>Ga0197143_1000601_pt1 | contig 37379 bp, 35 predicted proteins | sample GBS70_MetaG_FD_148603 | JGI IMG/M metagenome (GOLD analysis project Ga0197143, IMG submission 148603) | Sediment microbial communities from Great Boiling Springs, Gerlach, Nevada, United States - GBS 70_MetaG | ecosystem: Environmental > Aquatic > Thermal springs > Hot (42-90C) > Sediment... | reverse complement strand
TGAATGGACAAATGTTGTTACATCGTGTATAGAATGTAATCTTAAAAAAGGTAATAAATTGCCTCAAGAAGCAGGAATGAAACTTGTGATACCACCATCAAAACCACAAAGAAGAATAAAACTTGCACTAGTACTTAATTCTCGTATTAAAATACCTCTTTCTTGGCAAAAGTTTATTGATAATTTATATTGGAATGTAGAACTTGAAGAATAATTTTTTTTTAATTATTTAGGAGGATGAAATGATAAAAAAGTTTTTTATAATAACATTAGTATGTTGTTTTGTGGTACCAAGTTTGTTTGCTCAAGATGTTGGAACTTCAGTTGTTGAAGAAGTTGATCCGTTTGAACAAGCGGTTGAAAATTCAAAAAGCGCTGATCCATATACAAGAAGAATAGCAGCAGAACAATTTGGTAGATTACAAGATCCACGTGCAGTAGAACATCTTAAAAGATTGTTAAAAGATGAAAATTCATTTGTAAGACAAGAAGCAGTTTTGTCTTTAGGTTTGTTAAGAACACAAGAAGCTGTTAACGAAATTATAGATGTTTTAGAAAAGGATAAAGATGCTCAGGTTAGACAATCAGCAGTTGTTGCGTTAGGATACATTGGTGATAAAAAAGTTGTCCCTGTTTTAACTAAAATTTTAAAATCGGAAGAGGAATCGCTTGCTGTTAAATATTCTATTTGTAACACTTTGAGTATTCTTAGATCTACCGAAGCTATTCCTGTGTTAGTAGAGTTGAAAAATTCTGATGATAAAAATTTACGTAGAAGTGTGATTTTTGCTTTAGGTAAAATACCACATTCTGATAGCATAAAAGCGTTAAGAGAAGCGATTGATCAAAATCTTGATGATGAAGTGATTGTTTCTGATATAATAAGAAACTTAGTTGATATGGACGATGAAGAATCAATTGAAAAATTTAAAATTTTGTACTCCTCACCTGTTACGCTACCAAAAATAAAATTTTATTCAGCATACGCTTTAGCAAAACTTAAAAATGATAAATCAGTCTTACCAACAATTAAAAAAGAACTAGCAAGCAAAGATGATGTTATAAGACAACTTGCGGTTGATGCTATAAGGTTCATAGGTGATATAGAATCATTGAGCATACTTAAAAAAATGAAAGAAACAGAACCATCTGTTGCTATAAAACAATTAATAGATATTGCAATTAGACAACTTGAAGCAAAATATCCAAAAATAGAACAAAAACCTACCAAAACAGGAAAGTAAAAATTTGTTTTTTATAATTTGAATTTTTTGAAATGATATGAATTTTAAAAAACTTATTTTGTTTAGTCTTTTATTACATACTACTTTATTTTCTGCGCAAATAAATGTTGTTAACTGCCCAACAGCAGAAGTTGTTGATTATGGTTTAGGAGAGATATCTGTTAGGATTTATTCTGGCGGTGGAATGATTTCAAGGTTTATTTTTGCTCCGTTTAACAGGATTAATTTTGGTGGTAGTTTAGATGTCGGAGAATTAATAGGTTCACAAACACCTCAAGTTCGAGATCCGTCATTTTATATAAAATGGCGTGTGTTAGATGGAACAAAATTTTTTCCTGCGGTAGCAATAGGTTATGATGGTCAAGAATATAAGTTTATTTCGAGCGGATATAACATTCCTGCAAAAGGATTGTTTTTAGTTTTTTCACAGAATGTTTTGATGAAAAAAATGTTTATAGATGTAGGTGTTAATTTAACAAAATATGGTGGTGAATCAAAATTGTTATGTTTTTTATCATCAAGAGGGATAGTTGAAGATATTGTAAAATTAGGTGTTGAGTGGGAAAATATAAATGAGCAAAAGATACAACAGGTAAATTTGTTAGTAGGTCTTTGTTTGTCAAAATTGATAGATATAGACTTTATTTTTATTAATCTTTTTGACAAAAATTCAAAAATCGAACGACAAGTACGGCTTAATTATTTATATAAATTTTTTTAATCAAGGTAGTGTAATAAAATGCCAGAATATTATTTAGAGTTTGAAAAACCAATTGAAGAATTAGAAAAACAAATTCAACTTTTAGAACAAACTACAGAAATTACAGAAGATATTAAACAACAAATTCAACAACTTAAACAACAAAGTGAACAACTTAAGAAAGAAATTTATACAAATCTTACTCCTGCTCAAAAAGTGTTAATTGCGCGTCATCCTCAAAGACCTTATGCAAAAGATTATATAGAAGGAATATTTTCAAATTTTATAGAACTTCACGGGGACAGATTCTTCCGCGATGATAGATCAGTTATATGTGGGTTTGGAGAGATTATTATTGATGGAAGGGTTTTAGTGTGTGCTATAGTAGGACAACAGAAAGGGCGTTCTTTAGAAGAAAACATGGTTGTTAATTTTGGAATGCTACATCCTGAGGGATATAGGAAAGCGTTAAGAATAATGAAACTGGCTGAAAAGTTTAGTATGCCAGTTATATCTTTTATTGACACGCCAGGTGCATACCCTGGTATTGGTGCAGAAGAACGTGGGCAAGCTGAAGCTATAGCAAAAAATTTGTTCGAGATGTCTCAGCTTAAAACACCAATAATTTGTGTAGTTATAGGTGAAGGTGGGTCAGGAGGGGCATTAGGTATTGGTGTAGGAGATAGATTGTTTATGTTAGAGAATGCTTATTATTCAGTTATTTCTCCTGAAGGGTGTGCATCAATTTTATTCAGAGATGCATCAAAATGGCAACAAGCTGCAGAAGCTCTTAAGCTTACAGCAAAAGATTTATATGAATTAGGTGTTGTTGATGAAATAATTCCTGAACCTTTAGGTGGTGCACATAAAGATGTTAAACAAGTAGTGGAAAATGTTAAAAAAGTAATTGTGAAAAGTTTAACTGAATTGTTCAAAACACCTATTGAGCAATTGTTGAAGTTAAGATACAAAAAATATAGAAAGTTAGGAATGTTTAAAACTACAGAAAGGGGTAAATAAAAAATTATGGGGAACAATGTTTATGAAGAAGAGATAAGTTTAGTAGATATAATAAGATTTTTTCTAAGGAATAAATCAGTAATATTTGGCTTTACAGTTATTTTTTTATTCATAGGCATAATTTTTTCTTTATTACAGAAAAAAGTTTACACTGCAGAAGCTGGTATATTAATTGTTAGTAGGAAGCAAGAAATAACTTTTGAACCTAAAATACAAGATAAGGATTATATTGAAGACGAGATTCTTGAACAAAGAAAAAAAACTATAACTGAAATCATTAAAACACCATTTATTCTTAGCGATATTCTTTTAAAAGCAGAACAACAAGGTGTTATTAAAAAAGGTAAGATAAAACTAAATGATTTGCTTGATAAAAAATCAAAAATAATTAATGTTAAACTATACGATTCTTTAATAAAAGTAAGGGTATCCCTTCCTGATAAATACCAGGCAAAATTTTTTGCAGACGAAATTGTGTTGGCAACCGTTGATAAATCATTATCGCTACTTGTAAGTATCCAAAAAGAAAGTATTGACAAAGAACTTAAAAATGTGAGGCAAAAATATAATGAAGCTGTTATAAAATACAACCAGTTTGTAAACAACAACAAAATTTTGGAACTTTCTACAAAAATTGACCAATTAAGTAAAATATATAATTATTACAAAGATAACATAACAGAGATAGAAAAACATTTGTGGCAAGCAAAAAATTTAAAAGAACAAGTTGAAAGTGGGGGTTTGACGTCTGTTGGCGAGTTTGCTGATACACTTGCAATACTTAGGTTTAAATCAACTATTTTCGCTGGTTCATCTGAACTACCACTTAAGTTTGAGATTAGGCAAATTGATACACAAAATGTTAATAAAACAAACATTTCTGAAGTTGTTAAAGAAATAAATAGTATAATTTCAATACTTGAGAAAAGAAAAAAAGAGTTTGAAGAAGAGTTGAAAACAAAGAATTATGAACAACAAATTAGACAACTACAAACAGAGCTTGAAAAAGAAAAAATACGACAAAAAGAACTTTTAAAAAACAGAGATTTGTTATGGGAAACATTAACTACACTTGAACGTAAAAAAGAAGAACTTAATATAAAAAACGGAATAAAGGAAGAGATAGCTAAAGTTGCATATTTAAGTGTGTTACCTGAGCGTCCTGAAGGTGGTAAAAGAAAAATCATAGTTTTAGTATCAACTTGTTTAGGGATAATGATAGGTATTTTTTATTCTTTTTTAAAAGAAGCTTATGATAAAGTAAAAACAACTGTATAGGGGGTGGTATGGTTTTAAGATTTAATAAACATAGAAGAACTTTAGAACAAGATGAATATCGATATGAATTACAAGATGTAGATGAGCCAAATTTGTACCGAGATATATTTTCTTATGATGAGATACCTAAAGTACCTTTTAACCATAGATTAGTGCCGATGAATCCAGCTGAAGAAATATGGATTACTGATACTACATTTAGAGATGGTCAACAAGGGTTTGGAAATTTTACTGTTGAACAAACGGTAGATTTATATAAACTTATGTCAGAGCTTTCAGGACCAAACGGTGTTATAAGACAGACAGAATTTTTTATTTACACGGAGAAAGATAGAAAAGCTGTTGAAGAATGTATGAAGCTTAATTTGAAATATCCTGAGATAACTGCTTGGATTCGTGCTAACGAACAAGATTTTGAGTTAGTAAAACAAATGGGGATAAAAGAAACAGGTATACTTGCTTCAGTATCTGATTATCATATATTTTATAAGTTAAAAATGAAACGTTCTCAGGCTATGCAGCAATATTTAAAAATTGTTGAAAAAGCTTTAGAAATGAAAATAATTCCAAGAGTACATTTTGAAGATATAACTCGTGCGGATTTTTATGGATTTGTTATACCTTTTGCAAGACAACTTATGAAACTTGCTCATGAAGCAAAAATGCCTGTTAAAATACGTGCTTGTGATACATTGGGATATGGTGTAACATATCCAGGTGCTTCTCTACCAAGAAGTGTTCCAGGAATTATATACGGTCTTACACGTCTTGCTGGGGTACCATCAGAGTGGCTTGAATGGCATGGGCATAACGATTTTTATTTTGGCGTAGTTAATGCAACGACAGCCTGGCTTTACGGATGTTCTGCTGCTAATGGTTCTCTTTTAGGTATTGGAGAAAGGACTGGGAACACACCAATTGAAGCGTTGTGTATCCATTATGTTGCATTACGTGGAGAAACACACGGTATGGATTTATCTGCTATAACAAGGATTGCAGAATATTTTAAAGAAAAGATTGGGTATAGAATTCCTCCAAACCAACCTTTTGTTGGCGAAAATTTTGCTAAAACACGTGCTGGTATCCATGCTGACGGTCTCCTTAAGTTTGAAGAAATTTATAATATTTTTAACACAGAGAAAATTCTTGGAAGAAAACCAGAAGTTGGTATATCAGATAAATCAGGCCTTGCTGGGATTGCATATTGGATTAATACAAAACTTAAAATACCTGAGAACGAATGGTTGCCTAAAGACCATCCAGGTATACTCAAAATTAAAGAATGGATTGACGAACAATACAATGTACATTATAGAGTTTCTGACATTTCTGATGAAGAAATGTGGGATTTAGTTAAAACTTATCTGCCAGAAGTTTATAATAAATATCGCAAGAAATGAAGAAAAAGATATTAATTTTAGTTTTTGTCTATTCTTAATTTTTTGTAATAAGATTATAAAATCTAAAAACTATCCTCTTTTAAACTCCGTTGATTTTATATATTTTTCTTAATAGGATGAACAATTTTATAACAATTCATCTTTTATGTTAACGATATTTTTGTTAGATGTTGAAATTTTGTTATTTTTTTTGTATTATTTACCAAATTTTGGCTAAGCAACGAGATTGTGAGATATTTCCGGGGTGGTGTAATTGGTAGCACAAGGGACTTTGGATCCTTTAGTCCTGGTTCGAGTCCAGGCCCCGGAGGTTAAAATATATGCTAAAAATTCTTGTAGAAAAAATTTGGCAGTTTGTAATTTTTTTTAAAAAAGAAACAACAGATATTTTTGAATATAAAAGACAAATCATTTCTATTCCTGCAATAAAAATCAAGTTTTTAGAGGCACTAATTTATTATTTATTTGTAACTCACAGAAGTAAAAAAAATCCTATTGTATATCTTCATAAGATTGGTTGCGATATTGTCTTACCAATGTTAAAATTTGTAGCCTTTTATTAAATAATGTTATGAAAATTTGTTTGCAGAATGTTAAGTGAATATAATAGAATTTTTATTAATCTTAGCTGTTTTGGTTAACAGTTGTTTTTTACCGTTTTTATATGCAAAAATATGGTTTTTGTTTGTTTCAATATCAATTTTAGTATGTTTAGTGATTTTTAGGTGGTTTGTTAAGAGAAGGAAAAAGTTCTTTTATAACAACACTTTGTTTTTGATAACATTTTTTGTTTCTATTTTTAACTTGTTAATCGCAGTATTGGGATACACAACAAATTTTGTGTTAATAAATGTTAAAAATAAAAAAATACAAACGAATGTTTTAATACAACCGTATAATGCCTCTATTATAAAAGGTAGAGTTTTTGTTTTAGGTTCTTTAAAACCTGTATCAAATGCTAAAATAAGTATATTAAAGACGGATGTTTTGTTAGATATTTTTTATACAGATACAGATGGTAAGTTTGAATATGTTGTTTCTGATGAGATCTTGGATACTTATATATCTTTGAAAATAGAACACCCTGAGTTTGAACCGTATGAAACGAAGCTTTTATTATCTAAAGGGATGGGTAGAGAATTAGAGATTTATCTATGTAGAGTAAAAAATAATTTTAAAAGAGGGGATGCAAGATGATAATAAAAGTAAGAGTTTTACCTAATTCGAAATATAATGAAATTGTTTCACGAATAGGAACGGTTTTACGAGTGTGTGTTACAACAAAAGATGTTAAAAGTGATGAAACAAACGAACTTATAAAAAAAATTATTGCTGAATATTTTGGTGTTAAACTTAAAGATGTGTATTTAAGAAAAGGGCATAGGGGAAAAGAAAAAACTATTGAAATTGAAGGTAAGTCAAACGAGGAGATTAAAGAACTTTTAGATTCTATCCCATAACTTGCTTAAAAAGGATAAAAAACAAAGATGTCTTCTGTTTTATCCCCTTTCATATTTAAAGGAGATTCAATTTTTGTCCTTGACCAAAGGAAACTTCCATTTAAAAAAGTATATATTAAATGTGATACATATAAAGATGTGATAAAATGTATTAAAGATATGGTTATACGTGGTGCACCTGCAATAGGTATTATAAGTGGCTATGGAATGTATTTAGCAGTTAAAACCTATAAAGGTAAAGATTTTAAAGATTATATAACGAAAGTTGCACAAGAGTTTATTTCCTGCCGACCCACAGCTTATAACATATCATATGTGGTCAACAGAATCAAAAATTTTTTACTAAAAATACCAAAAGATAAACTTGATAAAAAAAATTTAAAATTACTATTTAAAGAAGTTGAAAAAATAAGGCAGGAGAATAAAAAGTCGTTAGAAAAAATAGTTGAAAACGGTATAAAGTTGCTTAAAAAAAATTCTTGTGTGTTAACACATTGTAATACAGGAGTATTAGCATGTGCTGATATAGGTAGCGCGTTAGGTGTTATAATTGAAGGATACAAACGTAAAAAAATCAGTTTTGTCTATGTTGATGAAACAAGACCATATTTACAAGGAGCACGATTAACAATGTTTGAACTTATGTTTAATGGTGTGCCATGTTGTATGATAACGGATAACATGGCAGGATATGTTATAAAAGAAAAAAAAGTCGACTGTATTATAGTTGGAGCGGATAGAATTGCAAAAAATGGTGATACAGCAAACAAAATTGGTACTTACACACTTGCTGTTTTAGCAAAATATCATAATATTCCATTTTATGTTGTAGCACCAACTTCTAGTATTGATAGAAATATTCCTACAGGTGAAAAGATAAAAATTGAACAACGCTCTGAAGATGAAGTAAAATATATAAACAATAAGTTAATAACATTAAAATCTGCAAAAGTTTTGCATCCAGCGTTTGATGTTACACCTGCTAAGTTAATAACAGCAATTGTTACTGAGGAAGGAATTTTTAAATATCCATACGATTTTTAATGAATACAGAACCAATATCTGTTATTAAAGATTTTATAAAAAATAAAAAAGTTGTTTTCGTAGGTATAGGTAATACATTGAAAAGTGACGATGGTGTAGGATGTTATTTTGTTGAACAGTTGTCAAAAAAAATAAAAAATTATAATGTAAATTTTATTAACGCAGGATTGTGTTTAGAAAACTATCTTAGTAAAATTTTGAAATTAGAACCAGAAGTAGTTATTTTTGTGGATGCATATCGTTCTATAGAAACATGTCATCCTTGTTTATTATTAGAGAAAAATGAAATACAAAATATAACTTTTTCAACACATAATATATCTTTAACTACAATAATTGAATTTTTAGAAAAAGAACTGGATAACACACAGTTTTTTGTTTTGGCAATAAAACCTCAATCTTTAAAAATTGGCACAAAAATAAGCAAAGAAACAAAAAAGTTAGTTGATACTATGATAGAAGGAGTTTTGAGATGAAAGTAGGAGTTATAGGGTGTGGATATGTAGGATTAACAACAGGTGTGTGTCTTGCTGAACTTGGACATACAGTAGTTTGTGTTGATAACGATGAAGAAAAAATAAAGAAATTGTTTTCAGGAAAACTACCTATTTTTGAACCAAACTTAGATAAACTTATTAAAAAAAATAAAAAAAGAATAAAGTTTTCCATTGATATAAAAGATGCTGTTGTTAGTAATGAAGTAATTTTTATTTGTGTAGGTACACCATCAAATCCTGATGGTTCTCCAGATTTAAGTTATGTTGAAAATGTAGCAAAAGAAATTGCAAAATATTTGGATAGTTACAAAGTTGTTGTTGAAAAATCTACGGTGCCAGTTGAAACAGCTGAATGGATAAAAAAAACAATCCAAAGATATAAAAAAAATAATGTTGAATTTGATGTTGTTTCAAATCCTGAGTTTTTAAGAGAAGGTTCTGCAGTTAAAGATTTTTTGTATCCGGACAGGATTGTTATTGGGGTTGAATCAGAAAAAGCAAAAAAAATTATGTTAAAACTGTACCAAAAAATAAAATCGCCTAAAATTATAGTTGATACAAAAAGTGCTGAACTTATAAAACATGCTTCAAACTCGTTTTTAGCAACAAAAATATCGTTTATTAATGCAGTGGCAAATATATGTGAACTAAGTGGTGCAGATGTTGAAAAAGTTGCTTTAGGTATGGGGTTAGATAAAAGAATTGGTAAAGATTTTCTTAAAGCAGGTGTAGGTTATGGTGGTAGTTGTTTTCCGAAAGATGTTGATGCGTTTATATGGATCTCTGAAAAACTTGGCTATGATTTTTCTTTACTTAAAGAAGTAAAAAAAATTAATGAAAAACAAAAAGAACTTTTTGCCAAAAAAATTGAAGATACATTATGGATTTTAAAAGAAAAGATGATAGGTATTTTAGGACTTTCTTTTAAACCAAACACTGATGACATTCGTGAAGCACCATCAATTTATATAATAAAAACATTAAAACAAAAAGGTGCAAAAATTAAAGCATATGATCCTAAAGCAATACAAAAAATGAAACAAATTTTCCCAGATATAGAATATTGTGATAATCCGTATGAAGTTGCAAAAAACAGTGATTGTTTGGTGATACTTACAGAATGGCCAGAGTTTAAAAAACTCGATTTAAAAAAAGTAAAAAAATTACTTAACCAACCGATTATAATTGACGGAAGAAATATTTTTGACCCAAAGAAAATGACTAAATTAGGATTTATCTATAAATGTGTTGGAAGAAGGAGTGATGTATGAGAGTAGTAATAACAGGTGCAGCAGGATTTATAGGGTCACATTTATGCGATTATTTTGTTAAAAAGAAACATTATGTTATTGGTATTGATAATTTGATTACAGGGAATATTAAAAATATCGAACATCTTTTTGGTAATGAAAGATTTTTGTTTATAAAACATGATGTAACAAATTATATTCATGTACCAGGTAAAATTGATGCTGTATTACATTTTGCTTCACCAGCATCACCTGTTGATTATTTGAAATATCCTATACAAACACTTAAAGTAGGTGCGTTAGGTACTCATAAAGCGTTAGGTTTAGCTAAAGAAAAAAAAGCAATCTTTATGCTTGCATCAACATCTGAAGTTTATGGTGATCCGTTAGTGAACCCGCAACCTGAATCATACTGGGGAAATGTCAATCCTATAGGTCCACGAGGTGTATACGACGAAGCAAAACGTTTCGCTGAAGCGCTAACAATGGCGTACCATAGATACCATAAAATGTCAATAAGAATAGTAAGAATTTTTAACACCTATGGTCCGAGAATGCGTCTTAATGATGGTAGAGTTGTGCCAAACTTCATCTATCAAGCATTGAAAAACAAACCAATTACTGTCTATGGCGATGGTACACAGACAAGGTCGTTTTGTTATATCTCAGATTTGGTTGAAGGGATCTACAAATTGTTGTTTAAAGATGTACCTGAACCAATAAATCTTGGTAATCCACAGGAAATAAGAATAATAGATTTTGCTTATTTGATAAAAAAACTTACAAATTCAAAAAGCAAAATTGTTTTCAAACCATTGCCACAAGATGACCCAAAACAAAGACAACCTGATATTACAAAAGCAAAAAAGTTATTAAATTGGGAACCAAAGGTTCCGTTAGAAAAAGGTTTAAAACTTACAATAGAATATTTCAAAAATAATTGTTGACAATAAAAACTAAATTTTATATTTCAAAAAACTCTTAAGTTTTATATAGAAAGGAGTGGAGGTTTTTATGAAACAAAAAAAATCTAAAAAAGTACCAAAATATGTATATCTTTTTGGTGGTGGTAAAGCAGACGGAAATGAGAAGATGAAGAATCTTCTTGGTGGTAAAGGAGCAAACCTTGCTGAAATGGCTGGACATAAAGATTTAAGACTTCCAGTTCCTGCAGGGTTCACAATCACTACGGAAGTATGCACATATTTTTTTAAAAACAACCAAAAATATCCACCTGGGTTAAAAGAACAAGTAATGCAAGGGTTGAAACATATTGAGTCAATAATGGGTAGAAAGTTTGGTGACCCAGAGAATCCACTTTTGGTATCAGTTCGTTCTGGTGCAAGAAAGTCAATGCCTGGTATGATGGAAACTGTGCTTAATATTGGTCTTAATGACGAAACTGCAAAAGGGTTAATAAAACAAACAAACAACCCACGGTTTGTCTACGATGCATACCGTAGGTTAATACAAATGTATGCTGATGTAGTAATGGAAAAAGCAGAAGGTATTGAACCCGAAGAAGGTAAAGGAATAAGACAACAATTAGAGAAAGAACTTGAGAAAATGAAACAAAAAAAAGGTGTGAAACTTGACACAGAACTTACTGCTGAAGATTTAAAAGAACTTGTTAAAATTTATAAAAAGAAAGTGAAAGAAGTTTTAGGAAGGGAATTTCCAGAAGATCCTTATGAACAACTTTGGGGTGGAATACGAGCAGTATTTTTAAGTTGGAACGGGAAACGTGCAGTTGCATATAGAAGAATAGAAGGCATTCCTGATGACTGGGGTACCGCAGTAAATGTTCAAGCAATGGTTTTTGGTAATATGGGGGATGATTCGGGGACTGGTGTAGGGTTTACTCGTAATCCAGCAACTGGAGAAAATAAATTTTATGGTGAATGGTTACCAAACGCACAAGGTGAAGATGTTGTAGCAGGCATAAGAACACCATATCCTGTAAACGAATATTCAAGAACTGAACATAGTAAAGATTTACCTTCGCTTGAGAAACAGTTCCCTGAAATTTATAAACAACTTGAAGATATTTGTAAAAGGCTAGAAAAACATTATCGCGATATGTTAGATATCGAATTTACAATTGAAAAAGGTAAACTATGGATGTTGCAATGCAGAGTTGGTAAAAGAAATGGTCCTGCAGCGGTAAGAATGGCAGTGGAGATGTATAAAGAGAAATTGATTTCTGCTGAAGAGGCTGTTATGCGTGTGTCACCATCACAGCTTGATGAACTTTTACATCCTATTGTTGATCCTATGAAAGAAAAAGAAGTAAAGGTTTTAGCAAAAGGTTTACCTGCGGGGCCCGGTGGTGCTGTAGGACAAGTTGTCTTTACAGCAAACGATGCAGTGGAATGGACTAAAAAAGGACATAAGGTTATCCTTGTGAGAGAAGAAACAAATCCTGAGGATGTTGAAGGTATGCGTGCAGCAGTTGGAATTCTTACAGCACGTGGTGGAATGACATCGCATGCAGCGTTAGTGGCACGTGGTTGGGGTAAATGTTGTATCGTTGGAGCTGGAGATATACATATTGATTATGAAAAGAAAGAATTTAGAGTTAAAGATGTGGTTGTTAAAGAGGGAGACTGGATTACATTAAATGGTACCAAAGGTAATGTTTATTTAGGTCAACTTCCACTTATAAAAGCAGCTGAAGAAAACCCGTATTTTGTAGAATTTATGAAATTGTGTAATAAAATAAGAAAACTTGGTGTAAGAACAAATGCTGACACACCTGAAGATGCTAAAAAAGCGAGGATTTTCGGTGCAGAAGGGATCGGGTTGTTTAGGACAGAACATATGTTTTATGGTGAAGGGTCAGAGAAACCTTTGTTTATTTTAAGAAAGATGATAGTTGCTGTTAATGAAGAAGAAAGAAGAAAAGCACTTGACGAACTTTATCCATATATGAAAGAAGATATTAAAAAAACTTTAGAGGTAATGGAAGGTTTACCTGTTACAATAAGATTATTAGATCCGCCTTTGCATGAGTTTATCCCAAAAAGAAAAGATGAAAGAGAAAAATTAATAAAAGATCTTGGTATTACCGAAGAAGAATTTGAAGCACGTACTACAAAGTTGTTTGAAGTTAACCCGATGATGGGGCACAGAGGTGTAAGGTTAGGTATTTCATATCCTGAAGTTACCGAATATCAAGTCCGTGCAATACTTGAAGCAGCAGCTGAACTTGTAAAACAAGGTAAAAAAGCAATGCCTGAAATTATGATACCTGTAACATCAACTGAAAAAGAAATTGTTGATCAGAAGAAAATTATTGAAAAAGTTTATCAAGAAGTGTTGGAAAAGTTTAAACTTGATAAAAAGAAACTACCTTTAGTTGTAGGGACAATGATTGAAATACCACGTGCATGTATCGTTGCAGACAAAATGGCACAAGAATGTGAATTCTTTTCTTTTGGTACAAACGATTTAACACAGATGGGATTTGGTTTTTCGCGAGATGATATCGGTTCATTTTTACCAAAATATCTTGAAAAAAATATATTATCAAAAGATCCGTTCCAAACAATAGATTTTGAAGGTATTGGAGAGTTTATTAAAATTGCTATACAAAAAGGTAGGAAAGTAAAACCAAAACTTAAGATAGGTATCTGTGGTGAACAAGGAGGTGATCCTGAATCTGTTAAGTTCTGTTATAAAGTAGGTATGGATTATGTTTCTTGTTCACCATATAGAGTGCCATTAGCAATACTTGCTGCTGCACAAGCTGTGGTGGAAAAGAAAAAATAGATAAATTTTCAAAAAAATTATTTTATGATATCTTTAGAAGAATTAAAAAAATACATAGACTTTTTATCTACAACAGATATTGAAGAATTAGAAATTGTATCACCTGATGGCGAAAAAATTTTGTTGAAACGTAGAGAGTTATTAAATATTCCTGCCCCTACGCAAGAAACTCTGAATGTTAAAAAAGAAACAATAGAAGCTAAAATTGAGCAACAAACAGAAGAAAAAAAAGAGTTTATAATCACTTCACCAATGGTAGGAAAGTTTTTGTTGTCTGTTTCACAAGATCATCCTCCATTTATTTTTGTTGGTATGAAAGTTAAACAAGGACAAAAAGTTGCTATCATAGAAACAATGCGTATGTTTAGAGATGTTGTTTCACAAAAAAATGGTGTTGTGAAAAAAATTTTAGTTGAAGATGGACAATTTGTAGAATATAAACAGCCGTTAATTGTTTTGGAATTAGAAGAGGAAGAGAAAGAGAAAGTATGATAAAAAAACTTTTAGTTGCAAACAGAGGTGAGATAGCAGTACGTGTTATCCGCGCTGCAAAAGAACTCGGTATAAAAACAGTAGCAATTTATTCTGATGCAGATAGAGATTGTTTGCATACAATACTCGCAGATGAAAAAATTTGTATAGGTCCTGCTCCTGCTACTGATAGTTATCTTTCGATACCGAACATAATTGCTGCATGTGAAGCAACAGGTGCTGATGCAATCCACCCAGGATACGGGTTTTTGTCTGAAAATCCAAATTTTGCTGATGTTTGTGAAGCCTGTGGGATAACTTTTGTTGGTCCAACAAAAGAAAATATTGAAAAAATGGGTGATAAAATTGTAGCAAAACTTACTGCTAAAAAAGCTGGTGTGCCGGTAGTACCTGGAATAGAAGAAGCGATTAGTAATCCTGACGATCCAGCACTTCTAAAAGAAGTTAAAAAGATAGGTTTCCCTATTATTATTAAAGCTGCGCATGGTGGTGGTGGTAAAGGGATGCGTATCGTACATTCGTTAGAAACATTTAAGGTTGCTTTACTTACTGCGATGGAGGAATCAAAAAAAGCTTTTGGTTCAGATAAAGTATATATTGAAAAATATATTGAAGAACCAAAACATGTTGAAGTACAAGTTTTAGCTGATAAAAAAGGAAATATTGTATACTTTCCAGAAAGAGATTGTTCTGTACAAAGAAGACATCAGAAACTTATAGAAGAAAGTCCATGTGTTATAGTTGATGAAAGGTTAAGAAGGCATTTAGGCCGTGCTGCAGTAAGACTTTGTGAAGAGATTGAATATGTATCCGCGGGTACAGTAGAATTTATAATGGATAAAAAAGGAAATTTTTATTTTATGGAAATGAATACAAGGATACAAGTTGAACATCCAGTAACAGAAATGGTTTCTTTAATAAAAAAGAAAAAAGGATTAGATTTAATAAAAGAACAGATTCTGATCGCTTCCGGAGAAAAAATAAGTTTTTCCTCAGATGATATATCAATAGCAGGGCATGCAATAGAATGTAGAATAAATGCTGAAGATCCTGATAAAGATTTTATACCGTCGCCTGGTAAAATTGAGTGGCTTATCCTTCCTGGTGGTAACGGTGTACGAGTAGATACACATATCTATCAAGGATATACTATACCAACATTTTATGATTCTTTGATAGCAAAACTTATTGTAGTAGCTGGGAATAGAAACAATGCGATAAAAAAAATGATGCGTGCTTTAGACGAGTTTAAAATTAGTGGTATAAAAACAACAATTCCTTTCCATAAGAAGGTCTTGCAGACACAAGCATTTATAGAAGGCGATATTTCAACAAATTTCTTGCAAAAATATATATACGAACAGGTATAATTATGTTAGTAATCCCTGCGGTCGATATACATCAAGGTAAATGTGTTCGTCTTACCCAAGGAAGGATTGACCAAGAAACAATTTATTCTAACGATCCTGTATTTATTGCACGTTTGTGGCAATCACGTGGCGCAAAGATTCTTCACTTAATAGATTTAGATGGTGCATATACAGGATGTGTACAACAGTGGGATTTGATTAAAAAAATTCGTAAAAGTTTAACAATACCGATACAGTTTGGTGGTGGAGTAAGAAAATTATCTGTGGTTAAAAAACTTGATAAAATTGGTATTGACAGAATAATAATAAGTACGATATTGTTAACTAAACCTGAAGAAGCTAAAAAAATAATAAAAGAGTTTAAAGGTAAAATTGTTGTAGCATGTGATGTAAAAGAGGGTAAAATTTCGATTGGTGGATGGAAAGACACTGTTCCTATTACACTTAAAGAGTTTGTCCAAAAAGTTGTGGATTTAGGTGTTGACAAGATAATAATAACAGATATTGACAAAGAAGGTATGCTTGAAGGTGTGGATATTGAAAAAATTAAAAAATATTTAGATGAAATAAAAGAGTTTGGTTTAGAAATAATTCTCTCAGGCGGAGTAACAACTATTGAAGATGTTAAAAAAATAAAAGAGTTTGAAAATTATGGTGTTAAAGGTGTGGTTATTGGCAAAGCCTTATACGCTGAAACTCTATCTTTTGAAGAAGCACAACGAGTATGTAGTATATGAATAAGAAAATTTTAGAGTTTATAGAACAAATTAAGTTTGACCAAAATGGACTTATTCCTGCTGTTATACAAGATTATAGAGATAACAAAGTTTTGATGGTTGCTTATATGAATAAAGATGCTATTATAGAAACTATTAAGACAAAAAAAGTACATTTTTATAGTAGGTCAAGAAAAAAATTGTGGATGAAGGGAGAACAGTCTGGTAATGTACAACAATTGAAAAGTATTTATATTGATTGTGATAACGATTGTTTGTTGATAAAAGTTAAGCAGGTAGGGGAAGCTGCTTGTCATACTGGATACAGAAGTTGTTTTTATAGAAAATTAGATAAAAATGGTGAACTAAAAATTGTTGAAAAAAAATATTTTGATCCTGAAAAAGTGTATAAATGATTTATGCTTAATTTGTCCTTAGAAAAGTTTGCAAAAATTATAAAAAAAGAAAAATGTCCTTTAGTTATACCTCTATACAAAGAAATAGTTGTTGATACGGAGACACCTGTATCTTTGTTTCTTAAACTTGCGTCAAAAGAAAAGTGTTCTTATCTTTTAGAAAGTGCAGAAGCAAACCTTCGTTGGGGGAGATATTCTTTTATCTCATATGATCCATACATTTTGTTTGCATATTATAATAATCGTAGTGTAAAACTGCTTAAAAATAAAGATGAAAAAATTTTTGTTAATACTGATCTTTTTGAACGATTAAAATGTTTGTTGAAACAATATAAACTACCGAAAATTTTTAATGAAGACCTACCACGATTTTTTGGTGGTTTTGTAGGGTACTTAAGTTGGGAATTAATCCCTTTGATTGAGAAAAAAGTTAAGATACCGAAAAAAGACGAGTTTAAAGATATTCCATTAGTTTTCTTGATGTTTAACAAAACAGTACTTATATACGACCATTATTTGAACAAGCTTAAAGTTGTAAGATTGGTCGTTGTAGAAGATAAAACAACTAATTTTGAAAGTTTGTATAAAGAGACAAATGAAATAATAAACAATATTGTAACAACAATTTATACTACTGTAAGTATACCTAAAGAATTAAATTTTGATTTTAGTTTTAACAAAAAAATTTTGTCTGAGTACGAATGTGTGAAACAAAAAAATGAATTCATGAATATCGTTAGAAAAGCAAAAAATTATGTACTTAACGGTGATATAATCCAAGTTGTTCTTTCAAACAGATGGAAAAAAAAGACTACTGCAAACTCGTTTGATATTTATCGTGCACTAAGAACTATAAATCCGTCACCATATATGTTTTATTTAAAGTTTGATGATTTAGTACTTATTGGTTCATCGCCAGAAATTTTGGTAAGAAAAGAAAAAAATGTTGTTGAAACAAGACCTATTGCTGGTACAAGACCACGGGGGTTAACTGAAGAAGAAGATAATTTTTTTGAAAAAGATTTGATTTCATCAGAGAAAGAAAATGCTGAACATATCATGCTTGTAGATTTAGCAAGGAATGATATTGGTAAAGTATCAAAGATAGGTAGTATAACTTTGCCTGAGTTTAAAATTATAGAAAAATTTTCTCATGTAATGCATTTAGTAACCTCAGTAAAAGGGTTGTTAGAGGAGAAATATGATTGTATTGATGTGTTGAAGGCGACATTTCCTGCAGGTACAGTTTCAGGTGCTCCAAAAGTTCGTGCTATGCAAATTATATCAGAATTAGAAGGTACAACTCGTGGCCCATACGCGGGTAGTGTTGGATATTTTAGTTTAACTGGAGATATGGATATGGCTATTACAATAAGAACTATAGTTTATAATAATAAAATTGTTTATATTCAGACAGGAGCAGGAATTGTAGCTGATTCCATTCCACAAAAAGAATACGAGGAAACAATTAATAAAGCGAAAGCTTTATTTTTAGCTGTAAAAGTTGCAGAGTCGTAAAAATATGATATTAATAATAGACAATTACGATTCGTTTACATATAATCTTGTGCAATATATTGGTGAACTTTGTTTAAAACATAAAGAAATTTCTATGCCTATAAAAGTTTATCGTAATGACGAAATAACAATATCACAAATAAAAAAACTTAATCCTTCATATATAATCATCTCGCCTGGGCCATGTACACCTAAACAAGCTGGTATTTCATGCGAGGTTGTCAGAACATTTTATGACAGGGTTCCTATTTTAGGTGTATGTTTAGGACACCAATGTATAGTTGAAGCGTTTGGTGGTAAAATTGTTCGAGCAAAAAAAGTTGTACATGGGAAAACATCAAAAATTTATCATGATACAAAAACAATATATAAAAATATAGAAAATCCTTTTATTGCAACAAGATATCACTCGTTAGTTGCAGAAAAAGATAGCTTGCCAAAAAATTTAGAAATATCTAGTTGGACAAAAGACGGTATCATAATGGGCGTAAGGTTAAAAGAAAAAAACTGTTTTGTTGAAGGAGTTCAATTCCATCCTGAATCAATTCTTACTGTTGTAGGTAAAAACTTATTATTGAATTTTTTTATGTTAACTGTGAAAAGATAAATAATCTTTTCTTTTTAGATTAAACTTTTCGTATCATTTATTGTAAAAAAACTTTTTAAATACTTGATTTATAATTAAGTTTTTATGTAAAATAAAATCTAAAATTTCTTATGAAATGGAGAAAAGTATGGAAGTAGATTATTCTACTACAGTTAATCTTCCTAAAACAAATTTTTCAATGAAAGCAAACCTTTCTTTGAAAGAACCACAAATTATTAAATTTTGGCAAGAAAATAAAGTTTATCAAAAAATTTTACAAAAAAATATAAATAATCCTATTTTTATTATTCATGATGGTCCTCCTTATGCTAATGGTAGAATACATATTGGTCATGCGCTAAATAAGATATTAAAAGATATTGTTGTCAAATATAAAAGTATGAACGGTTTTTATTCACCTTTTATTCCTGGTTGGGATTGTCATGGTCTGCCAATTGAATATCAGTTGTTTAAAGAACTTAAAATTACTAAAGAACAAATTTCGCAAGTCGAGTTTAGAAAAAAAGCAAAAGATTATGCACAGAAATATGTTGAGATACAAAAAGAAGAGTTTGTACGTTTAGGAGTTTTTGCTGATTGGGAGAAGCCTTATTTAACGATGTCGCCTCAGTATGAAAAAAATATAATTGCTACATTTTCAAAACTTGTTGAAGAAGGGTATATTGTTAAACGTAAAAAACCGGTATTTTGGTGTATAAACTGTGAGACATCTTTAGCTGAGGCAGAGGTAGAGTATGAAGATAAAACATCTGATTCAATTTATGTAAAATTTCCAGTAATACAGATAGCAAAAAATTTTGATTTCAGAATTGATTTAACTCCTGCTAAAGATAAAGAATTAAGTAAATTATACATACTTATTTGGACAACAACACCTTGGACTTTACCTGCAAACTTAGCCTTAGCAATAAAACCTGATACAAAATATGTGTTAGTAAAAAATGATGATGAATACTATATCCTTATTTCCACTCGTCTTGAACATTTGGAAAATTTAATTGGTAAAAAACTTCTTGTAATTAAAGAATTTTATGGTTCAGAAATTGCTAAAGAACAAAAAGAATCCACTACAATATGTAAACATCCGTTTATTGAACGTGTGTCGTATTGTATTCCTTACGAAAATGTATCAACAGATGAAGGTACAGGTGTTATCCATATTGCTCCAGGTCATGGAGAAGAAGATTATCTTTTAGGAATAAAATATAACCTACCAATATACTCTCCGGTTGATGCTAAAGGTAGATTTGATGACGAAACATTTAAAAACTTTGAGATAAAGATTTATAATGAACAAGTGTTTAAAGCAAATGAGATAATTATTGAATATTTACGTAAAAAAAACATACTTTTATACGCAGGCAAAGTTGTACATTCGTATCCACATTGTTGGCGTTGTAAGAAACCCGTTATATTTCGTGCTACTGAACAATGGTTTTTGTTAATAGATAACAAAAATTTGAGACAAAAAATGTTAAATGAAATAAAAAAAGTAAAATGGGTACCTCAAACAGGAGAAAACAGAATATCATCAATGGTAGAATTACGTCCTGACTGGTGTTTATCAAGACAGAGATACTGGGGAGTTCCGATACCAGCGGTTTATTGTAAAAACTGTGGTACTGTTTATTTAAAAAAAGAAATTTTGAAAAATGTTGAAGAAATTTTCGCAAAAGAAGGATCAGATAGTTGGTTCATATATGATATAAAAAAGTTTTTGCCAAAAGAGTTTAAATGTGAAGTATGTGGAGGAACTGAGTTTGAAAAAGAAAAAGATATATTAGATGTTTGGTATGATTCAGCAGTTTCTTATAAAACACTTAATTCTTTAAATTTACAATTTTCGCCACAAAATGTAATGTATCTTGAAGGTTCTGATCAACACCGTGGTTGGTTTCAAGTATCGTTAATAGTTTCAACTGCAGTTGATGGAACTGCGCCATACGGTACAGTTTTAACACATGGATTCGTTGTTGACGGTGAAGGAAGAAAAATGTCAAAATCTTTAGGTAATGTTATTGCACCACAAGATATAATTAAACATCATGGTGCGGAAATATTACGGTTATGGTCAGCTTCAAGCGATTATAGTTTAGATGTAAGGATTTCAAAAGAAATCGTTGATAGATTAATAGATACATATAGAAAAATAAGGAATACAATAAGATACATACTTGGTAACCTATTCGATTTTTCAGTAGAAGAAAAAGATTTTGAATTTGATTTGTTAGATAGATATATATTGTCAAAACTTGTTAGTGTAGTAGAAAATATAATTGATGCGTATGAAAACTATGAGTTTCATAGAGTTGTTAGCAATATACTAAACTTTTTTATAAAAGACTTATCAAACTTTTATTTCGATGTTTTAAAAGATAAACTATATACTTATCCTAAAAGTTCTGCTCAAAGAAAAGCAGCACAAAAAGTGCTTCATACAATTTTTGTTTCAATTGTACCGTTTATTTCACCAGTTTTATCTTTTACTGCTGAAGAAGCATGGCAGGAAGCAAAAAATTGTGGTCTAGTAAATGAAGAAAGTGTATTCTTAGTAGATCTTGCAAAAATTGAACAACAAGTTGAAAAATATAAAAGTAAAGAATTAGAAGAAGAAATGGATTTAATACTTGGGATAAAAGATGAAGTTAATGTTCAACTGGAGAAATTAAGAAAAGACGATGTTATTGGAGGCTCGCTTGAAGCAGAAGTTGAACTTAAGGTTTATGACGAAAAATATAAAGGTGTGGTTAAGAAGTTTGAAAAAATACTTGCTTCAATCTTTATAGTATCATCAGTAAAAGTAGAATATTTAGAAAAAGATGAAAAAAGTTTTGTTGTTGATGTTCATAAATTTAATGGTGTTAAATGTCCGAGATGTTGGGTGTATTTCAAAAAACTTACTGATTATGGTGTATGTGAAAAGTGTGTTGATGCATTAAAAGAGTTAGGTGTTTTATGATAAAACAAAGTTTAACAAAAGTTAAATGGTTAGTATATATTGCCGGTTTAGTATATATTGATCAGCTTACCAAATATCTAATTAAAACAAACTTCAGTCTATATGAAACAAAACAAATTTTTCCTTTTCTTGCATTGACTTATACTACTAATACAGGGATTGTTTTTGGTTGGTTTCAGACAGAATATGCTAATATATTGTTTAGTTTTGTTATTATTGTTGTTTTGTTAATATTATTTATCTCATCAAAGAGTATTGTTGAAGAGTTTGGTAGTGTAGGAAAAATTAGTTTGTGTTTGATAACAAGTGGTGGTATCGGGAATCTTATTGACAGAATTTTTTTTGGTAAAGTTATAGATTTTATAGATCTTCAGTGGAATTATAGAAATATTTGGCCTATTTTTAACTTTGCTGATTCTTATGTTTTTATAGGTGTATGGTTGTTAGTAATTAAGTATTTTTTAAGAAAAAGGGGATGATTTTATGTGGCCAATATTATTAGAAATAAAAGGTTATACTTTGCGTACATACGGGTTGTTTGTAGCGATAGGTGTTCTTGTGGCATACAACTATGTTCGTTATCAAGGGTATAAACTTAAGAAAATAGATACCATTTTTTTAAGCAATTTTTTATTTTACACAATTCTTATAGGTTTTTTAGGCGCAAGAACTTTATATGTTTTGTTGAACTTGGATTATTATAAAACAAATTTGTTGTCGATAATAAAATTTTGGGAAGGTGGATTAGTTTTTTATGGTGGTTTTGTTTCAGGATTAATTTTTGGTATAATTTATGTTTTGATTCACAAGAAAAATTTGTTTGATATAATGGACATTTGTACACCTGCGGTGTATTTAGGTTTAAGCATAGGTAGGATTGGATGTTTTTTTGCAGGATGTTGTTATGGGAAACCAACAGAAAGTTGTTTAGGAGTAATTTTTACTCATCCTGAAAGTTTAGCCCCGCTTGGAATAAAAATTTATCCTACACAATTGTTTGAGTCAGTATACGCTTTTTTGATATTTTTAATTTCGCATTACTTTTTGGTTAAAGAAAAATTTAGATATAGGATATTTTTTATAGGTGGGATCTTGTATTCAATATGTAGATTTATAGTTGAATTTTATCGTGGTGATGATCGTGGTGGATTCTTGTTTGGCATATTATCTCCATCTCAAGTTATATCAATGATTGTTTTCATCTTGTTTTTTGTTGCAATATTTTGTATTTCAAAATGGAAAAAAGAGTTATCAAAGTAGAAATTAGAGAACGAGTCCGGATTGATAAATATTTGGCTAAAGAACTTAGAAATTATTCACGAGAATTTATAAAAGTTCTTTGCAAAAATAAATTTGTTAGAGTTAACAACAAATTTGTTGAACCTTCATATAAAGTTTGTGCTGGTGATATAATAGAAGTCGAAATACCTCAAAGAAAAGATTATGTTGTTGGCAAAATTGAAAATATAGAAACTGTTTATGAAGATGAGGATTTGTTGGTACTTAACAAACCTGCGTTACTTAAAGTTCATCCTGCTAAAAAGTTTGATAATGATGTGACACTTATAGATTTGTTGTATAATAAAATACCAATGGTGGATGAGAGACTATGGCCGTTGCAAAGACCTTTCCTTGTACATAGGTTGGATAAAGAGACTTCTGGAGTTATAATAGTAGCTAAAAAACCACAGATACAACTTGAATTGTCAAAACAGTTCCAACAAAGAAAAATAAAAAAAATATATCGTGCAATTGTATCAAATGCGCCTAAAACAAATTCTGGTGAAATAAACGCACCAATAGAAAAACATGGTAATATATCTTTTGTAGGACCTTTAGGAAAAGAAGCAACTACCTTGTTTAAAGTTCTATCAAAAACAGAAAAATTTTCTTATTTAGAATTGTACCCAATTACTGGTAGAACACATCAAATTAGAACTCATTTAAAGTTTATTAATTGTTCAATTATTGGCGACATAAAATATGGTGGTGTTAGTAAAATAGAAGGTAAAAAAATACCACGGCCAATGTTGCATGCGTATAGCATAGAATTTTATCATCCTAGGAGGCAACAATGGGTAAAATTTATAGCAGAACCGCCAGAAGATTTCAAATTTTTTTTATCGTATTTATCTTTGGAATAATTTTTGTAGGAGCACAACAAAAAAATCAACTTGTAGTAAAATCGCAAAAAGTTGACGAAAATACAAAAACTTTGTCACAAAAAATAGATAAACTACAAAAGGAGTTTGAACTAATAAAACAACAGTTGGAACAACTTTCTTTAGACGTTGATGAAACATCTTCGTCAATTATAGAACTTAATAAAAAAATTGAAAAAATTAATACTGACATCATAGACATTTTGAAAAAAATTGAATCTTTAACTCAAGAAATTTCTTTTCTTAAAAATGAGAATTTAAAGGTTCAGCAAAGATTAGATGAAATTAACAGATCTCATCAGGTTTCTACAAATGTTGAAAGTTCGGAGTCAGAACCTCAAAAAATTTTAACTACTACAAAGTTTGAATTAAACGATTTTGAAGTTCTAAATAAAAAAATAGAACAACTTAAAAAAGAAGTTGAAGAAGTTAAAGAAACACAAAAGTTGTCAACAATGGCTGAAATAAAAGATCCAAATTTGCGCAGGATTTTATCATCACCATATCTTGTTTTAACAACTTTGTTAATCTCAATTTTTGCATTAATTGCAGCTTTTTAGTTTTTTAAAATAAGGTAGCAGAGATATGAAAAAGTTACGATATATGTTTACAAGTGTGTTATTGAGTGTGTTATTGGTTTGTTGTTCTTTCACACTTATTACTCAAAAAAAGAAAAAATTTATACAGATAAGTAAAAAAATGAAGATAGCTATGATTATAGCAAAAGATGGGTTCCGCGACGAAGAATATTTTCAACCAAAAGATGTTTTTGTAAAGACAAATTTCGAAGTAGATACCTACAGTAGTTCAACTGGTACAGCAAAAGGTATGCTTGGCGCTACTGTGAAAGTTGAAAAAACTATTGATCAACTTAAAGTTGATGAATACGATGCTGTGATATTTGTAGGTGGGATGGGTTCAGCTGAGTATTGGGATAACCCATTGGCGCATAAGATCGCTCAAGAAACTATAAAACAAAATAAACTCCTAGCCGCAATATGTATTGCACCAGTTACATTAGCAAAAGCTGGTGTTTTAAAAGGTAAAAATGCTACTGTGTTCCCTTCCGAAGCTGGCCAGCTTAAAAAATACGGTGCTAATTATACTGCGAAAGATGTTGAAGTTGACGGGAAAATTGTTACAGCTAGTGGACCCTCTGCTGCTAAACAGTTTGCTGAAACAATTAAAAATTTGTTATTAACAAAATAAAAAATACATTAATAATTACATTTACATTAATAAATAATGACATCAACATTAATTTTAGCAATAATTGTTGTTTTATTAGGTTTAGCGTTTAATTTTTCTAACGGTTTCAACGATTCTGCTAACATTATCGCAATACCTGTTGGAACAAGAGCTGTTTCTCCTATTAAAGCGTTAATACTTGCAGGTATTTTTGAATTCATTGGAACATATTTTTTTGGTCAAGCAGTTGCAAAAACTATTGGGAGAGGTATCGTTGAACCAAGTATTTTTGTTGGTAACAAATACGCAGTTATAATTTTGTTTGCTACACTTCTAACTTCGACTTTATGGAATGTTATTTGTACTATTTTAGGAATGCCAATATCAGCATCACACGCGTTAATAGGTGGGTTAATAGGTAGTGCAATCGCAATCGCAGGGATAGAAGTTGTTAAATGGAATAATGTGTTAAAGATATTTCTAACTTTGTTATTAGCACCTGTGTTAGGTTTAGTTTTTGCATATATTTTGACAAAAATTGTTTATTTTATAGCACGCTCTGCACCAAGGAAAATAAATAAGCTTTTCAAAACATTAGAAGTTTTAGCATCATGTTTTTATGCAATTTCTCATGGTTCAAACGACGGACAAAAAGCTATTGGTATTATAACTTTTTCGTTAATTGTATTAGGATTATATTCGCCAACACAAGATAGTTTCGCGCCTAAATGGGTAATAATTGCTTGTGCAATATGTATTACATTAGGAATAATGTTTGGTGGTTGGGCTGTGATAAAAACAATAGGGATGAATATTTACAAAATTAAACATGTCAATGGTTTCATAGCACAACTTTCTGCTTCTTTAGTAATTTATTTTGCTTCATCTATAGGATTACCTTTGTCAACTACACATGTTATAACAACTTCGGTTATGGGGACAGGTGCTGCTGAACGTATCAAATGTGTCCGCTGGAGTGTGGGAAGAAATGTTTTGTTTACTTGGTTGTTAACCATACCAACAACAGCATTAGTCGCATTTTTTGTTTATCGTTTGATATTCTTTATTTTAAAAATTTTAGTTTGGTAAAAAATTATGTTTCTTATAATTGTTATACTATTTTTATTTTTTTCATCCCAAGTTTTCTCTATAGAAATTATTTCTTATGGTGTAGATGGGTCTTCTAACAATATTAATGTTGTGTTAAAGAATAGAAAACCGATTATCTTTTTTGAATGTAGGAAACAAGACTTTGTTTCATATTTTGAAATAAAACTTTCAACACAACAAGAACTTACACCTTCTACAACAATATGGTATGTTTTATCAACAACATCAATAAATACAATAAATTATATAACACGTATAGAAATTGAACCTCAACTTATGGAAAAAACAACATATTATTTATCTATTTCTGTGTACGATGTTAATGGTGGAAGCAAAACTGTGCGTGATAAGTTTTACACAACACAGTCTGCTTTTGTATTTAAAGATGAAATTTCGTTAGAAATAGATTATAATAATCCGTTTTGTCCAAAAAATGGTGAAATCACAAAAATAAGGTATAGTGTCAAAGAAAAAGATTTACCTGTGGAAATTTATTTGTTCTCGTTATCAGGTGAATACATTATGACACTTAAGGAAGGGGTTGCACAAAAAGATGTTGTTTATACGATAGATTGGGATGGTAAAGATAAAGATGGTAAAATTTTGCCACAAGGTGTATATATTGTTGTTATTAAACCTTTAGATGGGAGTGGTACTGTGTCAAAGTTTGTAGGAATAATTGACAAAAGATGAAAAAAATTTTGTTTTTTTTAACTTTTCTATTTATTGTTAGTAAAATAAACGCAAATTATGAACATCAAGAACTTTTAATACCAGCTGGTGTACGTGCAACAGGTTGCGGGAAAAATTTTGTGTCCATGTATGATACAGCCGAAGGATTGTTTTATAATCCATCATTGGCAGTAATGTTACCTTATGGAGAATTGGCATTAGAATATAACATGTTTTATCTTGATAGTTCACTACAAAACCTTTCCTTCGGCCTTCCTTTGAAGACAATAGGATTTGGTATAATTGGAAGGAGATTTACAACACCAGAAATACAGGTTATTAAAAATTATGAAGTGATTGATGAAAAATTTAGTCAAACAATGTTAGAAGGTAGTGGAATGTTAGCAGTTAAGTTGGCTAAAAATATATCTATAGGTGTTGCTGCGAAATATGTGGAAAAATCTATATATCAACAAAAAAATTCTGTGTGGTTGTATGACACAGGGTTCTTAATAAAAACATCAAATGAACTGTTCTCAATAGGAGCGTCTTTATTAAACTATTCGTTTTCAAATGATAAAGTATATCCTACAAATTATAACTTTGGAATAAAATTTAAATTTGATCTACCTCAACAACAAACAAAAATCAATTTTTTGCTTTCTGCACAAGTTGACTATAACACTAATAAACCCGTATATAGTTTTGGGCTTGAACATTGGGGTTCAGAAGTCTTAGGTATCCGTTTAGGATACGTTTATGATAAAGATAAAATTGAATCAAAAGTTTTTGACCAAATTTCATATTTTAGTGCAGGTGTTAGTTTAAGAATAGATGATTTTGAAATAGATTATGCATACTTACCAAATTCTATCTTAGGAGCAACACATAATATAGGTGTTAGCTTTAGATTTAGAAATATTAGTAAGAAGGAAAAAGAAACGGTCTTATTACCTTGTGAACTTATTGTTGAACCATTAGTTTTTTCACCTAACAACGATGGCCGACTAGATAACATTTTTTTCCGTTATAATGTGTCTACATATACACAAATTGTTGAAGTTAGTTATTCTGTAAAAGATATCAATGGTAATACAATGTTTGTGGATGAATCTACAACTGTTGCTAAAGAAATTGATAAATTTTTTGTATACGATGGAAAAACATCTGATGGAAGAACTTTGATCGATGGCATCTATACAGCAGAAGTTGTTATTAAAGATCAAAAAGAAGATAAAATTGTATTGTATAAATCACAGAAAGAATTTGTTGTTGATACACAACCTCCTGATATTGAAATAGAAATTTCTACTAAAACTATTTCACCAGACAATGATGGTATAAATGATGTTATTGAATTTTTTATAAATGTTAAAGACGATCTTTCATTTATTCAACAGTTAGATGTAGGAATATTTACGATACAAGATAAAAAAGTGTATACATATAAGATAGATTTATCGACATCGCAAAAAAATCTTAATTTAAAACTTTACTGGGATGGGAAAGATGAAATCTATAACAAAGTTGTTCCGAATGGGAAATATAAACTGTTAGTTAATGTAAAGGATGAGGCAGAAAATAAAAATAGTAAAGAAATAAGTTTTGAAGTATATGTTAAAGAAGAGCCAAAAGTTGTTGTGGAAAAAGAAGAAAAGTTGTTCTATATCAAAGGGGCAAAAGTTTTGTTAGATGCTCGTGGAATTGTTGTAATTTATTCAACAGATGAACTTTTTGATAAAGAAGGACAAATTAGACCAGATAAATACGATTCGTTGGCATCATTAGCTGAAATAATAAGAGAAAAATATAAAGATAAAAAAATTCTCATTGAAGGACACACTGATTCTGTAGGTGATGAACTGGAGAACAAAAGAAAATCATCGATGTTTGCATGGGCAGTATATTCGTTTTTTGTAAAAAATTTATCTTTAGATCCAAAACAGCTTGAAGTTAAAGGTTATGGTGAAGAACGACCTATAGCATCTAACAAAACAAAAGTTGGTCGTGCGCAGAACCGTAGAGTTGAAATTATTATAACGAAATAAAATTAATAGAAAAATTCAATTTTATTGGGGGTGAAAAGTTATGGCAGAAGAAAATATAAAACAAGTCCCAAAAGGTATAAGTGTGATAATTGTAATTTTGATTTCTACTATTATTTCATTTGTAGTAAGTTTTTTTGGTTATTTCTATATTTTTCCAGAAATTGAGAAAAAAACATATGTCCGTGTAGTTGATGTAAGAAATATACCGATTGAAGAAGCTTCAAAAAAACTCAATTCTGTTGGGTTAAAATATGAAATTGTTGAACAGGTAGAATCAGAAAGTATTCCTTCAGGATATATAGTTTTACAACAACCTTTACCTAAAACTTTAGTTAAAAAAGGTTCAGAGGTGTTAGTAGTGTTATCCAAAGGTGTCCCTATGGTTAAAGTTCCAGGTCTAAAAATGAAAACTCTTGAAGAAGCAAAAAAGTTGCTCTTTGAATATGGGTTGTCAATTGGAGAAATAAAAGAAGTTGAATCTGAAGATATTGAGAAAGGAAAAGTTGTTTCTACAGAACCACAGGAAGGTGTTGAAGTTAAAAAAGGTTCATCTGTAAATATTGTTATAAGTAAAGGGAAAACAATTGTCCAAAAAGTTAAAGAAGAAGTTAAAAAAGTTGTGGTACCAAATATTGTTAACAAATCGTTGATAGAAGCAAAAAAGTTGTTAGAACAAAGAGGGCTTCTTTTAGGTAATGTTAAAAAAGTTTGTGATGAAGATAAAGATTTTGACATTGTAATTTCACAAACACCAAAAGCAGGAACTACTGTACCAAAAGGAACAAAAGTAAATGTTGTTTATAATGTTGAAGAAGCAGAATAATCTTAAAGTCCCTGTAGCTCAATTTGGATAGAGCAGCTGCCTTCGAAGCAGAAGGTTGCAGGTTCAAATCCTGCCAGGGACGAATCTTCTACTTAATAATTTTTAATTTAACAGGCTTGACTTTTGATGTATAATATTATATTATAATTTTTACAGTATTGAAAAATTAGACAAAGGAGGTGTGTATATGAATTCCTCTAAAAAACTTTTTATTATGTTTTGTGTTTTAGTATCATTTTTATTTTATGGGTGTCCTAAAAAAGTGTCACCACCACAAGTTGAACCACCAAAGGAAGTTATTGAGGAACCAATGGTTGATGAAGAACCACCTATTCGTGACGAAGAATTTTATTCTATACCGGAATTAAAACCAATATATTTTGAATTTGATCAATATCATTTAACAGAAGAAGCAAAGGATATTTTACAAAAAAATGCTGAGTTTCTTTTAGCAAATCCACAATATGAAATTCTAATAGAGGGGCACTGTTGTGAATGTGGCTCAAATGAGTACAACCTTGCTTTGGGCCAAAAACGCGCTTCAACAATAAGAGAGTATTACATTTCATTAGGTATATCTGCAGACAGAATCGCAACAATATCTTATGGCGAAGAAAAACCTATTAACAAAAACGCAGGTCCACCTGATTCACCTCTCTGCAAGCCTAACCGTAGAGGGGAAACGAAAGTACGTGTTAAAAAATAATAAATAATGAGATTTTCATACTTTATTTCTTCTATTCTGTATATTTTTATTACTTCTTTGTCTTTTTACAGTTGTATCGCAACTTCTGACGATATCATTTCGTTGAAAGAAGAAATAGCTGAGTTAAGAAAAGAAATGATAACCATAAGAAAAAATCAAGCTGAACTTATTCAACAAATAAAAACTTTAGATAGAAGTTTACAAATATATGTTGAGAAACTCGAGGAAAACAAATATAAAATGTCGTTTTTAGCACAACGTATGGATGATGTTCACTCAAGTTTATCTCAACGAATGGATATTCTTTCAAAACAGCTGCCAAAAGTTGACACACCTTTTCTTCCATTACCTACAGAATTGTTTAATATGGCATACAACGATTATTCACGTGGTATGTATGATTTATCAATTAGAGGATTTAAAGATTATTTATCAAAATATCCTGATAGCGAACTTGCAAGTAAAGCATATTATTATTTAGCTGATTCTTATTTTGCAAAAAAACAATACCAAGAATGTATAAAAGTAATAGATGAATATCTGACAAAATATCAAAAAGATGAATTCGTCCCTTCAATGTTGTACAAAAAAGCACAATGTTTTATCCAACTTGGGTTAAAAAAACAAGCTGATGAAATTTTTGAATTTATAAAAACAAATTATCCTACAAGTAAAGAAGCAAAAGAACTCACCGGCGAGTAATTTTATGTATGGATTCTTTAAGATTAAAAATAGCGTTTTTATGCTCATGTTTAATTCATACTATTCTTATTTTAGGTATAAAAATAATTCCTAAAAGTAGACCAATTGTAATTTCTTTCCCTGTAGAACTTATTTCTTTAGAAGTACCTGAGAAAAAAATTGAAGAAAAAATATCTGTTCCATCACACAAAAAAGAAGAAATTGTTTTACCAAAAAAACAAAAAAAAGTTGTAAAAAAAGAAATTATAAAAAAAGAAGTTGAAGAAAAACAACAAGAAACAAAAACAACTTCACAACCAACAACATTGCCATCTTTATCTTTAGAAACAGCAAAGTTTCCGTTTACTTATTATGTGAACCAAATAAGAAAGAAAATTGTTGAAAATTGGTTATGGTCACAGAATTATCCTGGCGAGCTAAAAACTGTAGTGTATTTTAGAATACTAAAGTCAGGAGAAATTGATGGTCTTAAAATAAAAGAATCATCAAATAACAAAATATACGATAATATTTGTCTTCGTGCAGTAGAACTTGCAAAACCCTTTCCACCTCTACCTCAGGAATATACCGAAGATTATTTGGGTGTGTATTTTGAGTTTAAATATAAGGAATGATGATATGAAAAGGAAGTTTTTTTTATGTATATTTTTAATATATACCTTAGGATTTTCAGCAATGGATATATATATTCAAGCAGTAAAAACTGGTAAACGGATAAATTTAGGTATATCAAAATTTGTTGCTAAACAAACACAACTAATTAATGATACTAATCAAATACAACAGGTTGTCCGTGACGATTTATTGTTTGCAAGATTATTTAATATTATTGAACCAGGTTGGCAGTATATACCTCAGAAAGTTGTGTCTGAAAAATGGCAAAAATACGGGATAGATGTTGTTGTTTGTGGTGAAGTAAATTTTGAATATAATAAGTATGTTCTAATAGGAAGGATGTATGATGTAAATTCCACACAAAAAGTTTATGAAGAAAAATTTGTATCAAAAGATTTAAGATTTGTCGCTCATTTATTCGCAGATAATATAGTAAAAGTGTTTACAGGTGAGTACGGTATCGCTACAACACAAATTGTTTTTGTTAACGATATGACAGGGTTTAAGGAAATATATAAAATTGATTATGATGGATATAATTTAGTTCAATTGACAAATGATAAAAGTATAAATATTTATCCTCGTGTTTCCCCCGACGGAAAAAAAATTGTGTACACAACTTATAAAGATCGCAATCCTGATTTATATATTATGAATATTGACGGTACAAATAAAGAACCACTTTCTTTATCACAAGGACTTAATGTTACAGCCAACTGGTCTATTGACGGAGAAAAATTGTTAGTTACTATGACAAAAGCAAAACATTCTCCAAATTTATATATATTAGATTTAAAAACAAAAAGTTTAAAAAGGTTTACTTTTAGTAACAGTATAGACATCTCAGGCTTTTTTTCTCCTAATAACAGAGAAGTTGTCTTTATTTCAGACAGGTCTGGCGTCCCCCAAATGTATATTGCTTCTATTGACGGAAGTAACATAAGAAGATTACCAACAGAGGGTTACACAACGTCGCCAATGTGGTCACCAAAAGGAGATAAAATTGTTTTTTGTATCCAGGGTAAAAACGGGCTCTTTGATATTTATCTTTATGACATTCCAAGAAACGAATATTTTAGGTTAACACAAAATAGTGGTTCAAACGAAAGTCCATATTTTTCACCTGATGGTAGGTTTATTGTGTTTGTTTCCAATCGTAATGGAAAATATGAATTATTTACTATGTTTTTGGACGGATCTAATCAAAGAAGAATAAAAGAATTGAAAGGAAATTGTTTTTACCCTTGTTGGACACCAAGAAGAATTTTTTAAACTATTCTTTTTATAATTACTTGATTTCTGCCCTTCCTTTTTTATATTATTTTTAATAATAATCATCAGTCAGTATTAATTATCGATGGCAAGCTAGCATTAATAAAATTTTTAACAGCTTTTTTGGAAAAGAATGAATATGTGGTTTAGTTGGCTATTGCTGGTGAAGAAGAAATTGAAACAATTAAAAATGTTTAAAAGAAACAGTTGATAATATTGAACATGTCTGATTTGTTCTGCGCTTGATAAAGTTAGGTTATAACAAAAAAGAAGCAAGCAGAATTTTTAGATAGGGATTATTACACGTTAAAGATTGAATAGTTTAATTAGACAACATAGGAAAAGTAATGAAGGAGGTTCATAATGAAAAAAGAATTTGCTAAACTTGTAATGATAATAATTGTTTTGTTTTTAGGGATCATTTTAATTTCTGGAAATCCTGTTATAAAAACTTTTGTTGATACAAAAAAGAATATTGATAAAGCTGTTCTTATCAAAAATATCTCATCACAAGATATGTTCTCTTTACAAGAAGCGTTTGTGGATGTTATAGCTAAAGTGAAACCTGCTGTTGTTAGTATTGTAACAGTTTATACATACAAAATTGAGATACCAGAATTTTATTTTGGTGATCCTTTTGAAGAATTTTTTAGAGAATTTTTTGACATCCCTTATCCTAAACGACAAAAACAAAAATATCGTCAATATAAAACTGAAGGTGGTGGGTCAGGTGTTATAATTTCGCCTGACGGCTATATCCTTACAAACGAACATGTTATAAAAAATGCAACTGAAATAAAAGTTGTTGTTAACATTGATGGGAATAAAAAAGAATATAGGGGGAAAGTTGTTGGTAAAGATCCAAAAACAGATATAGCAGTAATAAAAATAAATGCTAAAAATCTGCCTCATGCAAAACTTGGTGATTCTGACAAAGTAAGGATTGGTGAATGGGTTATAGCAATAGGTTCACCTTTCGGGTTAGAACAAACAGTCACCGTAGGGGTCGTTTCGGCATTAAGACAAAGGGTCCGTGTGGAAGGAAGAGAATATAGGGAGTTTATACAAACAGATGCTGCAATAAACCGAGGCAATTCTGGTGGTCCATTGTGTAATATTTATGGTGAAGTTATAGGAATTAACACAGCAATATATGCACCTACAGGCGTTTTCTCAGGTATAGGTTTCGCTATACCTATTAACCAAGCAAAGGATATTTTGGGTGTTCTTATACAAAAAGGTAAAGTTGCCCGTGGATGGCTTGGTATTGAAATTGCTCCAGTAGATGAAGCAATTGCTAACCAGTTTGGTTTGTCTAAGAAACAGGGTGTATTGATCAACCGTGTACTAAAAAATACACCTGCTGAAAAAGCTGGTTTACAACGAGGAGATATAATAATCTCTGTTAAAACAAAAAATAAAACTGTTGAAGTCAACTCGCCACAAGAACTACAAGATATAATTTTTTCCTTACCACCAAAAGAAAAAGTTATACTACAAATTGTAAGAAATAAAAAAACACAATTTGTAGAAGTTACACTTGGTGAACTGCCTGAAGAACCGTTAAAAGTTGCTGAAGAAGAAAAGAAAAAAGAGGAGGGATATTCTTGGTTAGGACATAAGTTTGTAAATTTAACTGACGAACTTAAAGAAGAACTTGGTATTGAAGAAGATGTTGAAGGTGTAGTTGTTGAAGAAATTGATCCTGAGGATAAAAGTTATGAAGACATTGGTTTATACGAGAAAGATGTTGTGGTAAGTATTAATAGGAAAGAAACAAAAAATATCTCTCAGCTAAAAGAAGTGCTTAGGTCTGTAGATCTTAAAAAAGGTGTTGTTTTTGATATTATCCGTAATGGACGACAAATATTTGTTTCATACATAAAACAATGAGAAAAGTGTTGGTAATAGATGACGATTTAGAATTACAAGAGTTGTTGAAATTTTCGTTTCAATATTTTGGATATAATGTTTACCAAGCATTTGACGGTAAAGAAGGGTTAAAAAAGGCTAAAGAGATACTTCCGGATATTATAATTTTAGATGTTATGATGCCTGAAATGGACGGATTTGAAGTTATAGAAGAACTTAAAAAAAATCCTGAATTATGTTTGATACCAGTAATAATGCTGACTTCGTTAGGGCATACGCGTGATAGAATTACTGGAGTAAAACTTGGTGCTGACGAATATCTTGTTAAACCTGTTGAACCTTATGAACTTATAGCACATGTTGAAGGACTTATTAAAAAATATTATGAAAATGTTGACCAGCTTACGAAATTACCAGGATTAATTTCTTTAGAAAATAAAATTAAAGAACTTATTTTAGCGAAGGAAAAATTTTATACTATATATATTGATATTTGCAATTTCAAACCGTTTAACTTAAAATATGGGTTTGAACAAGGTGACAGTGTAATAAGACTTTTCGCAGGGATATTAAGATCCGTGGTAAAAAGTTGTGGTAGCAATAAAGATTCACTTTATCATTTAGAAGCAGACGATTTTTTTATATTGTCTTTTGCTGACAAAATTGAACCTATGGTTGAAAATATAATTTCATTGTTTGATGCATTAACACAAAGAATTTTTGATGAAGAAACAATGAAACTTGGATATTTTGTTTATAATCTTGACGGTGTAGAATTGAAATCGCCATTGTTGAAATTAGCTTTAGCTGTAGTCACAGCGCAAGAAGGGAAATATACACATCATGCAGAAATTTTAACTTTTGCAAAAGAGTTGTTATCTTTAGCTAAACAACAAGTTAAACAAACTAACGAAAACAAAGTTATATTTAAATAAAGAACTTATTTTATAAAAAAGAAAAGAACCAACACAATTACTGCAGTACTTACTAAAGTTGAAATAATTGTACCTAACGTAAAAAATTCTCTTTCAGCTTTCTTTATTCTTTGTAAATATTTTTTTTCTTCAGATGATAACTGTTTAACATACTCAACTTGATGTTCTATTTGTGTTTCATTACCATACAAATCTTTTGCTACTATCACTATATTATTTTTACCTGGTTTTAATATTACAGAATAACTAAACTTGCCATCTTTGCTAACATTCACATTTTTTCCGTTAATAAAGAGCATCACGTCTGGCTCTGTCATACCACTAAATTCGAGCAAATCTTTATCAATTTTTGTTATATTTACTAAATCTGTTTCAAGTTTAGGAGGAGTTGTGTCAATAACAAACGGTTGTGGTACAGTAGGGTTCTCAAAACCTAATTCGTCAATGTAAGAAATTTTGTAATAATATTTTCCGTCCGGAAGTTGCAGTTTTGCTAAATCAAAATTTATAACTTGGTTCGGTCTTAATAAATCTGTTTCTTCGTACACAATTTTTTTAAACTCTTTATCTTTTGCAATTTGAATACGATACTTTTTTATTATTTGTCCTAAAACTTTTGTTTTCTCTTGTTGAGTTTGAACTTTTTCTTTAGTTTCCGTAAGAGTAGTTTCTTGCAGTTTTTCAGAAATATAAGGTAAAGATGTTATTTGTTCAACCTGAGATGGTTTAAACTGAAACGAAATTGTTGGCATTGATTTACTTAATACAAATTCGTTATCTTTAGACAGTTTTATATCCTGTGTTTTAAGAGTTAGTTCAGGTGGTGGCGGTAAAGGTTTTGGTTCAGAAGGAGGAGATAAAAATTTTACTTCTGTACCAAAACCTTTTGGAACAAAAACTGTTTTACCTTGGGCTGTGACATCTACCGCTCCTTCATAAACTTCAACTAAAGTTGTTTTATCTTCTTCACGAAACTTCGTTTTAAAATCTGTCTTTGGCGATTTTGGATCAATTTTGGGAAGAACTTCTGCTGTTTCAGTAATAATTTTTGCAGTAGTTGCGCGTACTCCACCTTTATGAAGTGTTATTTCCTCTTGTTTAAGCTCAGGACGAATTGTTACAAAAGAGTTTTCATCTATAGTTATTATTTCGCCAGAATAAAATTTTATATTAGCACGCGAGTTCTCTTGTGTAGAAATAGCATCGTCATTATATAATTCCATATTTATTACAGGGTCTTCCCATATTACAGAACCACGTTTTCTATACTTTACTTTATTAAGTATGTATATCAAATAAGCAGGACGAAATTTTTCTTTAACCATTATAATAGGTACCTTTATTTTCATACCGGGCAGTGGTGCATATATGTCAGAGATATTTAGTTTGTTATATTTTAAAATTTCAGGCCATTGTTTCGGATCTTTTAAATAATAATTTGCAATTTGAGATAAAGTTTGTCCTTCTTTGATTTCTATTTCTTGCAACAAAATCTCTTTTTCTTCTGCTTCTTGAATTTTATATCGTTGAGC
>Ga0197143_1000600_pt1 | contig 37387 bp, 41 predicted proteins | sample GBS70_MetaG_FD_148603 | JGI IMG/M metagenome (GOLD analysis project Ga0197143, IMG submission 148603) | Sediment microbial communities from Great Boiling Springs, Gerlach, Nevada, United States - GBS 70_MetaG | ecosystem: Environmental > Aquatic > Thermal springs > Hot (42-90C) > Sediment... | reverse complement strand
GAGGCATATCCTGCCAGCGACAACCCGTGATCAGCACATATAAGACCCCGTTGATGATCCGGCGATCATCAGCCCGGGGCCTCCCGGTCCTGGCCTTGGGAGGAAGCATGGGTTGAAGGAACGCCCATTGCTCATCGGTCAGCTCCCGAAACTCCATCGCCTCCCTCCTGGATCAGGCTCCCCAAGGTCGAGTATACTACCCACCCAGGGTTTTGAGATGAGTTCTTCGTCTGCGCCGACCAGCTTTTCAACCGCATCGCTAAGGCGAGGTACACTTCCGGCGGTCAGCGCAAAGCGCCCCTGGTGGTCCGGACCCAGCAAGGCTCGGCCGCAACTGGGGGCAAAGCCGCCCACCACTCCCAGTCATTGGAGGCCATCTTCTGCCACATCCCGGGCTGGTATGTGGTTGCCCCGTACTCCCCGGCCGACGCCAAGGGGCTTTTAAAGGCGGCCATTCGGGACGATAACCCGGTCGCTTTCCTGGAACATAAGGCCCTTTACTTTACCCGGGGCCCGGTGCCTCCGGGAGATTACACGGTCCCCATCGGCCGGGCGGCGGTGGTCCGGGAAGGGCGCGACCTTACGTTGGTCGCCTACTCTCGGGCGGTTGGGCTCGCCCTTACGGCGGCGGATGCTTTGAGCCGGGAAGGGGTCAGTACCGAGGTGGTCGACCTTAGAACCCTCAAACCGCTGGATATTGAGACGGTCATAAACTCCGTTAGAAAAACCCACCGGGCGGTGGTGGTCCACGAAGCTGCCCGGTTCTGGGGGTTTGGGGCCGAGCTGGCGGCCACGATTCAGCAGCTGGCCTTCGACGACCTGGATGGGCCGGTGCTGCGGGTCGGCGGCCTCGATGCCCCCATCCCGTATAACCGGCAGCTGGAACGGGCAGTTTTACCGCAGGTCGGAGATGTCTTAGCGGCCGTATCCCGGTTGCTTAAAGTACGGCTCGCCGGTTCGGGAGCCTGATAAAAAGGAGGATAGCCGTGACGTTACTTAAAGTGTTCAATCCGGTAGCCAAGTCGGTAAAGACCCATCTGGAGCCTGCGCCAAGGCCTTCTGACCTTAACGGCAAGCGCATCGGCCTTTACTGGAACCTTAAGGCCGGCGGCGACGTCGCCTTAAAGCGGACGATGGAGCTGCTTTCGGAGCCCTTTCCGGGGGCCCGCTTTGGCTTCTACCAGGGGGAAGTCGGGTTCATGATGCGCCACCTTACCCCCAAGGGGGCCGAACGCATCGCCCGGGAGGTGGACGTTGTCATCGGCACCACCAGCGACTGAGGGTCATGCACGTCGTGGCTTGTCCACGACATGACCCTCCTGGAAAAACAAGGGGTTCCCACCGTCGCCTTCACCGCCGAAGCCTTCGTTCGGGACGCCCGCCGCAGCGCCGAAAGCTTCGGCCTGCCCGAGCTACCCATCGCCGTGGTCCCCAAACCCTTCACCAACCAGCCGCCCGAAGCCATCCGGGCCATGGTGGCGGGGGCCATCGACCAGGTCATCGCCGGCCTCACCCGGCCGCTGACGCGGGCCGAAATCCCGGAGGAGCTGGTCTTTATCGACGAAGAGTGGCTTGAGTTCGAGGGGGAGGACCTGCTGGGGGCCGTCCGGGCCATGAACGAAAGGTTTTTGGCTTACGGCTGGTCCGACGGCTTTCCCCTGGTGCCCCCGACGGAAGGGGCCCTGGAGCAGATGCTTAAGGGGACCGGCCGCAGCCCCGAGGACGTGGTGGGGGTGCTCGAGCCCGGTTTTGGGCTTGCCACGGTCAAAAAGGTCGCCGCCAATGCCGTCATGGCCGGCTGCCGGCCCGAGCACCTGCCGGTGGTCATCGCCCCCGTCGAATGCCTGGCCGAACCCAAAATCTACCTGCGCAATAAGGCGATGCCCACCTGCGCCCATACGCCGCTTCGCTGGGTCAACGGCCCCATCCGCAAGCGCAGCGGGCTTAACGGCGGCATCTGCGCCCTGGGGCCTGGGGCGCCTTCTTTTGCCAACACCGTCATCGGCCGGGCGGTGCGGCTCTGCCTGATGAACCTGGGCCACGCCTATCCCGGGGTTTCGGATATGGATACCGTCGGCTCGCCCCTTAAATACAGCGCCTGTGTGGCCGAAAATGAGGAGGCCAGTCCCTGGCCGCCTTACCATGTGGGGCACGGGTTTGACCCCGAGGCCAGCACAGTTACCGTCCAGTTTGTCTAGGGGATATGCGAGCTTTTTGATTTCCAGAGCACCGAGCCGGAGCGGCTTGCGGAAGTCTTTTCGACGGCGGCGATGAATGTTGCCCAGGCATCCTGCGGTTTGTGGCTTATCGGGCGGCGGTCGGACCCCAGGTACGGGACCGAGGAAAAAGAGCATTATTGTCTCTTTATCTGCCCGGAGCATGCCGAGGTCTTCGGGAAGGCAGGCTGGGATAAGGACCGGATTCGGCGGGAACTGCACCGGCGGGCCCGGCTGCCTTTCAGGTTGCTTATGCTGACGAAGGAGCCCCAGGCGCTGGCGGCGGCCCACCCGGAGCTGGGGTGGCTCTGGGCGAGTCCCGAAACCCTGGTGCCGGTGCTGGAGGACGCCGGCTGCTACGACATCGTGGTGGTGGGCGGTGCTGCCGGCCGGGGGGCCTTCTTCTGGGGTGCGGGCGAGCCGGTGACCAAAGTAATCGGGGGTTAAGGGGGCCGCAGAGATGGCAAGAGATGGGCTGGCGGAATTTATCATCCGGCAGTTTCAGAGTCTGGTCCGGCCAGAGGGGGACCTTGAGCTTCTAGGGGTTGAGGGTGGGGTTGCCCGGGTGCTTTACCGGCGGGGCCATAACGAAGAGTGCCCCGAATGCGTCATGTCGGCCGAAGACCTTAGAGATCCTGCGGGAGGCCTTTGCCGAGAAGGCACCCCATATCCGGGACGTGCTACTAGAAAGAGATAATCTAACAAAGATTACCCCGGTTCCAGGTTCGCGGCCGTCACGGTGCCCAGCACCACCGGCCGGGCGGGCGGCCGGCGGCCGCCGAGGCCGATGGCTTCCAGGACGGCCTTGGCGGCCAGGTCGGCCTCGGCTTCGGTCCGGGCGTGGACCTCGAAGAGGGGCTCCCCCGGCGAGACCCAGTCGCCCCGCTTCCGGTAGAACACAAACCCCACCCGGTGGTCGATGGGGTCGCCCTTTTTCGCCCGGCCGGCCCCAAGCCTCACCGCCGCCTCCCCCACCGCCCGGGCATCCAGCCGGGTAACATAGCCGGGCTGGCGGGCGACCACCGTCCGGCGCACCGGGGCAGGCGGTAGCCGTTCGGGCTCCCAGACCAGGGCCGGGTCCCCGCCCTGGGCGGCCACCATTTCGGCAAGCTTGCCCAGGGCCGACCCCTCGGCCAGCACCGACCGGACGGACCGGCGGGCCGCCTCCAGGTCCGGATAGCGGCCGGCCAGCCAGAGCATTCGGCCGGCCAGCTCGGTACAGACGGCCACCAGGTCTTCGGGTCCCTCGCCCCGTAGGGTCGAGACCGCCTCTTTCACCTCGAGGGCGTTGCCCACCGCCCGGCCCAGGGGCTGGTTCATGTCCGTAAGGACCGCCTCCACCCGGCGGCCGGCCGTCCGGCCGACCTCCACCAGGAGCCGGGCCAGCCGCTCGGCCTGGGCCCGCCGCCGCATGAAGGCCCCGCGACCCACCTTGACATCGAGGACGATGACCTGGGCGCCGGCAGCCAGCTTTTTGCTCATGATGCTGGCGACGATCAGGGGGATGGAGTCGACGGTGGCGGTGGCGTCCCGCAGGGCGTAGATTTTGGCGTCGGCCGGGGCCAGCTCGGGGCTCTGGCCGGCGATGACCGCCCCGACCCGGCCGAGCTGGTCCAGAAACTCCCCCTCGGAAAGCTCCACCCGCAAACCGGGGAAAGCCTCGAGCTTATCCAGGGTTCCGCCGGTATGGCCCAGGCCCCGGCCGGACATCTTGGCCACCGGCACCCCCAGGGCGGCCACCAGGGGGACCACCACCAGGCTCACCTTATCCCCCACCCCGCCGGTGCTGTGCTTGTCGGCGACGACCCCGAAGGCCGAAAGGTCGAGCCGGCGGCCGCTGCGCAGCATGGCGTCCGTCAGGGCGAAGGTTTCGGCCCGGGTCATGCCCCGCCAGCAGACGGCCATCAAGAAGGCCGCCAGCTGGTAGTCGGGGATTTCGTCCCGGAGGTAGCCGAAGACCAGGTATTCCAGCTCGGCCGGGATAAGCTCAAGGCCGGTGCGCTTTTTGTAGATGAGGTCGACGGCCCGCATCGCCCGCAAAAGTCTAAGGCCCGCCCGAATCGGGCTTCAAGGGCTGGCCGGCATCTGCAGGGCCGTCCGGTTTCGGCGTTAACGTGCGGGGCCAGGCCGCCCGGGCGGGTTGGGTCCCGAAAGCCGGAAAGCCCTGCCCGCTACGATTTATGGTATAAAACTTTGGATGGAATTATGGTAAAGCGGAAGCGTCCGAAGCAGGGGGCGGACAGGCGGCTTCTGGCCTTAATTGCCGCAATCGGCATTCTGGCCATTGCCGTACCCATCCTGCCCTACACCGGTGTGCTGCCTGCGGGGAGCGGGGCCGGCCCGGCCCCGGCCACCAGCACCCTGCCCGGCCGGTTTGTGCCCGACCAGGGCCGGGACCACGTCCTGCCCGGCCAGCCCCACCCGCCTTACAACAGCACGCCCCCAACTTCCGGCTGGCACTGGCCCACCACCGCCCCCTGGGGCATCCACACCGAACCGATACCCGACGAGCTCCAGGTTCACAACCTTGAACACGGCGGCGTCCTTATCCAGTACAACTGTGATTGCCCGGACCTGGTCGAAAAGCTGGCCGCCGTCGTCAAGCGCTACCCATCCCACGTGATCCTGGCCCCGTACCCGAACATGCCCTACCGGATCGCCCTCACGGCCTGGACCCGGATCGACACCCTCGAAGACTTCGACGAGGCCCGGATCGTCCGGTTTATTGAGGCCTACCGGATGCGGGGCCCTGAAAACGCCCCGTAAGGCCTAACGGGCCTCCGGAGGCCAGAGAACAACGCCCCCCTCGGCCATCCGGTCGATGACCCGGGCAAGTTGCCTTGCCTCCGCCCGGGAGTAGACGTGGGGTTCGAGCCGGGGCAGGCTCAGGGTCTTCTTGACGGCGGCAAAGGCGTCGGGCCGCCTCCGGCCCCGGTAGATAACGAGCAGGTCGATATCGCTGGCGGCCGTGTGATTTCCCCGGGCATATGAACCGAAAAGGACCACCCGGTCCAGCGGCAAATTTTCGTTCAGGACGGGAAGGCGTTCGGCGAGCAGGCGGACAACGTCAGACGGGCTGATGTCCGGATAAAAGAGTTTTACAGAACCTGATGATACTTTCGGCATAAGCGACCAGCCGCTGGGCTTCCCGACGGGTGTAACGCTCCCGGGGGGCCCCCGAAGGATGGGCATCGGGGTAGCGGGCCGGGATGTAAACTTTATCGAGCTCAAGCGCCCCTTCCATCAGCTCCTCCGGCACGGGAACCCGCTTTCCGAGTTCGGCCAGCAGGTCGGCTACCGAATGGCCCCAGACGTCGGCCCCCAGTTTCTGAAAGACGGCCTTAACGGCTTTTTCGGCGGCCTGCTGGGCGGAGAAACAGGCCCAATCATAATAGCCCCGGTCCAGGTCGCTCCGGGCGTGGTCCAGGTCCCATTCGGCCTGGGCTATCCAGTCGCGGCTCCTTTCCAAGGCCGGCTATCGGTCGGCCACGGCGGGCCGAATCTCCCGGGCGAACCTCTCGATGGTCCTTAAGACATCGGCCAGGGTCTCCCGGTCGAGCTCGGGCACGCTGTAGAAAGTATCTAAAACAAAGTGCCGGACGCCCAGCTCTTTAAACTGCTTTAAGTCCTCAATAATGTCGTCGGGCGTCCCGATGAGGGGAATTCGCCGGTAACCTTCGTCCCGGCGGTCGAGGATCTTAAGGGGCTCCCGGGCCGAGATAACCAGGGATTTCGGGTCCCGGCCGTACCGCTGGCAGTACTGGGTCAGTACGGCCAGGGCCTGCTTAAGGTCCGGGATCTGGGGGCGGGTGGGGTGCCAGCCGTCCCCGAACCGAACGGCCCGGCGGATGCCCTTCTCCGAGTTGCCCCCGACCCAGAGGGGCGGGTGGGGCTTCTGGACGGGCTTGGGCGCAAACCGCACGTGGCGAATCTTAAAATAGCGGCCCTCAAATTCCGGCACGTCCTGGGTCCAGAGGGCCTTGAAAACCCGGATATATTCGTCGGTAAGCCGGCCCCGCTCGCGGAAGGGCACCCCCAGGGCGTTAAACTCGTCCTCGGCCCAGCCGGCGGCCACCGCAAAGATGGTCCGGCCCCCCGAAAGCACGTCGATGGTGGCCAGCATCTTGGCGGTCACCACCGGGTTGCGGTAGGGCAGGATGAGGGCCGAAGTTCCCAGGGTTATCCGGCGGGTGACGGGAATAACGTAGGCCAGGACGATTAAAGGCTCGTAAAAGACCTCCCCGAAGCGGCTTACGGCCGCCTCCGGCACAACCACGTGGTCGGTGGCCCACAAAGAATCGTAGCCGAGCTCCTCGGCCCGCCGGGCAAACTCGACGATGGCCTCGGGCGAGGCCACCTGCCTGAAGTGGGGCAGGGTCAGGCCGAACTTCACGGGGAAACCCGCCTTTCTTCGGGGGCCTCGGGGATGACGAAGACGAACCGGGCCACGTCCCGGCCGAAGGAGACGGGCCGGTCGCCCACCAGCACCACCAGGCTGTCGCCCCGGGGTCCGTAGTCTAAAACCTTCACGGCCACTCCGGGCTTAAGCCCCCGCTCCTGGACGTACTGAAGGACGGCCAGGGCATTCTCAACCGGCTCGGCGACCCGGGCCACCCGGCCGCAGGTTCCCACCGGCAAGGCGTCGAGGGGCTGCTCCAGGTGGAGGTCGGCCGGGGGTGGGTTGCCCGGAATCGGGTTGCCGTGGGGGCAGCGGGAAGGGTAGCCGAGGAAGCGATTGAGGGCGGCCTCCACCTCGGCCGAAATGCAGTGCTCCAGGTTGTGGGCCTCGGCATCGGACCTGGCCCAGTCGAACCCGAGCACATCGGTGAGAAACCGCTCGATGAGTCGGTGGCGGCGCATCGAGGCCTCGGCCAGGGCCTGGCCCTTAGGGGTAAGGGCCACCTGCTTGCGGCTGTCCAGGGTTATCAGGCCGTCCCGGGCCATTCGCTGAAGCATCATGGTGACGGTGGCCCGGGAGACCCCCAAAAGCTCGGCCAGCCTGGCGCCGATGACCGGCTGGCGCTCCTCGGCCAGCATGTAGATGGTTTCTAAATACTCTTCGACCCGCGGGCTGGTATCGGCCGAACGCCCACCCGCCGTCGCCCGAACCAAGGGACCACCCCCTTGACAAAAATAAACTATTTGGTTATAAAAATGCAGAGTGTTAGGCTAGCTTAACAACCCTTCCGGGTCCCGTACATTATAGCACGGGGCCGTTGCCGCCGGACCGGCCGGTCAGCGGGCTTAAGAATCTCGCCTTTCGGAGGTTAATAGCGATGTCGAGGCTTAGCCTCGGGGTTTTGGGGTTGCTTCTTGTCCTTGGGCTGGCGGCCTGCGCACCCCAGGCGCCGGGTAAGACCCGCCTGGTGGTGGCCATTCAGCCCACCCTTTCGGCGGCCGAGATGCTGGAGAAGGCCAGGCCCCTGGAGCAGTATCTGGAGCAGCGGCTGGGGGATGTGGACGTCGAGATCTACGTACCCCTGACCCAGGCCGGGGTCATCGAAGCCCTCAGGTTCGGGCAGGCCCACGTGGCCTTTATGGGGCCCTTCCCCGCCCAGCTGGCCGTGGAGCGGGCCAACGCCGACCTGGTCCTGGCCGAGGTGCGGGAGGTGGTCCACGGCCAGCAGAAGGTGGAGGCTCCCTACTATTTTTCCTACTGGGTGGTGCGGGCCGACAGCCCCCACCAGAAGCTGGCGGAGCTGCGGGGCCGTCGGGCCTGCTTCCCGAGCCCGGTTTCCAGCTCCGGCTACATCGCCCCGATGGCCAGGCTCATCGAGCTGGGGCTTCTGCCCCGGCCGACCCAGGGCGAGGTCGACCCCAAGGCCTTCTTCGGGGAGGTGCTCTTCGCCGGGGGCTACGGCCAGTGCTGGGAAGCCCTTAAGGCCGGGCAGGTGGACGTGACCATTATCGCCGGGGACGTGCCCGAAAGCCTCTACCGGGAGGTGCTGGCCAACACCCGGGTCCTCGAACAGCAGGGGCCGCTGCCCTCCCACGCCGTGGTCGTGAGCAAGGACCTTAAAGAACCCCTGCGCTCCCGGGTTATCGAGGCCCTGCTGGGGCTTAACGCCCCCGAGTACCGCCCCCTGATGCGGCAGTTCATTTCGGGCCTCTTCGTGGGCTTCCAGCGGTCCGACGCCGCCACCCACCTGGGGTCCTTCCAGCAGTTTGTTAAGGCAACCCGAATCGCCTTTACAGAGCGGATAAACCCGTGACGGCCGCCGATTTCACCCCCCGCAACCAAGCCGCCCCGGACCCGGCCATCGAAGTCCGGGACCTGTGGCTGGCCTACCGGCCGGGTTGGTGGGTGCTTAAAGGGGTCGGGCTGAGGGTGCCGAAAGGGGAGCTCTGGGTGGTTATGGGGCCTTCGGGGGCGGGCAAAACCACCCTGATGAAGGTGCTGGCCGGCCTTTTGCCTTTCCAGCGGGGCACGGTGGAAGTTATGGGCTTTCGGCTCCGGGGGGAGCCGCCCCGGCCCTTCCGGCAGGCGGTGGGGTACATTCCCCAACAGCTCGGGCTGGTTCGGGGCCTTACTGCGTTAGAAAATGTGCTCCTGGGAACCCTGGCCCGGCACGGCGGATGGGGCCCCACCCTGGGCCTCTTCCCCCGGGAAGAGGTGGAGCGGGCCCGGGACTACCTGGGGATGCTGGGCCTGGGGGACAAGGCCGGGGTGAGGGTGTTTAACCTCAGCGGGGGCGAGCGGCAGCGGGTGGCCATCGCCCGAACCCTGATGCAGAATCCCCGGCTGATTCTGGCCGACGAGTTCGTGTCGGACTTAGACCTGCCCCGGGCCGCCCGAATCCTTGAAACCATCCGGGGCCTGGTTCGGGAGCGGGGCTTAACCCTCCTGATGAACCTGCACGAGATCCAGCTCGTCCAGGACCTGGCCGACCGGGTCGTGGTCCTGAGAGACGGCCAGGTGGTCTACCAGGGCCCGGCCCGGTCGCTGGAGTGGGCCGATTTCCGGGCCCTGGTGGAGGCGGAGGATGGCGGGGCCAGGGTCGCTGGCGGGTAAGGGCCGGGGCGCCGGCCTCGGCCGCTGGCGGGACCTGGGCGGGGTCCTCGCCCTCCTGCTGGTAATGGGCTGGGTCCTGGGCCGGATGGGCTTTTTCGACCCGGGCCGGCTGGCCGGGGGCCTGGCCAATTTCGGCCGGTTTGCGGCCGAGCTTTTCCCGCCCGACCCTTCGGTCCTGCCGGTGGTCTTAAGCTCCCTGGCCGAAACCGTCGAGATGGCCTTTGCGGGCACCCTCCTCGGGTTTATCCTCTCCTTCCCGCTGGGAGTGCTGGGAACCCGGACCCTCTTCCCCAGGCCGGTGGTGCTGGCCGTGCGGCTGCTGGTGGCGATAATCCGCACGGTGCCGAGCCTGCTCTGGGCGGTGATCATGGTCATCGTCGTCGGCCTGGGGCCCCTGGCCGGAACCCTCGCCCTGGCGGTTTACACCGTCGGCTACCTGGCCAAGCTTTACGCCGAGATTCTGGAAGGGGTGGACCCGGAGGTCCTGGAGGCCGTTCGGGGGCTGGGAGCCCGGCGCCGCCACCTCGTCCGGTTCGTCCTCTGGCCCGAGGCGGCCAACACCATCTTAAGCCAGCTGCTCTTTATGCTGGAGTATAACATCCGGTCGTCGACGGTGCTGGGTTTGGTTGGGGCCGGGGGCATCGGCTTTTACATGCAGGTTTATATAAGCACCCTGGCCTACGGTCGGCTGGCTACCGTCCTGCTGGCCGTGCTCGCCGTGGTTCTCCTGATGGACGGCCTGAGCGCCTGGGTAAGACGTCATTACCTCCTTCAGGGTTGAGTTGCTCCCGGCGGCAGCCCTTACCTTCGGCCGCCGGCCCGGGCTTGTCGGGCCGGGCGGGCTGAGTTAATATCTAAATTGGAGTCAGGCGTAAAGGGGTAAAATCGCGACCAAAGCCGTAATGATTCGTCCGGTCCGACCGACGGACCTGGTCGGGCTCGCTCTCCTGCAGCGGCGGGGCTACCCGAATGAGGCCTACGGCCGGCGTGCCCTGGGGCGGGAACGGGATGACTGGGCGGACCTCTTTAAGGTTCTAAATCCGCTGGTTTCCCTGGAGATCCGCCGGCATACCCTCCTCTTCGACGACGGCGACCGCCTGGCGGGCCTGGTTTCCACCCTCCCCTTCGGCCGCTACTGGGAGGTGGACCGGCTTATCTGGCCGCCCGATGGCCGGCCCCAGGACTGCGCCGAGCTGCTGCGCCGCCTGGGCCTCGACGCCGCCCAGCACGGGGTTGAGCGCATTTATTTACGTTTAAGTAGCGACAGCCCCCTGCTCGGGGCGGCCCGGGCCGCCGGATTCGTTCCGTACAAAGCGGAGACCCTCTTTCGGGGCGGTCCCGTCAGGCTTCCGGACGGCAGCCCCCCATCCGGCCGACCCCGCCGGCGGGGGGATGACTTGGCCCTTTTCCGCCTCTACTGCCGGGTTGTGCCCGTCAGCGTCCGGCAGGCCGAGGCCATGACCCTGACGGAGTGGCGGCAGTGGTTCCGGGGCGGCCGGCAGCTCATCGTCGAGGAGGTGGGCGAGCCGGTGCTCTGGGCCCGGCTTACGGCGGCCGACGACCAGCTTCAGCTTACCGTGGAGGCCCGGGACCTGTCGGGCCCGGCGGTGGCCCGGCATCTGGGGCCGTTCCTTTCCCACCACGGCGGCAAGAAGGCCGTCCTCGGCCTGGTGGCCGACTACCAGCCCCACGTGGGGGCCGGCCTTGAGCAACTGGGCTTTGAGCCGGCGGGCCGGTTTACGTGCCTGGTTCGCCACCAGGCGGTGCGGGTTAAGGCCCAAAAACTCGTTCCGGTAAGGGCTTGAAGGAGGGTTGAGGTTGCAGCAGGTAATTACCGACGACCTTGAGGCGTTGCTGGCGGTCGTTCCCCCCGACATCGCCGCACCCCTACACACCCATCCCCGAAAATCCGACCTGCTCGAGGTCGTGATGGACCTCGGCCGGCGGCCGGAGGCCCGGTTCCCCGGCGACGACATCATCCTGAACGAGCGGGACGTCACCGAGGAAGACATCGAATACGTGGTCTCCCGGATCGGGCAGTTCGGGGACGACAACCGGGCCGGCATTCCCCGGACCCTCCACCGAATCTCGGCCATCCGCAACCGCCAGGGCAAGATCGTCGGCCTGACCCTGCGGGTCGGCCGGGCGGTATACGGCACCGTCCGGATAATTCAGGACCTGATCGAGTCGGGTAAGAGTATCCTTTTGCTGGGCCGGCCCGGGGTGGGCAAAACCACCATGCTCCGGGAGGCCGCCAGGGTCCTGGCCGACGACCTGCGCAAGCGGGTAATCATCGTGGATACGTCCAACGAGATCGGCGGCGACGGCGACATCCCCCACCCGGCCATCGGCCGGGCCCGGCGGATGCAGGTTAAGACCCCAACCCTCCAGCACGCCGTCATGATCGAGGCGGTGGAGAACCACATGCCCGAGGTGATCGTCATCGACGAGATCGGCACCGAGCTGGAGGCCGAGGCCGCCCGAACCATCGCCGAGCGGGGCGTCCAGCTTATCGCCACCGCCCACGGCAACACCCTCGAAAACCTGATAATGAACCCGACCCTGGCCGACCTGGTGGGCGGGGTTCAGGCGGTGACCTTAAGCGACGAGGAGGCCCGGCGGCGGGGCACCCAGAAGACGATCCTGGAGCGCAAGGCCCCGCCCACCTTCGACGTGGTGGTGGAAATCCAGAGCTGGACCGAAGTCGCCGTTCACCCCGACGTGGCCGAGGCGGTAGACCTCATCCTCCGGGGGATCGAGCCGCCCCACCTGCGCCGTCAGCTTATGCCCGACGGCACCATTCGGGGCTTCGAGCCCCAGCGGCTGCCGGCGGCCCGGCCGACCCCCACCGCCCCCGGGCCGGAGGTCCCTGAAAAGCCGGTCCGGATTCTGGCCTACGGCGTAAGCCGGGACCGGCTGGCCCAGGTCGCCCGGGGCCTTCAGCTGCCGGTTATCGTGGTCGATTCCCTGGCCGAAGCCGATGCCGTAATGACCCTGAAAAACTTCTACCGTAAGAAGCCCCAGCTCCTGCGGGAGGCCGAGGCCCAGGGGATCCCCGTTTACGTTCTGCGGAGCAACACCATCATCCAGATGGAGCAGGCCCTTACGGCCATGTTCGGCCTTTCGGGGCAGGCCGCCGGCGAAGGGGCCCGGGCCGGCCGGCCCGAAGACGGCTCCGCGGGCCACCAGCCCCGCTTTGGGGCGACGGTGAAGGTCGTCGACGCCCTGCGGCGGCTCCGGGCCTACCGCGACCGCGTCGGCTGAGCGGGTGGGGCTATTTATCGTCTTCGAGGGGCCCGAAGGGTCGGGCAAAACCACCCAGCTTCGCCGCCTTTACGGCCGGCTCCGGCGGGCCGGTTTTCCGGTGGTCCGCACCCGGGAGCCGGGCGGGACCCGGCTGGGGGAGCGGCTGCGAAACTTGCTTAAGCGGACGGCCGGGTCTGAGGGGCTTGTGGCCGAGGCCGAGCTTTTTCTCTTCCTGGCGGCCCGAGCCCAGCTGGTGAACACCGTCATTCGGCCGGCCCTGGCCGCGGGCCGGACCGTCCTGTGCGACCGGTACTCCCCTTCAACCATCGCTTACCAGGCCTACGGCCGGGGGCTGCCCCTGGACCGGGTGGTGGAGGCCGACCGGCTCGCCGCCGGGGGGCTGTGGCCGGACCTGGTGGTGTTGCTGGACCTGCCGGTGGAGGTCGGTCTGGCCCGGCGGGGCCGGCCGGGGGCCGACCGCTTCGAGGCCGAGGAGCTGGAGTTTCACCGGCGGGTGCGGGCCGGCTATTTGGAGCTGGCCCGGGCCGACCCCAACCGCTGGCTGGTGCTGGATGCGCAGGCGCCGCCCGGGGAGCTGGCCCGGAAGGTCTGGGCCTGCGTCCGGGAGCTTCTGGCCCAACGGGGCCCTACTCTTTGAGGGCGGCCGCCACCCGGGCCCCCTCCCTGGCCCTGAGGCCGGGGCCAGGGTCTGGGACCGGCGAACGAAGCCGGCCAAGGAGGGCTTCTGTTCGTCCAGCTAAACCCGACCTGAGGGGAGCCACCGGACTTCAATAGCCCTGTGCGCGGCCGGTGGCGCAAAATCTGGGTCCCCGGTCAGGATTGGTAGCCGCAATTCCTGGGCCAGCCGGGCGGCAAAGGGTCGCGGCGGCTAATACCCGCCGGGTGGAAACCGACGCCAGCCGTACCGGAAGCTTGCCTCGCCTCAGGTCGCGCCAGATCTCCTGAGCCCCCGTGGCCGTCCCAGGCGTATCAGGCGGTAATAGACTTCCGGCGTTGGTCAGCGAAATATACAGCGTCGCCTGTCCGGCCTCTGACGAACTTGCTGGGCCCCAGGTTCGGCGGCCAACCACGCCAGCACGGCACAGGCATCAAGGACGGTGCCCTTCGGCGGCCACCTCACGCCGGTGCTCTTCCAGGTGCTCTTTAAGGACGTCGGTGCCAGCCAACACCCCCCCTCCCATCGCCGCCAGCCCTGGGCCGGATGGGTCGGCATCAGCAAGATACCCCTCCCTGGTGATTTCGACCCGGCAGACGATGCCCTCGTGAAGGCCGAGCCGCTCCCGGACCCATTTGGGGATCACCACTTGGCCCTTGGTCGAGACCCGAACTGTGTCCACCCGCTGCCTTTATGATTGCAAGGGTGCGGGCGGGGGACCTATCGAAAGCTGTGGGCGGCGCCGACTTGGCCGAGGTCGGCCAGGCCCGGCGGCTCGATAAGCCGAAGGTCCCACCCAGCCGGCCGGCTTTCCCCGCCCGGGATTCCGGCGGCCGGCACCCGGAGGCGGCGGACATCCTCGGCCAGGAGCGAAAGGCTGCCCCGACTCCGGTCGACCCGGCCCGAAACCGCCAGCAAAGGCGCCGTCCGAACGGTATCCCGCCGCCGCTCGTAAAGGCCCGGCAGGACGACCACATCGGCCTCCCCGAACTCGTCGTGCAGGGTTATAAAACAGATGCCCCGGGCATTCTCAGGCCGCTGACGGGCAACCACCAGCCCGGCCACCACCACCCGGGTCCCGTCGGGCAGGCCCCCAAGGGCCCCCAGCGGAACCACCCCCTCCCCCAGGGCCGGCCTGAGCAGGGCCAGCGGGTGGTAGGCCGCCGAGAGGCCCATCACCCGGTAGTCGGCCAGCATCCGGTCCCAGGTGGACATCTCCGGGAGGCGGGGCGGGCGGCCCGGGTCCAGGGGTAGGGCCGGCTGCCAGGCCCCGCCGGTCCGGCGTCCCCCCAGGACCAGCCCCAGCTGCCAGAGGAGCTCCCGGCGGCCGAGGCCGAAGGAATCGCAGGCGCCGACCAGGATCAGGTTTTCCAGGGCCCGCCGGGGCAGGTCTACCCGGCGGGCCAGGTCGCCCAGCCACCGGAACGGCCCGTCCCGCCGGGCCTCCTCGATGGCCCGGGCCCCCGCCGCCCCGATCCCCTTAACGAAGGCCAGGCCCAGCCGCACCGCCCCGCCCTCGACGGTGCATCTGACCCGGCTCAGGTTAACGTCCGGGGGCAGGACCACCACCCCGTGGCGCTGGGCGTCTTTTATGAGCACATCCGGGGCGTAAAAACCCAGGGGGTAATTGTTGAGCAGGGCACAGAGAAACTCGGCCGGGTAATAAAGCTTGAGCCAGGCCGTCTGGTAGGCCAGCTGGGCGAAGGCCACGGCGTGGGACTGGGGGTAGCCGTAGGCCGAAAACCCCCGGATCCTGTCAAAGACCCGGCGGGCCGTCGCCTCGGGGATGCCCTGGGCCAGGGCCCCCCGGCGGAAATCCTCCCAGAAGGCGGCAATCGCCTGCTCCGACCGGCGGCGGGTCAGGGCCCGGCGCAGGGCGTCGGCCTTGGCCGGCGAAAATCCCCCCACGGCCATGGCCGCCTGGATCGCCTGGTCCTGGTAGACCATCACCCCGTAGGTGTGGGCCAGGTAGGGCTCCAGCTTCGGGTGGTCGTAGGTTACGGGCTCAAGGCCGTGCTTGCGGCGGGCGTAAATCCGGCCGCCCCCGCCGTTCCCCGGTCCCGGCCGGACCAGGGCGTCCTGGTCGGCCAGCTCCTTGAGGTTGCGGGGCCTGGTCTGAACCAGGAGCTGGCGCTGGGCCCGGCTCCCCAGCTGGAAGGTTCCGATGGTGTCGGCCCGGCCGAGCATATCGTAGACGGCCGGGTCGTCGAAGGGGATCCGGCCTAGGTCGATTAACGGTCCCCCGTTTTCGGCGATGAGGTCCACGGCCTCCTCCACGGCCGAGAGCATTCCCAGGGAAAGAAAATCTATTTTAACAAAGCCGGCGTCCTCGCACGAATCCTTATCCCACTGGCAGATAAACCGGCCGGGGATGGCCGCCGGGATGATGGGGACCATTTCGATGAGGGGCGCCGACGAGATGACCATCCCCCCGATGTGCTGCCCGAGGCGCCGGGGAAAGCCGGCCAGGGCCTCGACCAGGTCGGCGAACCGGGCCCAGAGGGCCTCCCCGAGGCGGGGCCGATATTCGGGCCGGCGCCGAAGCTCGGCCCGGATGGCCCGGGCCGACCCGTCCTCGCTGAGCCGGGCCAATCGGTCGACCTCCCCGGCGGGCAATCCGAGGGCCTTGCCCACCGCCCGGACCGCCCCCCGCAGCCGGAAGGTGGCGACGGCCGCCACCAGGGCGGCGTGGTCGGGTCCGTAGCGCTCGTAGATGCGCCGGATGACCCGCTCCCGGATCTCCCGGGGCATGTCGATGTCGATATCGGGCAGCGACTGCATCCCCTCGTTAAGAAAGCGGCCCAGGAAGAGGTTCGCGGCCACCGGGTCAACTCTGGAGAGGCCGATAAGGTAGCAGACCAGGGACGAGACCGAGCTTCCCCGGCCGAGGACGGGGCCGACCGTAAGACCGCCCCTCGGGCCCCGCACCTCCGCCGCCACCTCCCGGATGAGGCGGACAATGTCCCGGTAAACCAGGAAAAAGCCGGCCAGGTTGTGGCCGGCGATAAGTCTAAGCTCCTCCTCAAGCCGCTCCCGGGCCCGCCGGTAGAGAACCGGGTCGGTGAAGCGGTTGTAGACCTCCTCCAGCCGCCACCGGCAGTACTCGGCCAGGACCACGTCGGCCGGCCGGTCGCCTTCGGCCTGGAAGTCTGGCAGCCGGTAGCCCAGGTCCCGGGTCAGGTCGAACCCGGCGAGCCGTTCGGCCAGCTCCCGGGCATTTTTAACCGCCGCCGGCCATTCGGCAAAGGCCGCCTTAAGCTCGGCCGGCGGCCGCAGGTAGAACCGGTCGTTCGGGTAGCAGAGGTGCCCCGCCAGGTCGAGGGGAAGGTTGTGGTGAATCGCAATCAGGGCGCTCTGAAGGAGGCCCCGTTCGGGGACATGGTAGTGGACGTCGCCGGTTGCAACCAGGCCAACCCCAAATTCTTCCCCGAGTTCCTCCAGGGCCCGGTTGCGGCCCCGGTCCCCCGGGGCCAGGTTGTTCTGAACCTCAAGGTAAAGGTTCTGGGGGCCGAAAAGCCCCAGGTAGCGGCGGACCAGGTCCCGGACCGCCGCCTTATCGCCCGCTTCGATGAGCCGGGCCAGGTCGCTCCGGCGGCCGCCGGTAAGGCCGACCAGCCCGGCCGTCCGGCCGGGAAGGTCCGCCGGGTCCAGGGCCGGCCGCCGCCGGTCGGCCCGGTGGGCCAGGCTGATGAGGCGGCAGAGGTTGGCGTAGCCCTGCCGGCTCTCGGCCAGGAGCAGCAGCCGGCCGCCGGTCCGGAGGGTTATTTCCGCCCCGGTAACCGGCCGGATCCCCCAGGCCCTGGCCGCCAGCGCAAATTCCAGGGCCCCGGCCAGGCTGTCCCGGTCGGTTACGGCCAGGATCTTATAGCCCAGCTCCGCCGCCCTGGTCACATACTCTTCGGGTAGAGACGCCCCCTGCCCGAAGGAGTAGGCCGTGTGAAGGTGAAGCTGGACGTCCACCGTCCCTACCCCCACCCGCCCTGCTCGAACCAGCGGCCGGCCGCCTCGTCGTAGAAGACCGTGAGCCGCCGGCCGTTAACCAGAAGCAGCCTTAAGTACTTGCGTCGGATCGGGGCGTCTGCCCACAGCCGGTCGGCAAGCTCCCAGCGGTCCAGGACGGCCGCCACCCCCACCGGGGGGCCGCCCCGGCGGGCAACGGCCGCCGGCAGGCCGTCCCGGACGAAGACCCGGACGGGGACGGGCCGGTTCAGAAAGCGAAGTCGGCTTCCACCAGGGCGAAGCGGCGCTCGGGCAACCTGCTCCACGGGTCAACCTCCCGGACAAAGCCGAGGTTTGGGCGGCCGTAACGGGCCTTCAGCTGTCCCACCACCCCCTTAAGACCCTCCCACCGCCCCCCAGGGCCCGGCCAGAGGCGAGCCTGCCGGGCCGGCTCCCCGGCGGCCGCCTCAAGTTTAAGCTCGATGCCGGCCACCGCCACCCCACCCTCCCGCCGAAGGGCTTCCAGGGCCCGAACCAGCCCCGGCTCGAGGAGCTCGGCCCGGGCCGAAGGGGTCTTAAAGACCAGCCGGCGCTCCAAGAGGGGCCCCCGGTCGGGCCGAAGCCGAACCCAGGCCCGGCCAACGGTCCGGCCCCGAAGCTCGGGCCGGCCCAGGGCCCGCCGGAGAAGCCGGCAAAGGACCAGCCTGACGGCGTCGACGGTTACCAGGGGCTCGAAAAAGTCGGCGGCCTCGGCGACCACAACCGGCCGGGGGCGGGGCCGAAGGGGCACGGGGTCGACGCCCCTGAGAAGGTCGTAAAGCCGGTCCCCTTCCCACCCGAACTGGGCGACCAGGTCGGCCCGGCCGAAGGCCAAAAGCTCCCCGGCCTTTGCGATGCCGAGGAGCCCAAGCCGACGCCGGGCCTCCGCCGATACCGGCAGCAGGCCCACCGGCGTCCGGCCCAGCACCTGGACGATTTCGGCCGGGGCCACCACCCGGAAATCGCCGGGCCGGCAGGCGGCGGCCGCAAGCCGGGCGATGAGCCGGCCGGGTCCAACCCCCACGGCGGCAGGGTAATCGCCGGCGGCCCGCAGAAGCCGCCGGGCCAGGTCCGCGGGCGGGCCGTCGGCCGCCACGTAGGCGCAGCCCAGCTCCGCCGGCTCCACTACCGGGCTTACGGCTTCCAGGGCCCCCAGCAGGGCCGAAAACTCACCGTCGTAATAAGGATGGTCGGCCGGAAGGGCCGTGAGGCCCGGGCAGACGGCCTGGGCCTCACGCAGGCCCAGCCCCGCCCGCACCCCGCCGGCCCGGGCCTCGGGGGAGGCGTCCACCACAACCCGCCGCCCCGCCGGGTCGCCCACGACGGCCACCGGCCGGCCGGCAAGGCCGGGATGCCGCCGGGCTTCGCAGGCCCAGACAAAACCCGGGACGAGCACGCACCCCACGCCCACGGCCCGCCTCCTAAGTTCGGGGCGCCAGGCCGGCCCGCACCCCGGAGTAGAGGCCGCTGGCGGCCAGGCCGGCAACCATGCCCGTGAAGACCCCCTCCGGAACCGGCCGCCCCAGGCTTAGGGCCACCCCCGCGTTGAGGCCGACCCCAAAGCCCAGGGCCGGAAGCGGGTACCAGCGGCTGTCCTTAACCCAGAGCTTGGCAACCTCTACCAGGCCGACGATGACCGGAACCCCGGCTAGGCCGATAAATTCCCGAACGTCCAAGCTTACACCCCCTTTCCGTGTTTCACGTGAAACCCCCTAGACCCAGACGGCCACCACAACCTCCTGCTCCCCGCCCAGGGGACCCGGGCTCACCACCAGCACCCGCCGGCCGGGGACCATCTCGGCGGCCGGAATTCCCCGGCTGGCGGCGACCACCACCGCCCCGGTCGGGCTCCCCACCGGGCGGACGGTGGCCCGGTACGCGGCCCCGTCAAAGCCGGTTAAGATTCCCCACCAGACCTCAAAGCCCACCCGACGCCCCCCAGCCGAAGCTCCTGGTCGTAGCGGCCGGAAGCGTACCTTACCCGCAGGCCAAGGACCCTTCCCCGCCGCCCCGATATCCCGGCCGCCGGGTCGTTTACTTCCACCACATCCCCGACCTCCAGCCCAGGGTGGGGCCGGATTACGACCCGGTCCTGCCGGGCCGACCTGGCCCCCTGGCCGGCCAGGGCCTCGGCCAGGTCGGTCAGGGCCGCCGGGGAGCGGCCGGGGTCGTAATCCGAGGCCGGCCGAAAAAACATCCCATCGGCCGGCTCCGTCCCGGCCAGGCGCAGGGCTGCCGCCGTCTCCGAGACGGCCCGGGCCCAGTCGGGGTCGGCCGAAAGGTCGGCATATTCGCCGGCCAGGAGGGGCCAGCCCCCCGGCCCCACCCCCAGGACAACCGGGTCTGCCGCCTCCCAGGCCGCGGCCAGAACCCCGGGGCCGTCGGGCCGGAGGGCCTCCCGAAGCCCCCCGACCAGGGCCCGCCAGGCCGTGTAAAGGGACCGGCCGGGCAGGACCCGCAGGCCGGGGTACCACCGGGTCAACGAATCGGAGCCGGCGGCCGAGCCGATTTCAAACCCGGCCAGGCCGCCGATGGCGTCCAGAATCTGCCGGGCCGAAGCGCTCCCGGCCGGGTACTGGAGGGGAAACGTGAGCCGGGCGGCCTTGAGCAGGACGGCGTAGCCCTCGGCCGCCAGGGTTAAAGTTCCGGGCCCCGGCCGGACGGCCGTAAGCCAGTAGGTCGGGGCCGCGGCGGTGACCTTTTCGGCCCCGGCCGCCGTAAAATAGCCCGGGTAAACCTGAAGTTGCCCGCCCGGCCGCAGGCCCGAGTAGGCCCCGTGGCCGTTCCGGAGGGTGGCTGTCAGCCGGCCCCCTTCGGCGTCCTGGGTATAATCGAGGCTTAAGATGTCGGCAAAGGGCACTGTCAGGGGGGCCGCCGGCAGGGCCGACCAGACCCCGCCGGCCGTGCAGGCCCAGACCCGTCCCCCGGATAGGCCGGCGATGGCGGCCCCGTAACTGCCGGGGGCGGCCCCGGCCCGGTCCTGGGGAAGCAGAAGGGCCGGGGCCCGCCAGCGGCCGGCCGTAAAGCTTGCGGGCGGGTAAACGTGGCGCTGAAGGAGGGCTGAAACCCCGCCGAAGCTGAGCACGTAAGTGAGCCTGATGGTGTCGGCGAAGGCCAGCCTGGGATATTTAAACTCCAGGGGCGCGCCCGGGTCGGCCTGCTCTAGGGGGTAAAAGCCGCCCCAGGCCCCGCCCCCGTTAAGGTCAAAGGTCGTCCAGCCCAGAACCGGCCGGTTAGCGGCGTCCTTCCCGGCCGCGATGACCAGATAGCGGTCGAACGCCCAGACGGCCGTCAGGTGGGCGATCTGCCCAAATCCGGCCGGGTGGGTTGCGGCGGGCTGCCAGCCCGAGGCCCGGGCCCACTTCCGGGCCCGGAGGGCGTTGCCCCCGGCGGCCCGGTAAAAGACGGCGAAACTATCAACATCCCGGTAGGCGGCCGCCAGGGGCGGGGCGCCGTCGTGGGCCGGGACGGCCGTCCCGGCCGGCCAGCTGAGGCCGTAGTCGGAACTCTCCCGGTAAGTAAGGGTTCCGGCCCCGTCGCCGGCCAGCAGAAGCACGTAAGGGCCGGGGGAGGCGGCCAGGGCCTCGGCGGCCCCGACCGGTCCCAGGTCCTGCCAGCCCCCGAAGGCGGCCGCCGGGGTCGGGTTGGGGACCCGGGCGTACTGCCGGGCCGAGCCGGGTTCGCCGTGGCGCAGCCGGAGCAGGCTCCCGTCGGCCGCCACGGCGGCCTGGATGTTCCGGTCGGCCGGGTCGGCGTAGTGGCGCCCGTAGCGGTGGTTGTCCCCGTTGCCCCAGCGGTCGGCGTAGACCAGCTCCACGTACGGGACGGCGGCCGGGGCCTTTGCGGCGGCCTGAAGGGTTGGGCTTACCGACCGCATCGTCAGCCGCCGTAAAGGATGAGCCGCAGGTACCTGCGGGTCTCTTCGGGCAGGATGAGCCACCAGCGGTCGCCGTAGCGGCGGACGCCCCGGTCCACCCGGCCCCGCCCGCTGTTGTAGGCGGCCAGGGCCTTGGCGTAATCGCCCCCGAAGTGGTCCAAATACTCCCGCATCAGCCGGGCGGCGTAGCGGAGGGAGGCCTCCGGGTCGTAAGGGTCCACCTCCGGGTGAAATTCCGGCACGATCTGGGCGATGCCCACCACCCCGGCCGGGGAGAGGGCGTTCGGGTCGAAGCCCGATTCCAGGTCGATCTGCCGGACGAAGAGGGCCGGGTCGACCCCCTCGTTCTGGGCCGCCGCCCAGGCGTAGTCGTGGTAGTAAGAATAATCCTTCGGCCGCTCAGACATCGCCTTTGCCTCCGTTGAAGGCCGGGATATAAAGTCGGGAAGACCTGGCCCGGCCGGTACGCCCCCGCCTGGCCAGCTCGGACCGAAACCTGCCCAGGGTTGCCTCGGCCCACTTTAAAAAGTCGGCCTGGGCGCTGCGGGTGAGGTTCACCCGGTTGATGGCGTGGTTGGCCAGGGCCCGGACGGCGTACCCGGCCGCCCCGAGGAGCAGAAGCTCCTCCTGGTCGGGGCTTAGGGTCGAGCCGGTATCGGCCAGGGTGTGGCGGCCGAGCCAGTAAACCCGGACCTGCTCCCCGGCCGCCGGGGGCGAATCTACCAGCAGGGTGAGGGTGTTGGCCCGGCGGGCCCAGCCGACGTAAGCCGGGGGAAACATCCCCGCCGGGTACTCCACCGCCTCCACGACCAGAAGGCCGGCCAGGCCCGAAAGGTCGACCTCCCGGGTGCCGCCCGGCATGGCCAGGTCGGTCTGCTGCTCCCGGGGCATCCCCACGCTCAGGTCGGAGAGGGCCCGGTCCAGGTGGCGGTCGAGCTCGGCGTCGGACCAGCGCCGGTTTGCCGGGTCCTCGTCCTTAAGCTCCCGCCGCAGCCGGGCCCGCAGTTCCGCTCGGGTACTCATCGCCGCCTCCGAAGGCTATTCCGGTCCGGGCAGGGAAAGGCCCAGGTCGACGAGCCGGTGCCGCCGGTCCACCTGCCGAAACTCCCGCAAGAGGCTTTCGGCCGGGCCGGCCTCGCACCAGGCCCGGTAGCGGACGGCCCCGGCCTCGGGCGAGGTTTTTAAAACCTCGATGAGCCGGCGGTAGACCCGCTCGAGGACCTCCGGCCGGTGGGCGTGGACGATAACGACGCCTTTAAACATCGGACCCTTCCCCCTAAGGCCGCACGCCGTACAGCCTGGCAACCTTCAGGGTTGAGAAGAGGGCCAGGCCGCAGTACCATTTGACCCGGTTCCGGGCGGCATCCCGGGCCTCCAACGCGCCGACCCGCTCCACCTGAATCCAGCCGTTGGTCAGGCCCACCAGGCCGTCCTCGCCGAAGGCGACGGCGTAAATCGATGAGCAGTCGGTCGAGGTCCCCAGCGTCTCGTTATCGGGCCCAAAATCCGAGACGGCGATGGGGATGCCGTTGTAAAGCCCGACCCAGCGGCCGAACTCGTTAACAACCCCCTCAATCTGGGAGCTGGCCGCCCGGCGCAGTTCATTCAGCTTCCGGCGCGACCGTCGGGACATGATGATAAGGTCCGGCTTCCCGGGCCGAATCAGGTCCAGCATCCCGTCGAGCTTGGCCAGGGTGAGGGTTGCGCCGTTGGTGCCCATGGGGACGGCCTGGGGCCCGGTGCCGATGATGGTGCGCAGGCCGTCGAAGGCGTTCGGGTCGACGGCCGAATCGCCGGTGATGGCGGCCTCCTCGAACTTGTGGGCAACGGCCTTGGCCTTTAGCTCCAGCACCACCGCCTCGATATCCTGGATGTTGGCGCGGGTCTGCCGCAGGTAATTGTCCACGTCGGCATCGCCGCCCAGAATCTTGAGGGAGGTGGTCACCTGGGTGAAGGTGGGGGTATCCTCGGCCCAGGCGGCGCCGACGGCGTAGAAGGCGGCCGTGCCGGGGCTGGCCTCCCGGTTGTAGGTCAAGGCGTTGCCCGAAATCTCGATAAAGGGCATCCGTTCGAGCAGGGGCGAGGCTTTCACCACCGTCTCGAAGACACCCTTAACCAGCAGGTCGTTCGAAAGCTTGGCGGCTTCGGCAAGGGTAAGGGCCATCTATCTCCTCCCTGGGTTTTTGGGGTTAGCGGCCTTGGAGGCCGAGCCGGATCTTTTCGACGGCCGGCAGCCCGTCGAGGTCGGGCGGGGTCCGGCCCGGCGGGACCGGCGGCACCTGCCGGGCGGCCTCCCGGCGGGCCTCTTCTGCCGCCTGCTTTCGGACCCGGTCGACCAGGCTTCGGGCCTGCTCAAAGGCCCGGTCCAGGTCCTCGACCGACTCGCCCCTTATGAGCTCGGCCGCCTCCGGAAGCAGGCCCTGGAGGCGGGCCCGGTAGGCCTCGACGGCCGCCCGGTACTGCCGGTCCAGGACTTCAAGCCGGGCGGCCAGTTCGGGGTCGGGCCCGGCGGCCTCGGGTATCGGCTTTTGGTCTTCGTTCACCGGTAAAACACCTCCTCAGGTGGTCTCACCCGATAGTGTTCGGCACCACCCTTAAAAACTGCACAAATGTTCTATAAAAATTTTGTCGGGCGGCCGGTTCGGGGTGAAAAGTAAATCCTGGCGACGGCGGCCAAATTTTAAATTGGGCTTTCCGGACCTTGACAAGGGGGCGGGCTCTGACTATAATAGACCGGGTTCTGGCGGCAGGTTCGGGCAAAAATTCGAATTCTACCAGAGGGGGATTTCATAGCGGTTACAATTTCGAGGCGCAGTTTTCTAAAGCTCGGCGTGGCCGGGGCGGCGGCAACGGCCTTCGGGTTTGACCTAAAGCCCGTTGTTGCCCGCACCCGCGGCCTTAAAATCGACCGGACCACCGAGACCCGCAGCATCTGCCCTTACTGCTCGGTAAGCTGCGGGGTCATCATCCACACCCTCGGGGACAGGGCCGCTAACGTAACCGGCACCACGGTGGTCCACGTCGAGGGCGACCCCGACAGCCCCATCAACCGGGGCACCCTCTGCCCCAAGGGCGCAACCTTGAAGCACAACATTGTTAACGACCTGCGGCTTACCAAGGTCCTTTACCGGGCCCCAGGGAGCGACCGCTGGGAGGAGAAGTCCTGGGACTGGGCCATCGACCGGATCGCCCGGCTGATTAAAGAGACCCGGGACGCCAAGCTCATCGAGCGGGACCACCGGGGCCGGGTCGTCAACGCCCTTACGGCCATCGCCGTCATCGGCGGCTGCACCGACTCCAACGAAAACAACTACCTTATCCAGAAGGCCTTCCGGGCGGGTTTAAGCATCATCCCCGTCGAACAGCAGTCCCGGATATGACACGGCCCCACGGTGGCCAGTTTGGCCGCCACGTTCGGTCGGGGCGCCATGACCAACGGCTGGACCGACATCGCCAACGCCGACGTCATCCTGGCGATGGGCGGAAACCCGGCCGAGAACCACCCCTGCGGCTTCAAGTTTGTGATGGAGGCCAAGCGGAAACGGAACGCCAAGCTGGTGGCGGTCGATATCCGCTTCCAGCGCACGGCGGCCGTTGCCGACCACTTCGTCCAGATCCGGGCCGGAACAGACATCGCCTTCCTGGGTGGTCTCATTAACTACGCCCTGACCAACAACCGCTACCACGAGGAGTACCTCCGGCTCCACACCAACGCCCCCTTCATCGTCCGGGAGGACTTTAAGTTCGACGAAGAAAACGGGGTCTTCTCCGGCTGGGACGAGGCCAGGGGCCAGTACGACCCCACCAGCTGGGATTACGAGTACGACGAGAACGGCTACGCCAGGGTCGACCCGACGATGCAGCACCCCCGCTCGGTCTTTCAATTGATGAAAAAAATTCTACTCCCGGTACACCCCGGAGCGGGTGGCCCAGATCTGCGGCTGTAGCGTCGACGACTTTCTCAAGGCCGCCGACATCTTCACCTCCACCTACCCGCCTGACAAGGCCGGAACCATGATGTACGCCCTGGGCTGGACCCACCACAGCTTCTCGGTCCAGCTTATCAAGGCGGCGGCCACCCTTCAGCTCATCCTCGGCAACGTCGGCCGGCCGGGCGGGGGCGTAAACGCCCTGCGGGGCCACGCCAACATCCAGGGCGGGACCGACAACGGGATGGCCTACCACAACACGCCCGGCTACATCCCCATCCCCAAGGCCCCCCACCAGAGCCTCCAGCAGTTCCTGGAGGCCGTGACCCCCAAGGCCCTGCGGCCCAACTCGGTGAACTACTGGTAGAACATGCCCAAGTTCGTCGTAAGCCAGCTCAAGGCCTTCTACGGCGACGCCGCCACCAAAGAGAATGAATTTGCCTACCACCTCCACCCGAAGCTTCCCGAGGACCCGGCCACCGGCCGCCTGGAGAACTGGAGCTGGGCGTTTATCTTCGACCACATGGCCCAGGGCCGGGTGGACGGCCTTATAAGCTTCGGGATGAACCCGGTCAACAACGGCCCCCACACCCGCAAGGTCGTCTACGCCCTCTCCCAGCTCAAGTGGCTGGTGGTGGCCGAGAACTTCATGACCGAGACGGCCTACTTCTGGCGGCCCGACATCCTGGCAACCATCGGCAAGAAGCCCGCGGACGTCAAGACCGAGGTCTTCCTCCTGCCGGCGGCCAACTTCGCCGAGAAGTCCGGCTCGTTTACCAACTCGGCCCGCTGGGCCCAGTGGAAGTGGAAGGCCATCGACCCGCCGGGCGAGGCCAAGGCCGACCAGGAGATCGTTGGCCGCATCTTCATGAAGGTCCGGGAACTCTACCAGAAGGAGGGCGGCCGGTTCCCCGACCCGGTCCTCAAGCTGGACAGGCCCTACGCCAACCCCTACATTCCCACGGAAGAGGAGATCGCCCGGGAGATCAACGGCAAGGACCTCACCACCGGCAAACAGCTTCCCCTCTTCACCGCCCTCAAGGACGACGGCACAACCTCCTGCGGCAACTGGCTCTACTGCGGCTCCTGGACCGAAGAGGGCAACCTGATGGCTCGGCGCAGCCTGGACGACCCCACCGGCCTGGGCTTCTTCCACAACTGGGCCTTCAACTGGCCGGCGAACCGCCGCATCCTCTACAACCGGGCCTCGGCCGACGCCCAGGGCCGGCCGTGGGACCCCAGCCGGCCGGGGATCTTCTGGGACGGCAAGCGCTGGGTCGGGGACGTGCCCGACTACCCGGCCACGGCCCCGCCGGAGCAGGGCTGGGGCGCCTTTATCATGGTCCCCGAGGGCGTCGCCCGCCTCTTCGCCCCGAAGGGCGCCTTCGTGGACGGGCCCTTCGCCGAGTTCTACGAGCCCCTGGAGTCGCCGGTGCCCAACCTGCTCCACCCGAAGCGGAGCCACAACCCGGTCGCCGTCGTCTTCAAGACCACCGAGTGGGACCGGCTGGGCAGGGCCGAGGAGTTCCCCGTCGTGGCCACCACCTACCGGCTGACCGAAATGTTCCACTACTGGACGAAGAACAACCCCTACCTGGTCCAGCTCCAGCCGGAGTTCTTCATCGAGATGCCCGAGGAGCTGGCCGCCGAAAAGGGGATCGAGAACGGGGACATGGTGCGGGTCATCTCGGCCCGGGGCGAGGTCCGGGGCCGGGCCCTTATCACCCGGCGGATGCGGCCGATGCGGGTGGGCGACCGGACGGTTTACCCCATTGGCATGCCCATCCACTGGGGCTTCATCGGCCTCGGCCGGCAGGAGGGCGGGGCCGCCAACATCCTGACGCCGACGGTGCTGGACCCCAACTCCTTCTGCCCCGAGTACAAAGGGTTCCTGGTCAGGGTCGAAAAGGCGTAAGGGGGAAACTGCCATGGCATTCGAACCTTTGGCGGTAAAGGCGGTTTCGGCGTCGGTCACCCCGCCGCCGGGAATTAAAAACGTCCCGGAGGTCATCAAGCTCATCGACGTCTCATCCTGCATCGGCTGTAAGGCCTGCGAGGTCGCCTGCCAGGAGTGGAACGACCTGCCGGCCAACGTTAACCGGCCCTTCTTCGGCTCCTACCAGACGCTGCCCGACCTCGACTGGAACTTCTGGCAGCTCATCAAGTTCAACGAGGTCCAGCGGGACGGCCGGTTCATCTGGACCCTGACCAAGTACCAGTGCATGCACTGCGGCGACCCCGGCTGCCTGCGGGCCTGCCCCGCCCCCGGTGCCATCGTCCAGTACGCCAACGGCATCGTCGACTTCGTCCAGGAGAACTGCATCGGCTGCGGCTTCTGCATAACCGGCTGCCCCTTCGACGTGCCCCGGCTCAGCCCCTCCACCGGGAAGGTCTACAAGTGCACCCTCTGCTCCGACCGGGTGAGCGCCGGCCTCGAGCCGGCCTGCGTGAAGGCCTGCCCGACCAAGTGCCTGAGCTTCGGCACGAAAGACCAGATGCTGGCCCAGGCCAACTACCGGGTCGAGCAGCTCAAGGCCATCGGCTACGACAAGGCCGCGGTTTACAACCCGCCGGGGGTGGGCGGGACCCACGCCGTCTACGTCCTGCCCTACGGGGATTCGCCGGAGATTTACGGGCTGCCCCGGAACCCGAGCGTCTCTTTTGTGGACGTCTGGAAGGGCGGCCTCCGCTGGCTCGGCAACCTGGTGGTCTTCGGGGGCATCCTCGGGGCCGTCCTCCATTATCTGCGCTTCGGCCCCCGGCGGGTACCCGAGGAAGAGCCGGTTCCGGCCGGCCCGACCCCGCGGCCGACCGAACCGGTTCCGGGTGACAACGGCTGAAACCACAAAAGGGGAGGTCAGGCGATGGCTGTTCAGGAGCGCCGGCGGGTACTGGTGAGGCGTTACAGCCTCTTTGAGCGGGTTGTCCACTGGGCCGTGGCCGTCACCTTCGTCTACCTGATGCTCAGCGGCCTTGCCCTCTTCTGGCCGCCCTTCTTCTGGCTGGCTCAAGTCCTCGGCGGCCCGACCCTCGTTCGGATAATGCATCCCATCGTCGGCATCGCCTTCATCGTGGCCCTGCTGGTGATGCTGGCCATGTGGGCAAAGGATATGGTCTTAGACCGGCTCGACATCGAGTGGTTAAAGGCCGCCCCTAAGTACGCTGCCGGCCAGGAGGAAGGAATCCCCGAGTCGGGCCGCTTTAACGCCGGCCAGAAGCTGCTCTTCTACCTGCAGGTTGTGGCCGGAATTCTGCTCCTGCTCTCCGGCATTGTCCTCTGGTTTCCCACGCAGTTTCCAGCCGGCCTCCGGCAGGTAAGCTTTATCGTCCACGACCTGTTCGCCATCGCCGCCATCGGGGCCCTCATTCTGCACGTTTACATGGGCCTCTTCTACATCCGGGGCAGCCTCCAGGGCATGGTCGAGGGGGTCGTTTCCCGGGCCTGGGCCCGGGCCCACCACGGCCGCTGGTACCGGCAGGTGGAGGGCACTTCGGCGGTAATCGAAGAAGGGCATGATTGACCGAAAGACCTGGACGCCCGCCTTCACCTTCGAGCGCCGGGCTGAGCGGGCGGCGGAGCTGGCCGAAAGGCTCGATTACGCCCGGGAGGTCCTCCATTTTTACCGGGAAGTGGCCCGGTTCCAGCTCCGGCTCTACCAGGGCCTGAAGGCTAAGCTGGACCCCGTCCCCATCCCCTGGGGGGAGGGCCGGCCCATCCACCGGGGTCTGCTGGGCCGGCACCTGCCGGCCCTCCTGTCCGAGTTCCCCGGGCTGCTGGTTCTGGTCCGGCGGGTCGGGCCCGACCTTCTGGCCCGGGCGGCCGACGAGCTCCTGACCGAGTTCGGCCCCGACGACTGGGCGGCCCTCCTCGAAGGCTACTGGCAGGAGGCCACCGGCCCGGACCGGGACGCGGGGGGCGAGCCGGATGTGGCCGACTTCTTTCCCAAGGCCTTTTTACAGCCCTACGCCGAGTTTCTGGCCGCCTGCTGCCCCCTTTTGCCCCCGGACGACGAGACCGAGTGGCGGGTGGCGGCCGGGCCGGCCCGGTGCCCGGTCTGCGGGGCCCGGCCGCAGGTCTCGGTCCTCCGGCCCGAATCCCACGGCGCCCGCCGGTTTCTGCTCTGTTCCCTCTGCGGCTTCGAGTGGCGGTACAAGCGAGTCTGCTGCCCCGCCTGCGGCGAAGAGGAGTTTAAAAAGCTTGCCTACCACAAGCCGCCCGATTTTGAGCTACCCCACGTCCGGGTGGAGGTCTGCGAAAGCTGCAGGGGATATATTAAAGGTGTGGACCTGACCGAATACGGCCTCGCCGTCCCGGTGGTGGATGAGCTGGCGGCCCTGCCCCTGGACGTCTGGGCGGTGGAGCAGGGCTACCGCAAGGTGGAGTTGAACCTGGCCGGGATTTAAGGAGGTTTGGGGATGTCGGCGGCTGGGCGGCCCGGCCGCACCGTCTCGACCCGAATAATCTGCGCCCGCAACGGCTCCGTTTACAGCCGGGTCGACGAGCTGGCCACCGAAGAGCCCCTGGAAGTCCGGGTCGCCTATTTCGAGGCCGGGGTGGAGCGCCGCCGGAGTATCGCCGTCACCATGCGGACCCCCGGCAACGACTTCGAGCTGGCGGCCGGCTTTCTTTACAGCGAGGGGGTAATTACCGGCCCCGAATCGGTCGACCGGATCGCCTACTGCACCGATATCGAAGGCCCCCAGATGTACAACGTCGTGACCGTCCACCTGCGGCCGGGGGTGGCCTTCGACCCGGAGCGGCTCAGCCGCAACGTTTACACCAGTTCCAGCTGCGGCGTCTGCGGCAAGGCCTCCCTGGAGCTGGTCCGAACCGTCTGCCCCGGCCGGCCGGTGGGCGACCTTAAGCTCTGGCCGGAGCTGATCCTGGGCCTGCCCCGGGCCCTCGCCCGGGCCCAGCGGGTCTTTGCCCGGACCGGCGGCCTCCACGCCTCGGCCCTCTTCGACGCCGGCGGCGACCTCCTGCTGGTCCGGGAGGATGTGGGCCGCCACAACGCGATGGATAAGGTTATCGGGGCCCTGCTCCTGGCCGGGAAACTTCCGGCCTCGAACACCATCGTCCTGGTAAGCGGCCGGGCCAGCTTCGAGCTGGTCCAGAAGGCGGTGATGGCCGGGATTCCGGTTCTGGCGGCCGTCGGGGCCCCCAGCAGTCTGGCCGTGGAGCTGGCCCGGGAGTTCGGCCTGACCCTGATCGGCTTTCTGCGGGGGGACCAGTTTAACGTTTACGCCGGGGCCGAGCGGGTCGAGGGCCTGGGGGCAGGGGCGGGGACCCGGTAAAATAATCGTTGGAGGGGTGGCCGAGCGGTTTAAGGCGGCCGTCTTGAAAACGGCTATGGGGTGCTGAGCCCCATCGTGGGTTCGAATCCCACCCCCTCCGCCCCCACCCAGAACTTACACCCCGCCCGCACCGGGCAGACCCCACACCGGGGCTCCTTGCGGCAGGCGGCCTTGCAGTGGGCAACTATCAGGGCGTGGAACTCCCCCAGGGCCGCCGGGTCGGGGCCGAGGGCACCCTCCACCAGCCGCCGAATCTCCTCGTACGGCCGGGGTCCCGCCAGAATACCGTATCTTAAAAAGAGCCGCCGGGTGTAGGCGTCCGCCGGGAAATACGGCCGGCCGGCGGCGTAAAGCAGGATGCTGTCGGCCGTCTCCGGGCCGATGCCCGGCACCCCAAGGAGCCAGGCCCGAAGGCTTTCCGGGTCGGCCCGAAGAAATTCCGTAAGGGAGCCGAAGTCCTTCTTGAGGGCCGCGACAAAGGCCTTCAGGCGGCCGGCCTTCACCCGGGGATACCCTGCCGGGCGGATAAGGTCGGCCAGCCGGGTCGGGTCGACCCCGGCCAGCCCTTCGGGGTCTAAAAGCCCGGCCCCTTTAAGCCGGGCGAGGGCCTTCTCCACGTTGGCCCAGGCCGTCCCCTGGGTGAGGACCGCCCCGACGATGACCTCGAAAGGGGTCTCGGCCGGCCACCAGCCCTGGGGGCCGTAATGGGCCAGCAGGTCGGCAAAGAGCCGGCGGACCTTCGGCCCTACCGCTTCCGGCCCGACTGGCTCAGCACCGACGAGCGGCTTACAAGCCACCGCCCGTCCACTTTCTTGGCCTGGAGAACCCCCTTGCGGATAAGGTACCTGACCTGGACCCTGGTCAGGCCGAGGAGCCGCGCCGCCGTCGCGGTGGTTATCCACTCCTGTTCCTGGTCCATCGCCCCGTGAGCCTCCGCCGAGGTCTTTAGCCCGTGGAACCCTCACGCCCGGCGGGGCCCTGCCCCCTTGCCTGGGGCAACGTTAAGCCTATCAGGGCCGCCACCGCGGCAAAACCGGCGAAGACGGCGGCGATGACGAAAGCCGCGGCCAGCAAAATCAGCAACAGCGCAAGCGGCCAGTCCAGGATGATGGGCTGGGTTGCTACCGACATCGGCTAATAGGCCCTGGCAAAAAGCACTCGCCGCTCGGAAGGCCTGCCGCACCAGATGCACTGCCCGGGGGCCGCCGCACCCTCCGGCTGGTCGAAGGGTATCACCCGGATGGTGGCGCCGGTCTGGTCCTTGATGGCCGCCTCACAGGCGGCCGAACCGCACCAGTGGGCGTAGACGAACCCCCGCTGGCCGGCGAAGACCGCCTCGAAATCTTCCAGCCGGTCGATATTATAACTGTTCGCCCGCTGAAAATCCAGGGCCCGGCGGAAGAGGGCCTGCTGAACCTCCGCCAGCAAGGCCTTGACCTTTTCGGCCAGGTTTTCAAAGGGCACCGTCCGCCGTTCCCGGGTGTCCCGCCGGACCAGGACCGCCTGCCGGTTCTCCACATCCCGGGGCCCGATTTCGACCCGGACGGGCACCCCCCGCAGGTCCCACTCGCTGAACTTCCAGCCCGGGGTGTACTCGTCCCGAAGGTCCGATATGACCCGGACCTCCTGGGCCTTTAGCCTGGCCTCGGCCTCCCGGACGACGGCCGTTACCCGCTCCTGCTCCGCCTCCGACCGCCAGATGGGGACGATGACGGCCTGGTAGGGGGCCACCTTCGGGGGCAGAATGAGGCCGTCGGCGTCCCCGTGGACCATGATGATGGCCCCGACCAACCGGGTTGAGGCGCCCCAGCTCGTCTGCCAGACGTATTTGCGCTGCCCGTCCCGGTCTAAAAAAGTGATGTTGAAGGCCCTGGCGAAGTGCTGGCCCAGGTTGTGGGAGGTGGCCGCCTGGAGGGCCCGCCGGTCCGCCATCATCGCCTCGATGGAGTAGGTTCGGAGGGCCCCGGCGAACTTCTCCGACTCCGTCTTGCGCCCGGCCACGACGGGTATGGCCAGGTCGTTCTCGACGAAGTCTTTGTAAATGCCCAGGATCCTCAGCGCCTCGGCTTCGGCCTCCTCTTCGGTGGCGTGGGCGGTGTGGCCCTCCTGCCAGAGGAACTCGGTGGTTCGCAGAAAGAGGGTGGTGCGCTTCTCCCACCGGACCACGTTGCACCACTGGTTGATGAGAACCGGCAGGTCCCGGTAAGACTGGACCCACTTGGCGTACATGGCCCCGATGATGGCCTCGGAGGTGGGCCTTACGGCCAGCCGCTCGCCCAGGGGCTCATCCCCGCCCTGGGTAACCCAGGCCACCTGGGGGGCAAAGCCTTCGACGTGTTCGGCCTCTTTTTTAAGAAAGCTTTCCGGGATGAAGAGGGGGAAGTAAGCATTAACGTGGCCGGTATCTTTAAAGCGGCGGTCCAGGCGGGCCTGCATATTTTCCCAGAGGGCGAACCCGTAAGGCCGGATCACCATGCAGCCCCGGACGGGGGCGTAGTCGGCCAGCTCCGCCCGCAGGATCACCTCGGTATACCAGCCCGAAAAGTCCGTTTCCCGGTCGGGCAGGGCCGTAACGAAACGCTTCGCAGCTTCGGTCATCGCCTTCCCCCTTCGCCTTTACTCCGGTTCTAAGTCTAGCACACCCGCCCGGGCCTTTAACCTTTCGGCACCCGTCATCCCAGCCGACCCTGGCGTGGGGCTCCAGGGTATACTAAAATCTGCGACGGAGGCGTCAAAAAACCGAGGCCGGAGGGGGCGGACCTTGTACCAGCGACTGAGCATATTCTCCGGCAACGCCCACCCGGAATTCGCCCGGCGGGTCTGCGAGGTCCTCGGGGTGGAGCTGGGCGGGGTGGATGTCTTTGAGTTCTCCAATGAGAATATCTTCGTCCGTTATCACTCTTCCATTCGGGCCCACGACGTTTTCATCATCCAGCCCATCGCCTCGCCGGTAAACCGCAGCCTGATGGAGCTTTTTATCATGCTGGATGCGGCCCGGCGGGCTTCGGCCGACCGGATCACCGCCGTGATCCCTTATTATGCCTACGGCCGGACGGACAAAAAGGACCAGCCCCGGGTTCCCATCACCGCCCGGCTCATCGCCGACTTTCTGCAGGTGGCCGGGGCCAACCGGGTGGTAACCATGGACCTGCACGCCGGGCAGATCCAGGGCTTTTTCACCATACCCGTCGATGAGCTCACGGCCTTCTTTACCCTGGCCGACTACGTGCGCACCCGGCGGCTACTTAATCCGGTGGTGGTTGCGGCCGACATCGGGGTGGCCAAGCGGGCCCGAAACTTTGCCGAGTATTTAGATGTGCCGACGGCCATTATCGAAAAGCGCCGGGCCCCCACCGGAACCCGGGTGGAAGTGCTTACGGTCATCGGGGACGTGGCCGGGCGGGACGCGGTCGTCTTCGACGACGAAATCGACACGGCCACCACCATGACCCGGGCGGCCGAGGCCCTGCTGGCCGCCGGGGCCCGGTCGGTCCACGCCGTTGCCACCCACGGGGTGTTTTCCGGCCCGGCCATCGAGCGGCTGGCCAAGGGTCCCTTCGAAGAGGTGGTCGTTACCGACACGTTGCCTCTGCCCCCGGAGAAGCGGCTGCCGAAGATCACCGTCCTCTCGGTTGCGCCCCTCTTCGCCGAGGCCATCCGCCGGATTCACCTGGGCCTCTCCGTCGGCGAAATCTACCAGGTGCTCATCCAGTAGGCCGCCGGACGTCCGCGGCCTCAAAGAGGCCGACACCCCCTTATTCTCCGCCGTAAAGCAGTCGCGGAAGCCACAGGGCCAGGTCCGGGAAAAGAAAGACCAGGGCAAGGCCGACCAGCTGTAGGACCATGAATTCCAGCATGCCGGCGTAGATATCTTTTAAGTCAAACTCGGGGGCCACGCCCTTAAGGTAATAGGCCGCTACGGCCACCGGCGGCGAGAGGAACGCCGTCTGAAGGTTGACGGCTACCAGGATGCAGAACCAGAGCAGATTAAAACCGAGGGCCTGCACTACCGGCAGGATGATGGGCAGGAAGATCAGGATGATCGCCGGCCATTCGAGGGGCCAGCCGAGGAGAAAGATAAGGCCCATGATTAAGATGAGCATCACCATGGGGTCGACGGGCAGGGCCAGAATCTGCTCCGTGAGCCAGGTGCCGGTGCCCAGGCGGCCGAAGACCGCCGCGTAAAAGTTTGCCGACACCGCCAAAAAGAGGATCATGCTGGTGGTCTCCAGGGTTCGGACCACTGCGTCCCGAAGCAGCCGGAAGTTAAGGCGCCGGTAAAGGGCCGCAAGCACCAGGGCCGCAAAGGCCCCCATGGCCGCGGCCTCGGTCGGGGTCGCCAGGCCCGCCAGGATGCTTCCGAGGGCGGCAAAAATCAAGGTCGCCAGGGGGATAATGCCAAAGATAAGCTCCCGGAGAATCTCCCCGAAGGACTTGGCCCGCAGCTCCGGCGGAAGGGGCGGGCCAAGCCGTGGATTCAAGTAGCAACGAACCAGGGTGTAAGTAAGGTAAAGGACCGATAAAAAGAGGCCCGGCACAAACGCGGCCGCAAAGAGCCTTATAACCGAGATGCCGGCCACCGGCCCGAGAAGGACCAGCATGACGCTGGGCGGAATCAAGATGCCAAGGGTTCCGCCGGCGGTGATGGCGCCGGCGGCCAGCCGCCGGTCGTAGCCGGCCTTAAGCATGGTCGACGCCGAGAGGATCCCCAGCAGGGTCACCGCGGCCCCGATGATTCCCGTGGCGGTTGCAAAGATGGTCGCCGTCAGGATGACGACGATATACAGCGAGCCCCGGACCGGGGCCATCAGCAACTGAAAGGCCCGGAAGAGCCGGTCCACCAGCCCGGCCCGCTCGAGGATGTAGCCCATAAACACGAACAGGGGGACTGCCGCCAGCACCTCCTCCGACATGAGACCCATCGTCTGGATGACCATCAGGTCAAAGACAAGGGGCCCGAAGCCCAGGTAGCCGAAGATAATGGCCAGGATGATCAGGGTGAAAGCGATGGGAAACCCGATAAAGATAACTATAAGCAGGGCTCCCAGGAGGATAAGGCCGAGGATTTCGTCGGGGATCACGTCAGCTCCTCCGGTCGGTGTTCCCCCGGCCAGCTACCGGTGAGGGCCGCATAGAGGCTTTTTATAAACTCCGAAATCCCCTGGACGACCAAAAGGGCCGCCGCCACCGGGATCACCGTCTTGAAGGGATAGATCGGCGGCCTCCAGGGGCTGTAAGCCGCAAGCTCCCCGGTCACCCACGAGCGGTAAGCATAATCCCAGCCGGCGAGGAAGAAAAAGACCATTCCGGGAAAGAAAAGAGCTAGGTAGAGGGTTGCGTCGATGATTCCCTGAACCCGGGGCGAAAAAGACCGGTAGAGGATATCCGTCCGAATGTGGCCGCCTTTATACAGCGTAAAGGCTGAACCCAACATAAAAAGGGCCCCGTAAAGCATGTAGGTTACGTCATATGCCCAGACCGTGGGCCGGTTGAAAAGATAGCGGGAGAAAACCTCGTAAACCAGGCCCAGGGTAAGGGGCAAAGCAAGCCAGGCTACAATATAGCCCGTCCACTGGGTCCAGCGGTCAATAGCCCGGCTAAGCTTTAAAAGCCTGTCCAGCATCGGGTAGGCCTCCCCGACATTCGGATGGCAGACCTGGGCCGTCCGCCGGAGGTTAACCTCCGGCGACCGATTACCGGGACCGAATCTGCCCGGTCAGCTCTGCCGAACTACCCGGTACGGGTCCCGTCCCTTCCAGTAGTAGTCGGCCGCAAGCTCGTAGGGCGGGTGGGCGATGCGCCGGTAAGGGACGATCCGCTCAGCCCACCGGCGCTGGGACTCCAGGACCTTGGCGAAGAAGGCGTTCTGCCGGGCATATTTTTCGGCCACCCGGTCCCAGGCCTTAAGTACCTCCTCCAGCACGTCCCGGGGCGACTCCACCACCGTCACCCCGTGCCTTTCGACCAGGGTTTTGAGGTCCTGGCTGTTGCGGTCCAGCATCTGGACCGTGTAAAGGAGGGTGGTGGCCATCGCGGCATACCTGACGATGGCCTTCAGGTCGGTGGGAAGTTCGTCCCACTTTTGCTTGTTAATAAGGACCTCCATTATCCCGGTGGGCTGATGGATGCCCGGCAGGTGGTAGTACTTTAAGACGTCCTGGAACCCCAGGGACATATCGGATGTCGGGTCGCTGAATTCGGCGGCGTCGATGACCTTTCGCTCAAGGGCCGGGATTATCTCGCCACCGGGCAGTGTGACCACCGACATCCCGAACTCGCTGAACACCTCGGCCGACATTCCGGCGGCCCGGAATTTAAGCCCTTTAAAATCGGCGACGTTCCGGATGGGGCGGGGGAACCAGCCGAGGGGCTCGGGGGTCTCCCCGTAGGACGGGAAGGCGACCACATTCAGGCCGAGCTCCTTCTGAAGGAGCTCGTTGTAAAGGTCGAGGCCGCCGCCCAGGTACATCCAGCCGAGGAAGTCCTCTGAGTTCATCCCAAAGGGCCCGCCTGGGGCGCTGCCGAAGAGGGTTGCCGCCGGGTGCTTTCCGTACCAGTACCCGGGCCAGGCGTTGCCGGCGTCCAGAAGCCCCTTGTGGACGGCATCCAGCACCTCAAAAGCCGGCACCACCGCCCCGACCGGCAGCAGTTCAATCCGCAGCCGCCCGCCCGACATCTCCTGGACCATGTCCACGAAGTTTTTCGGGTTCTGCTGGTGCCAGTCGCCGGCGGTCCAGGTGCTCTGCATCTTCCAGGTAAAGGTTCTGGCCGTCCGGGGCGCCTCCTGCTGGGCGGCGGGCGCCTGGGCCTGGGGCTGCTGGGACGGTTGTTCCCGGGCCGCCTGGGTGCAGGCCGCAGCCAGGGTTGTTGCCCCCGCCGCGGCGATAAAAGCCCGCCGGGTTAACCGCTTCTGCTCCCGAGCCATCGAGCCGCCTCCTTTCTGCGAAATGGCCTTGCGGCTACAGGATTATACTTTGCGGTGCGACGATTAGCAAGCCGGGTTCAACCGAATCACGGAATTATGGCCGGCCCCAAAGCCGGACCGGGGGCTCCTTAAGTTCCTGTGTGCTATACTCTCGACATGAGTGCGCCGACCCCTGAAGAGGATGCCAGATTACTGGAACTGGAGAAAAGCCCCCTGGTTCACCCCAAGGTTCG
>Ga0197143_1000599_pt1 | contig 37430 bp, 33 predicted proteins | sample GBS70_MetaG_FD_148603 | JGI IMG/M metagenome (GOLD analysis project Ga0197143, IMG submission 148603) | Sediment microbial communities from Great Boiling Springs, Gerlach, Nevada, United States - GBS 70_MetaG | ecosystem: Environmental > Aquatic > Thermal springs > Hot (42-90C) > Sediment... | reverse complement strand
AGGATGTAGTAAAGAATGCGAATGTTTTGATAATAGTATGCTCTGATGATAATGCTATTATGCCTTATGGAATGAGAGGTCTTAAATTATATTCAATACAAAATGTTGCCGCAGCTATAGAGAATATGCTTCTTGCAGCAAATGCTTTGGGAATTGGCTCATGCTGGGTAGGAGCTTTTGATGAAGATAAGATAAAAGAAATTCTAAAAATTCCTGAAAATATAAGCGTGCATGCAATAATATGCTTAGGATATCCTGCAGAAAATCCTAAAAGTGTAAGATTACCAATAGAAAAAATAGCATTTTCAGAATTTTATGGAAAGCCTTTCAGGTGAAAAAAATGAAAGAAAAATTAATAATGGGAATAGACGAAGCTGGCAGAAGGTTTTGAGCTTTTCAAGGCCTGCCAAAGGGTCCAGTAATTGGTCCATTAGTTATATGTGGATATTTGATAGAAGAAGCTAAATTGAGTTTATTAAAAAATGTTAAGGATTCTAAGCTCCTTTCTCCTAAAAAAAGAGAAATACTTGATAAAAAATTAAAAAAGATTGCAAAAGATTATGCTTTGGTATTTTTATCTGCTGAAGAGATAGACAAGCTTAGAGAAGTCTCAAATCTAAATAAAATAGAAATTAAAGAAATGCAGAAAATGATAAATCTTTTGAAGCCGGATAAAGTTATCATAGATTCTCCTGAAAATAATGTAAAAAAATTTGAAGAAAAGATACGAAAAGGTTTAAAGAACAAAAAAATTGAAATAATATGCGAAAATTATGCTGATTCAAAATATTCTGTAGTAAGCGCAGCTTCTATATTAGCAAAGGTTGCAAGGGATAAAGAGATAGAAAAGATAAAAAAAGAATTGAATGTAGATTTCGGCTCAGGTTATCCTAGCGATGAGAGAACAATAAATTTTTTAAAAGAATGGCTAAAAAATCATAAAGAGTTTCCAAAATTTGTTAGGAAGAGTTGGCTAACAATTGAGCAAATAAAAAATGAGGCAAAAGAAAAACAAAAGACAATAAGAGATTATTTTTAAGAAAAAAAATTTAAGTCAATTTAAATAATTTCTAAATAATAATTAAAAACCATGCTTAGCGGGGTAGAGCAGCCTGGAGTGCTCGCCGGGCCCATAACCCGGAGGTCAGTGGTTCAAATCCACTCCCCGCTATTTTTGAAAAATTTTTGAATAAAAATGAAGGTAAAAAAAAATATATAATATTTTCAATTAAAATTCTCTTGTGATTATTATGTATAGAGCACCTATAATTACAGTATTAGGGCATATTGATCATGGTAAAACAACTCTATTAGATAAAATAAGAAATACAAGAATTACAGAAAAGGAAGCAGGCGGAATAACACAATCAATAGGATCAACCTTTGTACCTATTTCTTTAATAAAAGAGGTTTGTAAAGAATTCAAGGAATTTAAATCATCTTTTCCAGGCTTATTATTTATTGATACTCCAGGACATGAAGCATTTGTTTTAATGAGAGAAAGAGGTTGCACAATAGCAGATATTTCTATAATTGTTGTGGATATTGTTGAAGGATTTATGCCGCAAACTATTGAATGTATAGAGACTTTAAAAAAATGTAAAACACCTTTTGTTGTAGCATTAAACAAAATAGATAAAATACCAGGGTGGAAAAGTGAAGAAAAAAGCTTTCTAAAAAATTTTAATAAACAGAAAGAAAATGTTAGAATTGAGTTTGAAAAGAGGTTTTATGAAGTTATAAGCAAGTTAGAGGATTTTGGATTAGAAGGAGAAAGGTTAGATAGAGTAACAGATTTTACAAAAGAGATTGCTGTTGTGCCTATAAGTGCTAAAACAGGAGAAGGTATACCTGAGCTTCTTTATGTTTTGGTTGGCTTGTGTGAAAAATTCCTTAAAAATTTTTTATTAAAAACAGAAAATTCTAAGGGAATAATACTTGAGGTAAAAGAAACAAAAGGAATAGGAAAAACCTTAGATGCAATAATACAAGATGGTAAAATAGAAGTGGGAAATTATCTTGTAGTTTTTGGTAAAAATGTGGAGATAGTGAAGGTAAAGGCATTATTTATTCCTAAGGGAATACAAGATATTCGCGCAGAAAAAAGATTCGAAAGCGTTAAATCTCTTGAAGCTTCAAAAGGGGTAAAGATAGTTTGTCAAGATATTGAAAAAATAATACCAGGATCTAATTTTTTCGTGACAAAGACGTACGAGGAATCTTTAAATCTGGTGTGCGGAATCGAAAAGTGTTCTCTGAAAGAAGATAGGTGCAAAGAAGGATTAATCTTGAAGTCAGATGCTATTGGTTCCTTAGATGCTATTAAAAATCTTTTCAAGAATTTCAAAATAAAATATTGTGATATTGGTAAAGTAACAAAAGAAGATGTTATCGCTGCAAGCATAAACGAAGACGATTTATTAAAGGCAATTATAGCTTTTAACATAAAAGTTTCTGATGAAATCAAAGCGCAAGCAAAGGAAAAAGGAGTAGAAATATTTTCTTCTGAGATAATTTACGAACTTTTAGAAAATTATCTAAAATGGAGAAAAGAAAAACAAGAACAAAAAGAAAGAGAGACTTTGAAAAATGTTGTATTTCCAGCAAAAATAAAAATTTTGCCAGGTTATATTTTCAGAGCAAGTAAGCCTGCTATAGTTGGATGTGAAATTTTAGAAGGGATTATAAAACCAGAATATGAATTAATAAAAATTGAAAATGAAAAAACAATCCCCTTAGGAAAAATAAAAGAGATTCAGGATCAAGGAAAGCAATTAGAACAAGCAAAGAAAGGCGATAGAGTCGCAATTTCTATAACAGATGCAATATTCAATAGAAATATTTTTGAAGATGATATCCTTTATACCAATGTCGATGAAAATAGCTATAAGGTTTTGATGGAGCACAAGCATATACTTTCAGATAATGAGATAGCCGTATTAGAAGAAATAAAAAATAGAAAAAAGAACTAAAATTCAGCCGCTTTTTATCTTATCTTCTTAATGTTATATCTATTGTTGAAACATTCATTTGCTTTCCTTCAGATTCTATTGTTTCTGTTCCTATATCCACGCTAGCAATTTTTACGTCCTTAATAAATTTGTTCTTTATTATCTGCGATACATCTACTGCATTACTAATACATCTTCCTCTTGCTTTTATGTGTATTTCATCTTGTCCATCGCTGAATTGTGTTATTGCTGCCAATACATAAGCCATTGGCGGCTTTTTTCCAACTAATATTGTGTTATCTCCTTTCTCTACCATCTGATTCACCTCTTTTTGTTTTTATTTAAAGCTACTGAGCTTTGCTTTATTGAATCTTATCAATTAAATTTTTAAATCTTTAAAATTTACAATTTACCCGTACTAAAAAGAATATATATTTTTATTATTTTCTATATTCATGACCACATAGCGTACAAAATATTATGCTCTTTTGTCTATTTATAACAACTCTTCCATCCTTACAATATTTACAATGTCTTACCATATTGTCCACCATTTAATAATTATATGGTAGTAAAAATTTAAAAATCTTTCTTATTAATTAATTTCTACAAATCTTATTAATTGATTTTTACAAAAATAATCTTATGAAAATAAGAGATATATTAAATATATTCAAAAAAAGAAAAACATCTTCTCACAAAGGAGATTTTGGTCATCTGCTTGTTATTGGAGGATCAAAGCTTTATCATGGTTCTATAGCATTTAATGCATTAGCTGCTTATAAAACAGGGGTTGATTTAGTAACAATTTTAGCTCCGGAAAGAGCTGCAAATATTGTAGCAAGTTTTTCACCAGACTTAATAACATATCCGTTAAAAGGGGATTTCATAAAAAAGTCTCATTTAAAAACAATATTCAAGTTCTCAGAAGGAAAAGATGCTGTAGTTATAGGAGGTGGTGCAGAAAGAAGAAAAGAAACTCTTTATGCAATTAATGAGTTTTTGAAGAAAATAGAGATACCTTGTGTTATTGATGCTGATGCTATTCATGCAGTTTCTAAAAACAAAAATGTTTTAAAAGAGAATTTTGTCATTACTCCTCATTCTTATGAATTTTTTGTTTTGAGTAGAGTAGATGTTAAGAAAATGAACATAAAAGAAAAAATTAATGTTGTAAAAAAAGTTGCAAAATCTTTAAAATGCACAGTCTTGTTAAAAGGTTATATAGATATAATTTCAGATGGAAGAAGAATAGGTATAAACAAAACAGGAAATCCTTATATGACAAAAGGAGGAACAGGAGATACATTAGCAGGGATATGTGGCTCTTTGTTGGCTCAAGGTATTGAACCATTTTATTCAGCTTGTGCAGCAGCTTACATAAATGGAAAAGCAGGAGATATAGCAGCAAAAGATTTAAAGCACTCATTAACAGCAAGCGATTTGCTAGATTATATTCCAAAGGTTTGGAATACTATAGGATAAGCTTAAAAATATCAAAAAATAGAAATTATATCCATAAGTGCCTTTTTTGGATTTGGAGATTTTGTTATTGCAGAAGATATTAAAATTCCTCTTGTTCCAAGCTCTATTGCAGTTTTAAAATCTTCTCTTGTTGATATGCCAGCGCCACATAAAGGAATAGATTTCCCTTTAACAATTTTTATAAAATTTTTTATTGATTCGGGTTTTTCTTTTGTTATTGAATTTCCAGTGCCTATTAATTCCGGAACTTCAAATGCAATATATTCTGGTTTTAGTTCAGCAATCTTTTTTGCTTCTTCAAGATTTGAAGCGCATGCAACAATTTTTAAACCAACCTTTTTACATTCTTTTATTGTTTTTTCTATAGTTTCAAAATCTAAAGGCTTTTCTGAATGATTTAATAAAGAGCCATATGCTCCATTTTCTTTTATAGAAATTGGTGAAATACAGCCAGTAAATTTTCCATAATGATAATCAACATGCTGAGAAAGAACTTTTATTTTAACATTTTTTGCTATTTGATAAATGTCTGAAGCTTGAACACAAATCATTATTTCAATTTTTTTAACATTTTTTGCTACATGTTCACAAATCTTTGCAAGTTTTAATGCATTTTTTCCTATTGCTTCTTCATATGCTTTGAAATTTATTACAACACTATGTTTCATATTTATTTTTCTTATTCGATTTCTAAACTTTTAATAATCTAAAAACATACAAAAAGAGCCATTCAATATCAAAAATTACAAAATTGCTTATATTGGCTCAAAAGCATTCAACAATTCTTTGGTTTTTATAGTTGCAACTCCGACAACCTTATCTCCACCCCCATAATACATAAATATCTTATTCCCTATTTCTACAGCACCGCAAGGAAAAACAACATTTGCTACATTACCTTCTTTTTCATAAGGCATTTGCGGTTCAAATATTGGATCAGGAGTTCTTGCAATAATCTTAAGCGGATTTTTTTTATCCAATAAAACTGCTCCGACTCTATAAACATTGCTATCAGATATACCGTGATATAATAATATCCAACCCTTTTTGTTTTTAATTGGTGGACAAGCAGCTCCTACCTTTTTACTATCCCAGCATCCTCTTCTAGGTCTGATCCATCTATACTCTTCTATCCATGTCTTTCCATCAAAATTCAAGTTAGGAACTAAAGCAGAATCTATATCTTCTCCGCTTCTATGAATTATAAAATATTTTCCTTCTATTTTTTCTGGAAATATGAAAGCATCTTTATCATCCATCCCAGGAGCTGAAATTAAAACAGGCTTTTCCCAATTCCATCTCTGATTTAAAAAATCTTCAACTTTAATAGAAGTTAATGCTACTCTTGGCGGATTTCTTCCGTCAAAAGCTGTATAACACATGTAAATTTTATCTTCAATTAATGTTAATCTAGGATCTTCACAACCAGAATTGGCTCCAGGCTCAAGCTTTTGCTCAAAAGGTTCGCGAGGAATATAAATAGGCTTTTCACATCGATAATCAATATGTATTCCATCTTTACTATATGCATAACCTAAAACAGAAGTGTTATCCCAGGACATTGCTCTATAAACAATATGAACCTTTCCATCAAGATATATTGCTCCAGGATTAAAAGTTGCTTTTGCTTCCCATTCATGCTGAGAAATTGGTGTTATTATCGGATTTTCTTTTGCTCTTTCAAATCTTATTATTTTCTTTTTTTCTAATAATGTTTCTATAATCTTTTGCAGATCAATAAATGCTAAACAGCAAACAGTATCTGCTGCTCCATAATAAAGATAAATTTTATTTTTTTCTATTAATGCGCCGGATGGAAAAACAACATTCGGTACAATTCCCATTCTTTCATAATATTCTTCAGGCACCAAAAGAGGATTTTTTGTATGACCAATTATCTTAAAAGGATTTTTTAAATCAAGCAAAGCTGCCTGTATTGTAAAAATCCTATCTGAACTAAAATAATTCTTTATATAAGAATATATTATAAGCCAACCATAAGGTGTTTTTAAAGGCGGAGCACCTACTTCCATATGATCTTGTGGTCTTAATGGAAGAGGCAAAGCATATTTTTCATAATTTTTGTACCACAAATTCCAATAATCTTGGTCCCACATTTCCTCTTCTTTATCAAACGAAGCTAAACAAATTTTAGTTGGTGGTTTATCTGTGTGAATTGAAAATATTGTGAAGATTTTTTCATTTATTCTTTCTGGAAAAAGCGCCATTGCTTTTGCATTAAAAGGAGTGACCAAATGCTTTTCTTCAATCTTTTCCAGATCTCTAGAAATTGCAACTCCAACTCTTATACCATCTGCTGTAAAAGGATAAGTAGATAATGCGGTATAAAAAATAAAATATTTGTCATTTAGCTTTGTTATTCTAGGATCTTCACAACCATACCTTTCCCATTCTTCTTCTGCAATGATAAGCCTTTTTCTATCATGAAAATCTATTCCATTATCGCTTATTCCAACACCGATACTAGAAACTGATTGGGTGGTTTTGGTTAACTTGCGATAATGAGGTAAAGAAAGTGCCCTATAAAGAAGATAAATTTTATTCCCAAGTTTAGCAGGGCATGGATTAAATGTTGCTTCTGCCTCCCAAGAGTGAATGCTTTTTGGTTTCAATATCGGATTTTTTTCATATCTTTTAATAAGCATCTAAATTCTCCCAGAAATCAAATCTTCAAGGAATTCATCAAGAGGTGCAGTGGCTAAGCAAACATAATTGTCTGAAGCGCCATAATAGAGCATTATTTTATTATTTTTAATAACTGCACCAGAGGTATAAACAACTCCTGGCTTAAATCCTTGATTTTCATAATGGTATAAAGGTTTTAAAACAGGTGCCTTAGAGACACAAATTATGTTCTCCGGATTATTTAGCTTTGTTATCATAGCCCTTATTGTGTAGCTTCCGTTATCAATTGTATGAAAGAATATTAACCATCCATATTTTGTTTCTATCGGTGGCGGGCCAGTACCTTTTATCCAAATCAAAGGATGTTCTTTTTCATATCTTCTTTTTTTAGGAGATATTTGGAGAAGAAGAGGTTTCGAGTTATAGTTACTATTTATAAAAGTTGAACCATCAAAATCAAGTTTGTCAAAATAACTAATTAAGATTTTTGGTGTTATGCTGTGCATTATTGCATACTTTCCGTGAATCTTTTTCGGAAAGATTACCCAGTTTTTGTTAACCTCTCCTGGAGGAGATATCATTACCGGTTTTTTCCAATTCCATTTTTTGTTTAAAAAATCTTTTAACTTTATAGAGGTTAATGCAACCCTTAACCCATTATCGCAAGCTGTATATGTTACATATAGTGTATCCTCATCTTCAACTCTTGTAATTCTAGGATCCTCTGCACCTCCCCAGCTTCCTCCTGAGACGCATGAATAAATTGAAAAATTTTTACCGATTATCGGATGTTCATATACAGGATATGAAAGCCTTTCATCTATGTGAAAACCATCTTTTGAATTAGCGTAACCAAATCTAGATATTCCATCATTTCCAATTGCACGATAAAGAAAATGAACTTTATCATTTAAAATTATTGCTCCAGGATTAAAAGTTTGCCAGGATTCCCAACCGTTTTGTGGATTAGGAAAAAGTATAGGATTTCCTTCAAATCTAGAAAGCATTGAAACTTTTTTCGGATAAGTTATTTTTATTTCTTTTTCTTCCTGAGAAACCTTTGATTTTTTAGGTCGTCCTCTTTTTCCAATTTTCGGAGTTTTTGTTTCAGTTTTTTTTGCTCTCCTCATTTTGCTCATTAAAAGATATTTCTATCCAATTATTTAAATATTTATTAAATATGAAAAAAATTTGGTATTAATTGAAAAGAAATTTATAAAAAAATAATATATTAAAAAATTAAATCAAAAAGGTTTTTCTCAGACAAAAGATTTAAATCAAAATAATAAAAAATTTTCAAACATTTTTCTTGCATCTTATCTTAGATAATGCAAAATTTTTACTTTTAGAAAATAAAAAGAAACTTAAATTTTAAATATAAATTTAATTTTAATTAATAGGTTGGAATATAATGAAAAATGGATTTGATGTTATTGGTGTTGGAGCATTAACTGTTGATATATTTGTTGATTATCCATTTCCTTATATAGACATACAACAAAAAAAAGATTTGGAAAGATATTTAGCAATACCTTTCGGAAAGACATATTCTCCTATCATAATAAGAGCAGGAGGATCTTCCGGTAATACAATTGCATATCTTTCAAAATTAGGATTAAAGTGCAGTTATTTTACAAAGTTAGGAGACGATCCGTTTTCAGATTTTTTGATAAATGATTTCAAGAGATTTGGAGTGCATTCAAAAAAGATTATAAGAGAAAGGGGGTTAGAATCTGGTAAAAGCCTTATACTTTCTTCTTTTGGTAAAAAAGATACTTCTCTAATTGTTTTTCACGGTTCTGCAGATTTTTTAACAAAGAACGACATAAAAAAAGAAATTGATTATTTAACATCAGCAAAATGGATTGATATTTCAAGCTTTTCAAGCAAAGAAAGTATAAAGGCAATAGAGTATTTGATAAAAGAAGCTTATAAGAAATGCAACATCTTACTAACTCCAAGCAAAACAATGATAAGAGGTTTTGGAGATCATGTCCTTAAGATGTTAGATTACATTACAGCAATTTCATTAAATGAAGAAGAAGCAAAAATTCTGACAAAAAAAGAAAATATTTTTGACGTAATAAAGTTTTTGAAAAAAAAGATAGAAAATGGAATAATCACAATGGGGTCAGAGGGGATCATAAGTATTTTTAAAGGAAATGTTTATAAGATAAAGGCATATAAGGTTAAGGAAGTAAAAAATACTACTGGAGCAGGAGATATAGTAGCTGCTTGGTTTCTTTATGGTCTTGTTTTAGGTTTGGATATAAAAGATATTTTAAATTATGCTGCTTCGGCAGCATCAATTCACGTAAGAAAGGATTATGTCGGAGCAAGGTCTTGTTTGCCAAGGTTAGAAGATATAAAAATATTTCTGGATAAAGTTAGAAATAACCCTGTTACTAAAATTAAATTGTGAAGGTGTTAAAAATTAAGAAATTAGTTATATTGGCTTTTGATCATGCTGTTGAACATGGACCACACATATACAAAGGAATAAATCTAGATCCATTAAGAATTGCAGAGATAGCAGAAAAAGGAAATGCGGACGCTCTTATAGTTCATATAGGTTCTGGTAAAATAATAAGAAAAAAATTCCCGAAATTACCGATAATAGTAAAACTTACTGCTAGAAGCTCACTGACAAAATTAATGATACAAGAAATAGTTACAAGCGTAGAAGAGGCTATGAGTATAAATCCTATTGGTTTAGCAGCAACTGTTTATGTTGGCTCAACTTATGAGCATATTATGCTTAAAAATTTATGTGAAATAAAAAAGGAATGCAGAAGTAAAAAAATACCTATATTTGCTTTCATGTATCCGAGACCAAAAGACAAAAAATCATTTTTAGTTAAAGATGTTAGATACGCTGCAAGATTAGGTTCTGAAATCGGAGTTGATTATGTTAAAACTTATTATACAGGAGATAAAGAAAGTTTTCAAAAGGTTGTAAAGGATTGCTTTGTTCCTGTTCTAGCTGCAGGTGGCCCTAAGATAGAAGAAAAGAATTTTATCAAGATTGTGAAAAATGTTATTGAGGCAGGAGCCGCAGGAGTAGTTGTTGGGAGAAATATATGGTCATCTAAAGACCCTATAAATTTATTGAAAACTGTTGTCAAAATAGTAAAAAGCTAAAAAATCATTTAATCCTACAATTCATGCTTTAAAAAATGTCAAAATTTGTTTCTTATATTTTTATTCATAGAATTTTTAAATATGAAATACACATTAACAGAAGAAGGAAGAGAATATCTTGAAAAAGGAATGCCTGAAGAAATGCTTATAGAGATTTTAAAAAATAAAAAAACAATTTCTTTAAGCGAGGCAAAAGATATTTTCAAAGAAAAAATAAATATTGCAATAAACTGGGCAAAAAAGAATGAATGGATAAAAATAGAAAAAGATAAAATAATTCTACAAAAAATTCCTGAAATTTATAAGCATAAAACTGCTCTTAAAAGAATAGCTGAAGGAAAAGAAGTGGATGAAAATTTAATAAATATTCTACTTTCAAGAAATCTTATAAAAGAGGTTAGGGAAGATATCTATTCAAAAGCAGAAAATCAAATTAAACTTGGAACAAAAATTCTTACCCCAGAACTTCTTCAATCAGGATTGTGGAGAAAGGTTAAGTTTAGTGAATATGATGTAAGTATAATAGGAAATGTAATTTACAGAGGAAAAAGGCATCCTTATATAAAATTCTTAAATTTTGTAAGAAGAAAGCTGATAAGCCTAGGATTTAAGGAAATGGCAGGCCAAACAATAGAGCTCGAATTCTGGAATTTTGATGCATTATTTCAAGCCCAAGATCATCCATCAAGAGATTGGACTCAAACATTTTCTTTAAAATATCCAAAATTAGGAAAATTGCCTGAAAAAAATATTGTAGAAAATGTGAAAAAGACTCATGAAAACGGCTGGATTACAGGATCTTTAGGATGGGGGTATAAATGGGATGAGAAAAAGGCTTCAAGATTTATACCAAGAGCACATGCAACAGCATGCTCTGCAAGGCAACTTGCATATGGAATAGAAATTCCCGGGAAATATTTTGCAATAAAGAGATGCTTTAGGCCTGATGTTATAGATGCTACCCATAGCGTAGAGTTTAGTCAGTGTGAAGGAATAATCATTGATGAAAATTTATCTTTTAGGGATATGCTAGGAATTTTGAAAACAATTATTTCAGAAATAACAGAAATAAAAGAATTCAGATTTAAGCCTGATTATTATCCTTTCACAGAGCCATCTGTAGAGGTTTCAGGAAAGCATCCGAAATTAGGATGGATAGAGATTGCAGGGGCTGGAATTTTCAGAGAAGAGGTTACTATACCTTTAGGTATTAATGCTACTGTATTAGCATGGGGAATAGGGATTGATAGACTTGCAATGATAAAACTTGGAGTAAATGATATAAGAGAGCTTTTTACAAAAAATTTAAAATGGCTTAGAGAGAAAGAGGTTTTATTTGTGTGATGAAATGCCAAAGATAGAAATAAGCTTTAATGATTTGATTTCGCTCACAAAAAATAGTTTTGATTTAAAAAAGTTTGAAGAATATTTGCAGTTTGTTAAAGGAGAGATTGATGAAATAAAAGAAGATAAAATAAAAGTTGAAATTAAAGATACAAATCGACCAGACTTATGGAGCACGGAAGGAATAGCAAGAGAGCTCAGGAAAAGATTAGGAATAGAAAAAAAGATTAGTAAATATAAAGTATATAAATCAAATTATGTTGTAATTGTTGATTCAAAGCTTGATAGAAAAACAGTTTGTTGTGTAATAGAAGATGTAAAATTAAATAAATATGCTTTGGAGCAAATTATTCAGCTTCAGGAAAAGATTTCTGAAAACTTTGGAAGAGAAAGAAGAGAAATAGCTATAGGAGTTTATGATAGAGATAAAATAAAGTTCCCGATAAGATTTAAGTCAGAAAAACCAGAAAAAATAAGATTTGTTCCTTTAGATTTTAATAACGAGATGAATGCAATAGAAATATTAAAAAATCATCCAAAAGGAATAAAATACTCTAATTTATTAAAAGAAAAGAAAGAATACCCAATTTTTATTGATAATGATGGAAAAATCCTTTCTATGCCACCAATAATAAATTCAGAAGATGTTGGAAAAATTACTGAGAATACAAAAAACATTTTTATAGAATGCTCAGGATTTGATTTTAGAAAGTTAATTATAGCGCTTAACACAATAGTAACATCAATAGCAGAAAGAGGAGGAAAAATAAGAAGCGTATTAGTAAAATATGAAAAAGGAAAAGAATGTCTAAAATGTCCAAAATGTAATAAGGAAGAATTGATATTTTTGCCTTGGTTAGGAAATTTTTATGAATGCTATCATTGCGGATTTAGGTCAAATCTTGTAATTTCAGAAGAAAAAAGCTTTAAGATAATTACTCCAAATCTAAGACCAAAAAACACAACTCTTGATATAAATTACCTAAAAAAAATATTTGGAATTGAATTAAAAACAAAAGAAATAAAAGAGCTTTTGATTAAATCAGGCTACGATATTAAAAAAATAAGAAAAAATAACATAGAGATTTTATATCCAGCATATCGCCAAGATATAATGCATCAAAGAGATATTATAGAAGATTTGTTAATATCATATGGATATAATAATATAGAACCAAAAGAGGTAAAAATATTTACGCTTGGTGATGAAAGCGAAATTGAAAAATTTTCTGGTTATGTAGCAGAAATTTTTGTAGGTCTCGGGTTTCAAGAAATAATTTCATATATGCTTACGAGCAAGAAAAATATTTTTGAAAAAATGAATCCGAATGAAGAAAGAATAGTAGAGATAGAGAATCCAATAAGCGAGAACTGGAGCGTTTTTAGAAATAGGCTTTTACCATCTTTATTAGATTTCTTTTCTCATAATAAGAATGTTGAATATCCACAAAAGATTTTCGAGATAGGTGATTGTGTAATTGTTGAAGATGAAGAACCAAAGGATAAGAGGATTTTATGTGTAGCAGTAAGTGATAGTAAGGTTGGTTATGAGGATATTTCTTCATATCTCGATGCTTTTATGCGTGCCTTAGAAATAAAATATAAACTAATTAAAACAGAAAATGAAAGCTTTATAAAAGGAAGGGTTGCAGATATTTTTGTAAATAATAATAGAGTCGGAATTATTGGTGAAGTAAGTCCAGAAGTATTAGAAAAATTTAATATAGAAATGCCTGTTGCATGTTTTGAAATAGATATTGAAAAAATTTTTGAGGAGATTCAAAAAAGAATTTAATCAAAAAAGAATCCAAAAAATCTTTTGTGCCAAGGAATCTCGAACTCAAAAGGTTTACCTACAATCTTTGATGCAAGCATTCTTATCTCATAACTTGTTTTTGAATACGGCTTATATTTTACTATAGGAATTTTTGCAGAAATAGATTTTCTTACATTTTCATCTTCCCTTATCTTTGCAACTATAGGCAATTCTATTATATTAGAGATTTCATATTCATTTAATTCATGCTTTTTTCCAGAGATTCTATTTAATACAACACCAAATGCTTTTATTCCAATATTTTCTGCTATTTTATATGCCTTAACCGCATCTAAGACAGCAGGCAATTCAGGATTTGTAACAATTAACAATTCATCACTATTCTCTATTGCTGCCATCGCCTCTCTTCCAAGACCTGCTGCAGCATCTATTATTACAATATCCGTGACTCCATAAAGACCTAAAAGAGCATTAGAAAGCCTTCTCGGATCAATTCCTTTTAAATCATTAATTCCTATTCCTGCTGGAATAATTTTTAAGCCAGAGTCATGCTCATATATAACATCACTTATTTTTTCTTTGCCTTTTAAAACATCATGAAGATTTTTTGGAAATATTGGCATGCCTAAGTGAAATCCTAGATTTGGAGTAGTTAAGTTACAATCAATAACTGTTATATCTATACCCATTTCAGCAAGAGCAATACCTAAGTTAGATACAATAGTAGTTTTTCCAACTCCTCCTTTTCCAGAAATTACTGAAATAACCCTTGTCATATAATTTAATATTTTTCGAGCATTTTTAAATCCCTTTAAATTAATAAGATTTAATCATTTTAGAGAGAATTTTACTATTGCACCATTCTCATTTTCTTTTATTTCTTTTGTTGAAGAATTCAATCCAAACTCTTCTAAAAATATTATAAAATCTTCGAAATAGTCATAAAATCCGCAAGTTCTACAAAAACTTCCTGTAAAACTTACTAGAATTTCATTCTTTTTTATTTTAATCAATTTTGCATTAGCTTCAGGAGACCTATATTTATTAAAATATTCTAATGCCATCTCTATTTTTTCTTTTAAATTTTTCATATCTCTTTTTTTTCTTCTCTTGACCATAGTTCGTATATTTTGCAATAATAAAATGTTATCAGCTTTTTTTATTTTTTTAGATTTTAGGATTTTTGCATACTCTTATATATCGCTCTTTATTTCAAATTAATATATTCTAAATAAGAGTCAAATTCTCCTATTCTTTTGTTATATCTAAATTTTTTCAACAAGCAAAAAATAAAGGCTAATGAATTTTATGTGATTTTCTGTTGTATTTGGATTTGTAATTTCCTAACCTAATGTTATTTTTAAAAGTAATATTTTCTCCTCTATTTTTTTATTTCAATTACTGAAACATGCCTCTTATTTTTTCCAGTCCTTGTTATTATAATTTCGTTTAGATTCATTTTCTTACCTTAATTTTAAGATTTTACAACATCTCTTTAAGCTTTTATCTCCTTTTAAGCAAACTACAAATCATAAGCTTCTATATCTTTTTTTTAGCCCTTTCTAATCTTTCTTTAGTATCTTTCCCATTCTTTGCTAGATATATGATATACTTCTAACCTATTAACTAATTATTTGGTAAATTACTCGGAATTACAACTCCATTCTTATCAGCAAATTGTAAAGCTTTCACAACCCTTAAAATTCTGTACATATTTTTTTCAACCTCTTGAGGATAATATTCTTCCTAAGTGATCTGCTATTATCGGAAACTTTATTTCTTCGCTAATATTTTTCCTTTTCAATTCCACTTTATATGATTAAATATCTGGTATATGCTCAGTCTGATCAGCTATATAAATTTCTTTAAATCTTCATATCTCTTTTAAAATGAGTAGAAATATGTTGTGCATATTGTAGTAAAGTTTACTCGATGACCAAATAAACACATTTTCATTTATAATCTATTGGAAAGTTTATCTCTACATTTTTGTTGCTTTGAATGTCTATTATTTTTGCAAATTAAAGGCATTTTATTTTTTAATTTTCAATATTTATTAAAAACTTTTAGTTCGAACTTCGGATATTGAAATATTAAACAAGCTTGGAAAAATTCAAGAATACCATTCTTAAAAATAGCTAAAAAGTTCAAAGTTTCAGAAGCGACTATTAGAAAAAGGGTAAAAAACTTTTAGAAAAAAGAAATTATCAAAAAATTTGCAATTTAAATTGATTATAGAAAAGTAGGATTTAATTATTTTGTTATTCTAGGCATAGATACCTATCCCGAAGATTTTATTAAAGTGATTGAGAAACTGAAAAGATATGAAATTGTTTTAGATTTGTATACATCTACTTGAGATCATATGATAATATTTAATCTTATTTTCAAAAGCTCTTCTGAACTTAATAAAACGATCAAAAAATTAGAAAAAACAAGTATGTAAAAAAGGTTTTCCCAGCAATAATTCTTGAAAAGGTAAAATAATCTTTCTAATATGGAAAACAGCTCAAACAAAAATGGGCGTGCGAGGATTCGAACCCCGGACCCCCAGCTTTCCTCATCTTTTATCAGAGCTTCTGTGCATTTCGCATAGAAGGCTGGTGCTCTTTTTGGTTTTCAAATCCAAGCTGAGCTACACGCCCATTTTTATTAATAAGTAATATTTAACAAAAAACAAAAATTTAATATTATATCCTTTAGTTTAATTGATTGAGATGTTAGAAAAATTAAAAGAAGGTTTGAGAAAAGCTATTGATAAGATAGTTGGAGGAGCAGACAAAGAAAGAATAGAGGAAATGATAAGAGATATTCAAAGAACTCTTATTTCAAGCGATGTTGATGTTAATCTTGTTTTTGAGTTATCTGAAAAGATAAGAAAAAGGGCATTGGAGGAAAAACCTAAGCCAGGATTAACATTGAAGGAACATGTAGTAAATGTTGTTTATGAAGAGCTTGTAAATATAATGGGAAAGGAAAGTTCTAAGGATGTTCAGCAAGGAAATATAGTTCTAGTCGGTCTTTTTGGAAGTGGAAAAACAACAACATGCGCAAAAATTGCAAATTTTTATAAAAAACTTGGTTTTAAGGTTGCTGTAGTTTCTTGTGATACATATAGGCCAGCTGCAATGGAGCAATTAGAACAATTAGCAAAGCTTGTTAACATACCTTATTTTGCTCCCCATGATATAAAAGATTCAATAAAAATAGCGGAGATATCTTTAGAAAAGTTAAGAGGATATGATATTATAATTTTTGATACTGCTGGAAGAAATGCTTTAGATCAAGAACTTGCTAATGAATTGGTTAATATAATAAATATAGTAAAACCAAAAGAGGTTTTGCTCGTTATACCTGCTGATCTAGGACAGGCAGCAGGAATTCAAGCAAAGGAATTTAATAAGCTTGTTAAAATAACAGGCATTGTAATAACAAAATTAGATTCTACTGCAAAGGGAGGTGGAGCGTTAACATCTTCAAACATAACAGAAGCAAAAGTAAAATTCATAACAACAGGAGAAAAGATTGATGACATTGAATTATATGATCCAAAAAAATTTGTCGCAAGACTTCTTGGTTTTCCTGACTTAGAAACTCTATTACAAAAGGTTAAAGAAGTAGCAAAGCCAGAATTGACTAAAAAAATAATCGAAGAAGATTTTGATCTAAACGATTTTTGTGAACAGATAGAAGTTATGCAAAAAACAGGTCCATTAGATAAGATAATGGAGATGATAGGTTTAAAGGTTTCTATACCGAAAGATGAGCTTATAATTCAAGAAGAAAAAATGAAAAAATGGAGAGTAATAGTAAATTCAATGACTAAAGAAGAGAGAAAAAATCCAGAGATAATAAACTATTCTAGAATAAAAAGAATAGCAAAAGGCTCTGGAACTAAGGAAGAGGATGTTAGAGAGCTTTTATCTGCTTACAAAAAAATTAAGAAGATGATAAATGTTTTTAAGCCGGGGAGGGGTGGAATAAATATATTGAAAAAAATTGGATTCAGATAACTTTGGAAAATAAATAAACTATAAAAATCTTTTTAAGTTGTTTTCAGATTTCTCTTTTTCAAAACCTTCTTTTTCATCTAATTCTATAGAACCATAAACTCCATCATATCCTGGTTTTATTTTTATCTTTCCTTCCCTATTTTTTATTATAATTTCAGCCAGATTTTCATCAATCTTTTCAATCTCCTCTTTTTCCGCTTTTAGCAACGTTGCTAATTCACTTCCAAACCTATTTACAAATTTTTCCTCAATCTCAAAAACCTTTTTTGAAAATAAGCCAATCTTATATTTTGCTGCAATGAGCTCTGCTAAAGGCAAAATCTTTTTGAAAGGTATTGCATCTTCTGGTACATAACCATATTCTCTATCAGCAAGCTCTTCCACTCTATGCAGCACACCAATAGTTAAATGCTTTTTGCAAATAGGACAAATATTATTCATTTTCATTGCTTCTCTTGGCTCTAAGAATATACTACATTTCCTATGACCATCGAAATGATATTTTCCATAAGCAGGATCAACTTCTATGGTGTAAAGAAATTTTTTTACATTCTTTGTTTTTATTATGTTTTTTAATTCTTTATATGAAATTTCATCCATATTAAAAACATTACACTCTCTTCCTATTCTTGAAGACCATGGAGAATGTGAATCAGAATTTGAAATTAAAGCAAATTTATCAAGAGATGATAGCCTCCAATTCATTTCAGGGTCGCTTGATAATCCAGTTTCTATTGCATATATATTTTTTTCCTTATCCTGAAAGCATTCTTTTATTGAATCAAAACCAGATTTTGATCCAAAAACACCAAACCAAGGAGTCCATGCATGAGCAGGGATTATCATATTATCTTCTGAAATCTCAATAATCTTTTCTGTAAATTCTGGGCATGAAAGTGAAATTGTAGGTCTTCCATCAGATTTTAAATCAGCCTTATCTTTCAAAAAATCATTTATTTGCTCTGCAATTTCAAAGTTAGGAGATAAAATTAAAAGATGAACTTTTCTCAATTTTTTATCTTGAAAATAAACAAGAGAAATTTCTGTTGAGAGAACAAAAAGCATTTCATTGTATTTATATATTCCGCTATTTTTTTCAGTTTCAATAAGCTTTTCTTTTAATTCTTTAAACCAAAGGGGATGAGTAAAATCTCCTGTTCCCAAAATATTAAGCCCCTTTCTTTTTGCGTAATAAGAAAGCTCTTCTATATTCATTTTTTCAGAGGTTGCCCTAGAATATTTAGAGTGAATGTGAAGGTCTGCGAATAAAATCATAATAAAATTTAAAAATTAAATAATAAAAGCAAATTAGAGGGTCTGTGGTCTAGCGGTTATGATGTAAATAACAAACGTTGCCTTGACGTGGCAAAGATCGCCGGTTCGAATCCGGCCAGACCCATTTTTAATATTTTTTTGCTATATGACCTAAAAACTTACTAATAAGGTATTAAATATGCTACAATTTCTTAGAAGCTCTAAACAGAATAAAAATTTCTAAAATCATCAATGGTATAGTTATAATCAGTGAAACGAAAATAATTGAAAGAAGGAATGCACCACTTATTATTTGAAGAATACCTGCAACCACTGCTATATTTCCAAATTTATTCTTTAAATTTAAAAGCCCCAAACCAAAAAATATTGAAATAATAACATTTATAATTAAGATAATTAGGCCAATTGTAATTATAAAAATATCTTCTTCTGAGTATAAATCTTTTGGTTCAGAAGAGAAATAAGAGGCAGGAGAAAGTAAATTATATATAGTAAAAGCAAATAAAATAAGTATCATTCCAAAGGAACTCCAATAAAGAAGATCATTTTTTAATTCTTTTCCGATCAACATAAAGCCCCTCATAAAAAGAAAACCTGTTAACGCTTGGATAAGCAAAATAAATAGATATAACGAATATAACTCATAAAGAGCTAGGATTAGTATTATCATTCCAGGAATAAATAATATAGCATTTATTATTCCTGAGATTCCGGCAATTAGAAGATTTTTTTCTTAAAGCTTTTTTATTATCCAAAGGAACCAGTCCTTGATAAGTTTATGTTTTTCAAATATTTTATATTTTATCTCCATATTTTAAACTTTCATTCTTTTAGAAAGGAATATTAATAAATACAACTTTTTATTTATGCTCAAAAAATAAAAAGTATGGAAAAATTGAAAAGAGAATTGGGATTATTTAAGCTTACTGCTATTGGTGTAGGAATTATTGTTGGTGTTGGTATATATGTTCTTATTGGTAAAGGAGCTGAATTAGCAGGAAATGCTCTATGGCTTTCTTTCTTGATTGCTTCTTTTCCAGCAATATTTACTGGCTTATCTTATGCAGAGCTTTCTTCTTTATTTCCAAAAAGTGGAGCAGAATATGTTTATGTGTCAAAGGCATTTAATAACAAAATTGCATGGATTGTTGGATGGTTAATAATTTTTACTGGAATAATCGGTGCATCTACTGTAGCCTCTGGTTTTGGGAACGTTTTTAGCAGTTTTGTTTATGAGATTTTTTCGATTTCAATATCCCCAAATATTTCTGCTTTTCTTGTTATTTTATTTTGTGGCGCGATACTTTTACTAGGTTTAAGAGAATCTGTTATTTTAACAACAACCGCTACGCTAATTTCAATAGCAGGTCTTTTAATAATAATCTTTTCATCAATACCAAATTTCAAAAGTTTTAATATATTTGAAGTAAAAAGCATTTTTGGAGTATTTGAAGCTAGCGCTTTAATGTTCTTCGCCTTTATAGGTTTTGAAACTATTCCAAGGCTTTCTGAAGAATCAAAAAATCCAAGAAAAGATATTCCAAAAGCAATAATACTTTCTATATTAATTTCAGCTTTTCTTTATTCTTTAGTTGCCTTTTCAGCTGTTTCTGTTTTAGGTTGGGAAAGATTGTCAAATTCAAATAGTCCATTAAGTGAAGTAGCACTACATACATTAGGTAACTTAGGAATGGTTTTGTTGTCATTATTCGCACTTTTCGCTACATTCACAACAACATTTGTAATACTTTTAGGAACAAGTAGAATAATCTATGGAATATCTGAATATCATGCTTTACCAAAAATTTTTATTTCTATTTCTAAAAAATCTCATGTGCCATGGATATCTGTTGTTTTTGTGGCATTAATAAGCTCATTATTTTCATTTTTTGGAAAAATAGCCTTTAATGCATATCTCACAGATTTTACAATATTTCTTACATTTATTCTTATAAATCTCTCTGTAATAAAACTAAGATTTGTTAAAAGATACGCACACTTAAAAAACATTTTCAGAACACCAATAAATTTGAAAAGATTTCCTATAATTCCTTTCTTAGGTATTTTATCTTGTCTTTTCCTTATTATGAACACAAAGATAGAAATATGGATTTATGGAATGGGTATAGTAATGATAGGTTTTATTTTATATCATTTGAATAAAAAACTAAAGAATATTTCCAACTAAAAACAAAACACCTATTACAATGAGAACACTAATAACTCCAATAACTATTATCCATATGTTTAATTTAGTTCCTTCTCCGCAAATCTCTCTACATATTTTATCTTCACAGCATTCTAATCCTGGACAACAACCATCTCTTCCACAATATCCTCCACTTTGAATACAAGTTATTTCGATTGTAGTAGTTGTTGGTTGTATTAAAATTGTTGTAGTAGTTGTAGTTAATTTAGTAACAACTGTAACAGTTTTTTTCAAGCTCTGACCTTCATCACAATCAGCAATTACATCAAGATTTCCATAATAATTTCCGCATATAGTCCAATCTATTATTGCAATACCATCTTCTATTTTTGGTGCACAAAGAACATTTCTTATATCCTCTTTTAAAACAATTAGGTTTCCATTGGTGCAATTTCCGTATATATAGCATTTGCATTCTTCCCCTATTTCACATTTCCATGTTTCTCTACCAGAATTGCATGTCTTTATTTCTATTTCTGAAGCAAATACTTCTGCTATAAAAAAAGAGAGAAATATTAAAAATAAAATATTTTTTTTCATTTTAAACACTCATAATTATTTTTCTTTTTTTTAGTTATAAAGTTTTGCTTATCTTTTTTAAATAAAAATAAAAAATAGTTAAGATAAATTATGAATTATGCCTTATATATTAGATCCTCTTTTTGTAGCCCAGCCAGGAGGCGGAATAATAGGTAGAACACCTTGGGATAGATACATAAATCCATGGCCAGGAGCAAGAGCAAAATGGCTCGGAAAGGCGTTGCTTATTCAGCCATTAGATCAATATGTTACATTAAATACTTCAATGCCAATAGGATCTTTTAATGGTCTTTATCTTAGCACAATTTCTTATTTAACAAACATGGAATTTATTGTAAGAAAGGTTGATGAATGGATTGAGATTTCACCTACTCATAAAGCATATTATGATATGGTCTTAGGAGAAAAGGAAAAGATTGAAATAAAAATAAAGACTGTTATTGACGATATGATTAGACATATTTCTGATTTGGAATTGATAGAGCATGACCTAAGAAGATATAAAGAATTTTTAGATTATATTGAAAAAAACGATGAGCATTCTTTAAAAGCAATATTTATAGACCAAGTAGATTTTCATGCAGGCGAAGGAGCGCCCGGAAGGCTTTCTATGAGTTTTATGCAACAAAACAATATATTTCCAACAATAATTCAAGATTTTTTTGAAATGAAAAGTGAAGAAGATTTAGAAAAAAATGAAAGACTGAAAAAATTACCAAAGGTTGAAAAAGATATGCTAAAAACTAAATGGAGATCGTATCAAGAATGGAAATCATTATTTGGTAATGAAGTGAAAAATAGATATTCTAGGTTAAAAGAGTTAGTAGAATCTAAGAAAAAGATGATTGAAGAGGCAAGAGAATTTATAAAACCATATATAGCAAGACATAAGCTATTAGAAGAAGGTCTTTCACGAGAAGGAATAAGAAAAAGTTATATTTCAGATGTTTTTCATACAATAGGAGAACAAACAAGCAGAGAAGTAATAAAGCTTTGGGCCTGGAAGCAGTTTGAGCCAGAAGAGTTTTTCAAAGCTCCAGGAGAGATACTTGCCTTGAAAAATGTTAGACCAGATGATGAATGGACTAAAAAGCATTTAATTTTTCATCAAGAGCTTGGATTAAAACAGAAATATTCATGGATAACAGAAAAATGGGTTGAAAATGCAATAAAGGAGATTATGGAAAAAGACGATTTAATGTTAACAAGAAGAAGAGTTCCTAGAACATATTTATATTACAGTTTTTTGGAATTAGAGTTTGAAAAAAACACAATGAGACTTCCAACAGGAAGCGAGTTTGAGGATATAATCATAAGTGTAAGATGTTACTTAATGTCACAAAATGTTTTATTAGTAAAGCTTTTGGAATTAAAAGCAAAGGAAGAGGAATTTGAAAACTATATAGATGAAATTTTAGGGTTAGGAGAAAAAAGAAAAATAGAAAAATTAAAAAAAGAATTATCAGGAATGAGCACGAAAGAAAAAATTCTTTATTTAAAAAGAAATTTTCCTAAGGCAAGTGATGAAGAAATAAAATCAAAATTGAATGTAATTGGAGAAAATGTTCCATTAGAAGAAATAAAAAAATATAAAATAAGAACTTACGAATCAATAGATAAATTAAAAAAAGCATGGGAAAGATTTTCAGACTTTTTTGGTTTAGATTTCAGATTTTTTAAGTTTGGACCATATGAAAAGGATTTTGAAAATAGAATAACAAAGTTTTATTTAGTTGGAACAGGAAGAACAGCTTATGGTCCATTGATAGCATTTCTAAAAAGAAAAATAATGGTTTAGATTATTATGTGGGACAAGAAAAATAAACCTATTGGATATATTGTAGGAGTAACTCCAGGCTTTTCACAGTTTGAAACAGGAAATTTAAGGCTTGTTTACATGGGATTAGCAAGAAAAATAACAAAAGCAGCAAGATTAGGCTTTGAATTTGCACAAATAGATTTCGAAGAAATGGGAGAAGCAATAGAGCCAGAGATTGTAGAGCAAATAAAAAGAATAAAAGAAGCACAGCAGATAGAAATAGGAATTCATCTGCATTATGCAGCAGATTTTACACTTGCCTATGCATTTGAATGGAGATATAATCAAGATCAGCTAAGAATTTGTGCAAAAATAGCAGGAGAATCTAATGCAAAATATATTTTGTTTCATTCATCTTCTCATATGCGCCCAAACATAACATCAGCCTTCTTAGGAAGAAGAGAAGCCTATGGAAAGCTTGTTGGTCCGGATGGAACAAATCTTGGCATATGGATAGAGAAAAATGGCATGAAAGATTGGTTTATGACAAAATTCATAAGGGTTTTGTTTTCTGCAACGGGGGTTGGAGGAACTCCAGCTGTTATTGATTATTTTGAGACAAAGAATTCTTTTAAAGAAGCAAGAAGATATGCAGAGAGTGTTTATGAAAAGGGTGTCGTAGCAGTAGAAGAAGAGCTTATGAGGATAAGAGCTAGAATAGAGGATTTGGAAAGGCTTTCAAGAGCGAGAGACTTAACCGAAGAAGAAAGAAAGGAATTTGAAAAACTGCTCGAAGAGCATAAGCAAAAAAACACTAGAGAATACCTTACTAAAAAGACAGCATTAGTGAATAACATTACAGAGCAAGAGGCTTCCATATGCTTAGCTGTAGCAAGATATACAATAGAATATGATTTTGATAGTATATATGATTTTTGGGTCAGGCAAGGAGCTGAGGGTGAAGAATATGTTGCATATCTTTCTGTTGCAGAATATATGTTTAGAAAAAAAGATAAGATATGGTCAATGATAACAAAAATAAACGAAAGCCCATATGACATAGCAAGAGAGTCGAGCAGAAAATTAGGAGAGTTGAAAGAAGAAGATGTTGAAAAGCTTAAGAAAATTGTTGCTGCTGTTGCAGCAAAATATATAGAAGGTCATTTATTTGCAAAATCAGAACAATATGGAATAAGAGTTGGAGAAAAAATTTTATCTGTTTATGAATATTGTAAAGAAAAAAATGTTAGAATATATATAGAAACAGCAATGCCTGAAAAAGGTGCTGAAGGTGAATTAAGAATAATGTCTATCTTAGATCATATTAATGCATGCAAAGCTATTGACAATGGAGAGCTTATAAATTATTGTATAGATTTTGAGCATCTGCTAACCAATCTTATAGACCCAATAAAAGAGGCAGAGCTATTATTAAAAAAACAGCCAGGAGATGGAAAATATATTTCATGTCTTCACATAAATGCTCCTAGGCCAATAATCGGTGCTCACGGTCCTATACAAATGATTTCTCATGATATGTTTATAATTTATAAATTTCTTTACATATTAAGAAAAGCTGGTGTTAAAGATTCTTACATAATTTGGGAGATGGGATCTTATGGAGTAGAACAAACAGCAATTGCAATAAAAAAGATTGTTAATGAGCTTATGAAAGAAACAGAGCCAGAAAATCTTTCTGCTGAGTTTTATGGGATAGACAGAGAATTTGAAGCAAGACAAAGAATTGCAATTTTAGAGCATGCATTAGATCCTATAAGAGATCTTCTTGTTATGCCTGAAGACAGATTCTCTATAATTGGAAAAAGGGCAGCAGAAAGAGGAAAAGGAAGAGAATGGGAAAGAGACAGGTATAGATAATATCTCTTTTTTTAGAGATAATATCTCTTGTGCTATAATTTCCAAACTTTTGCATTTTTACAATCTTTATTTTTAATTTTTTTGCAAAATCTTCTAAATCTTTTGATAGGCTTTGATCATAACCCAAGACTATAATGTTAGGCATTTCGTTTTCCAAAGTTTTCTTAAAATCATTTTCATAACCTATTATAACTTTATCAGCTATTTTCAGTTTTTCCAAATTTTTTTTTCTTATCTCTGCAGGAACTTTATATGGTTTTTTATTATTTTTGTCATGCGCTAAAACAACAACCAAATAATCTCCAAGCTTTTTAGCTTCTTTAAGAAATTTTATATGACCATAATGTATTTTATTAAAACATCCTCCAACAAGAACCTTTTTCATATATTCTCAATTAATTTTAATTTTTAAGCTTTAAAGATATTTTGAATTTAGTATGACGAGCTTTAAGTTTGTAATTGCAGACAAAGGAAAATGCTATCAAATAGAGAAGAGTCAGAACGAGTGTGAGGCAATAATAGGCTTAAAAATTGGTAGTAAATTTGATGGTTCTATAATTGGTTTGAACGGTTATAAACTTGAGATAAGAGGAGGAACAGATAAAGACGGATTCCCCATGAGACCGGATATAGAAGGTATTAGGAAAAAAAGAATTCTCATAGCAAAATCTATCGGTTTTAGAGGAAAGAAAAAAATAAAGAAAAAATCGGTTAAAATAAAAGGTTTTAGAAAAAGAAAAACAGTAAGAGGAAACACGATAGGAAGGCATATAGTTCAAATAAATTGCAAAATTGTAAAATATGGAGAAAAACCAATAGAAGATATTTTAAAAAAACAATAAGCTTAAATTCTTTACTTTCATCTATTTATCATATGCGCAGTAAAGTTGAAAAATGGACATTACCCATATCATTAAAAAAAGAGATATGGAGATTAGGTACCCCTGTTACTAGAATAAGATATACTGCTGAATTTGATGTAAGAGGTCTATATCGTGGTCTTTGGGAAGACTATCTTTCTAATATAGAAAAAAAAGGAATTGAAAAATGGACATCATTTAAGATAAATTATCAGAGAGAAATATTCGAAAGCAAAATAAATGATTCAATAAAAGAATATTTTGAAATACCTGAAAATATGTTTTATAACAAAGATAAAAATATATACGGCTATTCAGCAATTCCATTAAGCGGTTTTCCAGATTTTTGTTTTGGTGTCGGTTCAATAGAAATTCATACCACGGAAAAAATACCAGAAGAAGTAATAATAGAAGGAATAAAATATTCGATGTTCAGTATCGCACAAAAACTTATTTATGATTTTACCGAAAACTTTGATATAAAAAATTCTAAAGAAAATTCTGAAAAAATGTCGGATAACATAGATGAATTCATTTTTAAAAATATATTTGTTGAAATAGAACAAATTTAACTTTTAAATATCTTCTAATACTTACAATTTCTTGCTATTTTGTTAAGTATTGCTATATCTAAGAAAGCTTTGTCTTTTTCTATCTCCTCTTTTAGATTCGGAAAATAACCCTCTTCTATACCAATAAGTTTTTCGTTATAGCTTAATATTTCTTTTCTTTCTTTACATATCTCTATTGCTTTTTCACATTCTGGGTTATGGGGTATCATATCCCCTCTATATAATAACTCTTTTGGATATATTTCACCTTTTCTAATTAGTTCTATAAGTGTTTCTGAGTTTTGAAATTTTTGCTTTCTTAAAATTTTTAATTTTTCTTCAAATCTTTTTTTAATCTCTAAGTAAAAATTATGAGATCCAAATCCGTTTCTATTAATATCAGCAAAATATTTCGCATATTCTTCTGCACAGCATTCAGGATCTCCTAAAATTAATCTTTCTTCTTTTATTAGTTCTGGTCTTTTATACAAACCTTCATATTTTTTTAATAAAAATTCATGAAGACTTTTGGAAGATTCATCTGAATATATCCACAAAGCATTTTCTTCTTTTATCATATATGGAAAACTCGTTTCTTTTACTAAGTTAACTTTTTCTTCACTAGAACCGATAACACCAGCATACTTAGGATACTTTATTCCTGGATATCTTGAATAATATGTTAGGATTAATTCAAATGCTTCGCTTTTATTGATTATATTTCTAAGTAAGGCTTCTGATATCTTATGTCGAAAATCTTTTATTTCAATTCCCATGATTATCGATAAGAAATACAAACTTTAATTTTTTGCTAATAGTTATTTTATTTAAAAAAATTCCTTATCAAACCAATATTTTTATTTCTTGAAAGATATAAGAAAGAAAGATATCCTAAGATAAAGCTATAACCCAAGGTCATAAATCTTCCAATAATTACAATAGATGCAGCTATTGATTTAGAAAAACCTAAATAAACAAGAAGTAGTATCATTATAGCTTCTGTACCGCCAATACCTCCGGGTAAAAAACTAAGAATGCTTAGCAAAATTGATATTGAAAGCAAAGATGAAAATGTAATAATATTTATTTTGGTATTTGAAATAAATGATGTTGAAATTAAAAAGAAAATCAAACTGTCAAGAAGCCATACAAATGCAGTTAAGATAAAAGAAGCGAGTATATTATAATATTTTATTTTTGTTGAAGAGTAAAAGTTTTCTAAAAATTTTTCATTAACACTTTTAAAAAAAGATAATTTTTTCAGATACTTGAGTATAACTTTTCCCAAGAACTTGTTTTTTAATCCCAAGAACAGGAATGTTATGATAATAATAAAAGCAAAAATAGAAAAATAAATAAAAAATTTATATTCTTCGCTAAATCTATCAATAAAGGTATAAATTCCTATAAAGCTAAACAAAAGAAGAACCAATATATCTAGTATCCTTTCCCATATAACGCTAGGCAAAGTTGAAGATATTGATTTTCCGGTCTTTAATTTTAATAAAATAGATTTTATTGGTTCGCCACTTTTTCCTGGGGTTAGGTTACTTATAGTGATACCAAGCAATTGAATCGGAATCAAATCCTTCATTTTTACATTATCTAGTAAAAATCTCCACTTAAGAACTCTAATAAAAGTTGCTAAATTTGCAATTATAAATGTTATTAAAATAACCTCTATTTTTACTTTACTCATTTCTTTAAAAGTTTCGTAAGGATTTACAAAGATCAGGATTGCTGATAATATTATAAAAGAAAAAATAAATAAGAGAAATCTTTTCATCTATGCAACAACCTCATATATCTTTCCTATTGTTATATTGTTATATTTAAAATCCTTTATTTCTTTCAAATGCTTTTTAAATTCTGGTGAAAAAGGATCGAAATCATCTATTTTATATGGCAAAACAAGCAGAGCATCAAACTTTTTTACATCCGGATTTCTATTTGCAGGATCTAACCAGAAATTTATTTTCAAATATTTAACACCATTTTTTGATAGATATTCTTCATATTCTTTTTTATCTCTTATTAACAGAGGGTCGAATATATTTACTATATTACCATTTTCATCAATATCAAAATCCAAAGAAACCCAATTTGCTTGCCAATATAGATATTTTATGTTATATTTTTTTATTATCTCAGAAATTTTTTCGGAATTATTTCCATAAAAAAGAACGGCAGCATCTATCCATCTTTTATCTACATCTACATACATTCCAGAATGTGCTCTTCTTGAATTTAGCACCTTTCTACCAGAAATACCATTAAGCATGAATGATATTTCATTTGTGCTTGCGAATACATCATTAACTTTGGTGTTTTCCCTTATCCAATCAGACAATTCATAAATATATTCTGGAAGTGGTTGCATTCCAGTTTTTATCCATATATCGCTATTAATCCTTTCATCAAAAATTTTTATCGAAAGAATTGCAGAAAATATAACAACAAAAACAAAAAATTTTGTAGAATTTATTTTTAATTTTTCAAATATCATTAAAATTCCAAAAGTAAAAAGCAAAGGTTGTAGTGTTATGAATATATAGCTAACCATAAGCCTTGAGAAAAAATCTGTACCAAAAAGAGGAAATGTTATAAGATAATGAAATCTCGAAAGAAGCAACGCAGAAAGAATAATTAAGATATATTTCTCTTCAAAGCCCTTCTTTTTTACAATTAAATAGAAAATTCCTAAAATAGAGAATATACTTAATATCAAATAAAAAATATTATCGCTTCTAACAAAAATTTCATATAATGATTTTATAGTGTATTCAATAATATTTACAGAAGAAAAATCTGTTTGATCATATTCTGAAATTTTATTTACTGTAGAAAGATGATGAATGAATATTGGTTTAAACCAATAAAGTTGTGATATTGCAATTCCTATTATTATTGTAATAAAAAAGTATTTCTTGTTAATCAAATTATTTTTTAGGTTATATAAATTTATTGTAAAAGCTTTTTTGGAAACTTTTACTACATATTTTCCTTCTTCGAACTCTCCGAAAAAGAACAGATAAAAAAATGTTAGAAAAACAAAAGCACAAGCCATAAAAAAAGCCATTACATGAGATATTCCTATTAATCCAAAAGAAATTCCTGCAAGAATGTAATATCTTTTTTTATTAGTTTTCAAAGCTTTATATAAAAGATAAAAGAATAGCGGCATTACTACAACTTCTGTAAAATAAGAATATTTGAAGACTGGAAAATTTGATAAAATTAAATAAACAGGAATTAAAGAAATAACATCATCTTTAAAAAATTCTTTAGAAAGAAAATAAACTATTATTGAAGAAATTATCATAAAAAACAAACTCGAATAAAGATTAGCAATTATTAATGAAATTCCAAAAATCTTTGAAATTATGACAATAATCAATTGATAAAAGAATGGAGCCCAAGGCGTCTCTCCTAAAAGCTGAGAATTTTCAAATATTGAGCCACCATCTAAAATATGATACATCATCCCGAGATGATAATATAGATCTCCCCCATATATTGGGCTAGGTAATTGTTTAAATTTTGATATTAAATCATAATTAAGAAAAAGAAAAACAAATATTAATGAAAAAAATAAAATTATACTAATTTTTATTTTCATTTTCTCACTTCAAGATTTTAATTCACAACATTTTCATAAATCCTTTCAATATCTTTTGTAATCTTGTTCCAATCAAATCTTTCAGATGTTTTTATTCCATTTTTTGCCATTTCTTTTCTTATTCTCTCATTCTCTAATAAATATTTTATATTTTTGGCTAACTCTTTAACATTTCTTTCTTCAACCAAAATCGAATTCTTATTATCACAAAAATCTTTATATGCATCTTGTTTATAAGCTATTGGTATTGTTTTGCATCTCATCGCTTCTATCATTACAATACCAAAACCTTCTCGTGTAGAAGGAAGAACAAGAATTTCACTTTCCTTCATTATCTTAATAACATCCTCATAATTTTTCTTATAACCTAAAATTTCTATGTTATTTTCTAATTTCTTTCTTTTTATCATTTTTTCTAAACTCTCTTTTAAAATTCCACTTCCAACAATTTTGCATTTTATGTTAGGTATATCCTTTTTCACAATTTCTATCGCACATATTAAATCTTCAACATGCTTATGTGGTACAAGCCTACCAACAAAGCATATCTGATTCTCTTTCTTTTTTGCTTTTATTTTGTCAATGAGCTTTATGTCAATTCCATTCGGCACTATTTCTATCCTTTTTTCATCAACAGAGAAATTTTTTATTATTAAGTCTTTTGTAGCAGAGCTTACTGTTATTATTTTATCATAAGGTAAAGAGCAAACAATCCTTTCAATAAATTTTCCGATTGGGTTAAAAATTTTTTTCCCAAGACTTTCGCCCCACATATTAAGATAAACGTCATGTATAGTTGCGATTATTGGAATTTTTTCTATTTTTGATTTTAAAAAACCCGAGATGCAAGGAAAATATGTATTACAATCCAAAACATCAAAATTTTTTAATTCTTGAAAAATGCTTGAAAAAAAATAAAATGGAAGGGGTTTTAAATTCCTTTTATCTAATGGATGTTTTAATAAACCAATCCTATGAATATGAATATTTTCAAAAACCTCATAATTTTTAGTTTCTTTTAATTTCATTGTATAGATATGCACTTCATGATTTTTAGCAAGCCTTTTTGCTATTTGATAATATCTATTTTCTCCTCCACCCAAAACATAAGGCCAAAATAATTCTGAAAATATAGCTATTTTCATTTTTAATCATTCTATATTTTTAAAATTCTGTAAAATCATTCAATCTTTTTAATGCAAACAATTTTTCTTTTTCTCCAATTTTAGCTTCTTCTATTGCTTTAGTTAAAATTTCTAGTGTAGTATCATAATGATTTTTATTTATTTTATATGGCACACCATCCTTTCCTCCATGAGCAAATGAAAATTTTACAGGATCTTTCCAAGATATTTCTTTACCATAAATAATTTGAGAAACCAAAGCCAAAGCTCTTATTGTTTTTTGTCCAATACCGCTAATTTCCAGCAGCTCCTCATAATCTTTCGGATTTATTTCATAAGCTTTTATTAGCGAATTTATTACATTTTTATCTATTTTAATTTCATGATGAAAAGGCATTTTTAGATTCTTAGTTTCATTAAAAAAATCATTTAATGTTGATTGTCTCATAAGTTTTTTTCCAATATTATCTTTAACCAATTCAACACTAATCTTTCTAATTTCTTTATTTTCCTTAGATGTCATATTAAGCACAAAATCCTCTTTTTTATCACAACATATTGCATTATGCGGCTCTTCTGTAAATTTTTCTATTTTTGTTGATATCCAATGATATCTTCTCGCATATCTGTTTTTAACATTCATGCCCTGCTGAATTACAACCCATTTACCATCTTCAGAAAATATAAAGCAATGATGATATAAATTATAACCATCTTGCACAGCAACATTATCTATCTTAGCAGCCATTCTTGATGAATATATAAGTCTTTCAACATTTTTTGTGCTCAAATTAATTTTTTCACATATTTTTTCAATTTCTTCTGGAGTTTTTCTTGATGTCTTACCTTTTCCGCCAGCAATATAAATTCCAATATTTTCATTATTCAACGCTTCCTTTAAAGCTCCACATAATGTTGTTGTGGTACCAGAGCTATGCCAATCAAATCCTAAAACACAGGCAAATGACTGAAAGAAAAATGGATCAGAAATTCTATTCAAAAATTCATCTTTAGAATATTCAAGTATTATAGCTTCTGATATACATTTTCCCAATTTTTTCATTCTATCAAAAAGCCATTTAGGGCATTCGCCATAATGTAAAGGAAGCTCAGCAATTCCTACATTCTTCATATTATTAAATCAAAAGATTGAAATATTAAAGCGATGAAATAATATTTTTATGATGATATACGATTTATCTTTAATAATAATTCTTTCAACACTCTTAGCAATAATACTTTGGAAATTTAAGCAACCCCCAATTTTAGCATATATTATTGCCGGGGCTTTAATCGGGAAGGGTTTAATTAAAGAATATTTTTATCTTTTTTCGGACTTAGGAGTAGCATTTCTTTTATTTTTAGTAGGAATAGAGCTTAGTTTAAATAAAATAAAAAACTTAGGAGTAGTTTCAACTGTTATAGGTATAGGCCAAATAATTTTCACTGGATTTTTTGGTTATTTGCTATGTTTTTTATTAGGATTTTCTCATATTAGCTCGCTCTATATTTCAATAGCTTTAACATTCAGTTCAACAATAATAATCATAAAATTATTATCAGAAAAAAATGATTTGGATACTTTATATGGTAGAATTGCTGTTGGATTTTTATTGGTTCAAGATTTTTTTGCCGTAATAGCTTTGCTATTTTTGGGTATAGGAGCTCCTTCTTCTCAAAGCCTTTCAGCAATATTAAGAGCAATTTTTAGTGGGATAGAATTGTTTGCTCTCTCTTTTTTGTTTGGAAAATATATTCTACCTAAAATATTTAACTCAATCTCAAAATCTCAAGAACTACTTTTTCTTTCATCAATTTCTTGGTGCTTGTTTTTTATGTATATTGCTTATATAATGAATTTTTCTGTTCAAATTGGCGCATTCTTAGCAGGAATTTCTCTTGCATCATTACCTTTTTCTTATGAGATAAGCGCAAAGATAAAACCTTTAAGAGATTTTTTTGTTGTTCTATTTTTTGTTTTATTAGGTACTCAATTATCTCTAAAAATAAATTTCTCAGTTATTATTCTTTCAATATTTGTCTTAATAGGAAATCCTTTGATTGTTTATCTTCTAATGGTATTTTTAGGATATAGAAAAAGAACAAGCTTTTTTGCAAGCTTAGCTACTGCGCAAATAAGTGAATTTTCTTTAATACTAGCAAACTTAGGAGTTTCCTTAGGTCATATTTCTCAAGAAACTTTTTCAATAATAGCAACTGTAGGAGCAATAACAATAGCAATTTCAAGTTATATGATAATTTTTAGCGAAAAATTATACAAAATATTTTCTTCATTTCTTTTTGAAAGAAAAATAACTGTAGAAAAATTCAAAGTTCCGAAAAATTTAAAGAATCATATAATTTTGATAGGATGTCATAGATTAGGATATTCTATTTTAGAATATCTTAAAGAAGCAAAGAAAAGATTTATTGTTATAGATTTTAATCCAGAAATAATAAAGATGTTAGAAAAAAATAATGTATCTTATATTTATGGAGATGCTACAGATACAGAAATTTTAGAGAAAGCAAATATTAAGAAGAGCATTCTAATAATTTCTACAATACCGAGCTTAGAAGAAAATATTTTTATCGTAAATAAGGCAAAATCCTTGGGAAAGTATATAATAGTTACAGCAAATCATTTAATGGATGCAAAAGAGCTTTATAATGCAGGAGCAGATTATGTAATATTGCCTCACTTCCTAGGAGGAGAAAAAGTTAAATCTTTACTTCAAAACATTTTTAAGGATATAAAAATTATAAACAAAATAAGAAATAATCATATCAATTATATTGAAAAAAGAAAAAAACTTGGACATTATTGATTTTATGAAAAAGATCCCAAACATAAATGAAATAAAGAAAATTGCAATAGACGCAGGATCTTTTCTAATTAAAAATTTTAGAAAGGATTATAAAGAAATAAGAAAGCAAGGAAAGGATTTAAAAACAATTTATGATATAATGTCAGAAAAATTGATAAAAAATAAGATACAAAAAATTTATAAAGATCATAGCATTCTTGCAGAGGAAACAGGCTTTTTAGAAAAAAATAAAGATTTTATTTGGATTGTAGATCCATTAGATGGAACATCAAATTTCATGAATTCAAATCCATTCTTTTCTATTTCAATAGCATTTGCTTATAAAAAAGAAATAATTAAATCTGTAGTTTATGCACCATTTTTAAAAGAGTTGTATTATGCTGAAAAAGGTAAAGGGGCTTTTTTGCTTGATATGACGAGAAATAAAAAGACCAAGCTAAAAGTTTCCAATACAAAAGACATAAAAAATTCTTATATTGTTTCTTGCGAAGGAGGAGAAAAGAATAGAAAAAGAATTGCAAAAATCTATTACAAAATAAGATCAAAAGTTTTAGATTTTAGGAAATTAGGTTCAGGAGCATTAGAATGTGCTTGGGTTGCTTCTGGAAGAAGTGATGCTTTTATTGTCACAAAAATTTCTCCTTGGGATGTTGCAGGAGGAGTATTATTAGTTAAAGAGGCTGGAGGAAAAATAACAGATTTTAAGAACAGAGAATGGAATATATTTTCAGAAAGTGATTTGATAATTTCGAATAAAAAAATTCATAATAAGCTTGTGAATTTATTGAAAAGTTTGTAGATTTTGTCTTTTCTGTTTGTAAGCTCAACTTAAGTTAAATGGTACAGTAAAATAAAAAATTGATTTTTAGCAAACCCATGCTTTGCAATTTTTAAATCACTTAGTAAGTTAATGTTTAAAACCTCATATCAAATAACAATTCATTTTTGCAACATCTCATAAATCTCTTCTCCAAACTTTTTTGCAGCATTCGGACCATTTGCAGTTATTATTTTTCCGTCTACTTCAACATCTTTTCCTGTGTATATCACTCCTTTTTCTTCTAACATTTCTACAAATTTTCCATTCCATACAGTAGCTTTTTTTCCATTCAATATTCCAGAATTTGCTAAAATTACTGGAGCTATACAAATTGCTCCAATTATTTTATCATTTTCATATGCCTTTCTTGCTATTTCCATTGCTGCGCTATTTTCAAAATATTCTGTTGCTCCACTTCCACCAACAAAAATTATTGCATCATAATTTTTTATATCAACTTTATCAATTGTTAAATTAGGCTTAACAACCTTTCCAAACATTCCTTTAGCTTCATTTAAAGAACTGCTTGCTATTGTAATATTTGCAATTTTACTCAATATTTTATAAGGCTCTTCAAATTCTTCATCTCTAAAATTTTTGTTTGCTATTATCATCAAAACATTCTTTTGCATTTTTTCACCCTCATATTTTTCTATACAACAAGTTGTTAAAACAACCAATAAAAGGAATAAAAAAGTTCTCATATATTTTATTTATGTTTCAAAATTTAAACTTTTTTTTAAAAAAATATAAACAAATTAAAATCTTAAGATAATTTTGTATGGTGTTGTTTTAATGATTTTGAATTTGGGATGTGGAGATGAAAAGTTTGGAGATGTGAGGGTAGACATTTACAAAACCAAAGCAACAACTCATGTAATGGATATAGAAAAAGGTTTGCCTAAGGAATGGAGTAACAAATTTGACATTGTATATTCAAAAAACCTTTTTGAACACTTAAGAAACCCTGGATTTGTTTTAGAAGAGATGAAGCGAGTATGTAAACCAGGTGGAAGAATCATTCTTATTACGGATAATGCAGGCTTTTGGGAATTTCATGTCTTTGGAACTCATGTAAAACCAAAAATCAATCTTAAAAGATTGGATTTCTATAAAGGGAGAGGATCCTTAGATACACACTTTTCTCTTTTTACAAAAGAACATTTGGTTAATCATTTTAAAAGTGTTGGTTTAAAGATAGAAAAAATAAGTTATCTAGCTTTTCCTAAGGATGAAAAACTTGGAGAATTTCGCCCATTTTTAGATTTATTTTGTAAACTTTTCAATGCTTCTAAAATTTTTGGGAATTTAGCCTATCCAAGAATTATGATAATTGGAAAAAAGATGAGAAATGAAAACAGTAATATTTCATGATTTTTTTATAGATATAGGAGGCGGTGGGAAAGTAGTTAATATTTTAAGTAAATATCTTAAAGCACCGATTGTTACCTGCTTTTATGATAAGTCAAACCTTTCAACCATTCAAAATACAAAAATATTTCATGATAATTCTTTTTTTAATAAATTAAAATCAATCAGAGAATTGAAATTAATAAGAACAATTTACTTTTTTAATCATAAACTAAAAAAATTAAAAAATTTTTTTAATGAAAATTTCGATTCTGCTATTTTTTCAGGTTTTTACTCTATCTATTTTGCAAGATTCTTGGAAATTTATAAAATTTATTATATTCAAGCCGAACCATTAAGCTATATTTTTGAAAGAGAGAATTATAAATCTTTAATAACTTATAAATATATTTATGAACTTTTTCTTAAAAAGTTAGAAAGAGATTCTATATTTTCTTTCGATAAAACAATTGCAAATTCCAATTACATAAAGAAAGTTTATGAAGAAAAGTTTGGAATAAAAGTAAATAAGATAATTTATCCTCCTGTAGATACATCAAAATTTTATTATAGGGAGCCAGAAGATTATTTTTTGCTGGTTAGTAGGCTATATCCTTACAAAAGGGTTGATGTAGTTGCTAAAGTTTTTACAAAAATTCCATCAAAAAAATTAGTGATAGTTGGTTCCGGTCCTTTAGCTTCTTATATTAGAAGGTTGTCACAAAGATACAAAAACATAAAGTATCTTGGAAAAGTTTCTGAAAAAAAGCTAATAGAACTTTATGCTAGATGTAATGCGGTTATATATATTTCTGAAAAAGAACCGTTCGGTTTAGTACCATTGGAAGCAAACTCTGCAGGAAAACCAGCAATTGTTGCAAATGAAGGAGGTTTAACAGAAGGTATAATTCCATTTAAGACAGGATTGATTTTAGATCCACCCTATGAATCAAATTTAAAAGAAGTGATAGAGAATTTTGATAAATATCATTTTAGTAAAATAGATTGTATTAAGAATGCTAAAAGATTTGACAAAAAAGTGTTTTTGAAAAATTTTTTAAGAGAACTGAAGAATTAGATAACTTTTTCTACTATATTTTTCACAATGAAAAAAGAAAATTTGAAATTTAAATCTTAAAAAGATTTTAATATTGTTTTAATTGTGGCCGCGATGGTGTAACGGCTTAGCACAAGGGCCTGTGGATTTTTGAGTTTGAAATATTTCAGAAATTCGAAAAAATGCAGAAAGCCCTTAGTTCG
>Ga0197143_1000598_pt1 | contig 37463 bp, 36 predicted proteins | sample GBS70_MetaG_FD_148603 | JGI IMG/M metagenome (GOLD analysis project Ga0197143, IMG submission 148603) | Sediment microbial communities from Great Boiling Springs, Gerlach, Nevada, United States - GBS 70_MetaG | ecosystem: Environmental > Aquatic > Thermal springs > Hot (42-90C) > Sediment... | reverse complement strand
GCACTGTTGTATGAAGTTATTAGGCCTATATTTAGCATGACTGGCGGTAAGGGTAATGTTTTGTTTTTATCTAACAGCCCGCGTAATTTAAGTTCTTCTATCAGCTTTTGCTTATTTTGTGCAAGTTTACCTATTGTGTATATGGCATCAATATCTTCTACAACCAGGATGAAAGTGCCTGTGCGTATAAAAAAGTCAGGCTTACAAAGCAGCTTCACTTCCAGCCCGTCCTTTAGTTCAAATTCAATATTATTTTGCTTGAGTGCTTCGAATAGCCATTTTTTCCTGTCAGAGAATATGACTACTGAAACAGAAGATATCACTTCGTCTATTTCCGGGTGCTTCTCGCATAACTTGAAATATATGTCCTGTTTATGTTTATTCCTATCGTAGTCTTGTATTTCACCATGTACCCATAACAATCCTGGAAGTTCGTAATTTATCATTGTCCTCACGATATTTAATTCGCGTACCGAATAGACCCTTTCTGCAATGAGTTTAAGTTTTTTCTCTTCTTGTAACATACTAAAATTTTATTTTTCTCGGGCTGCTTATAACAAATATGTTAGAGATAAATTACATCAAAAAATCCATGGTTTATAGTTTAGCCTGCAGTTTTTTTACTTTTTTATTTTGAGAAATTTTTTTAATGTTTTTTCTACGTTCCTGTCTAACAAATCCTTCATTTTGCCACCTAAGCCAACAATTTCTTTGACCAATGAGGAGGATAAATAAGTATACTCTTCGGAGGGCATAAGGAACACAGTTTCGACGTTTGGCGCAAGCTTCCTATTCATCAATGCCATCTGGAACTCATACTCAAAGTCGCTTATTGCGCGCAACCCGCGCACTATGACGTTTACTTTTTTCTTTTTTAAATAATCAACCAATAAGCCACGAAATATGTCTACTTGTATATTCTTACTAATGTTTTTTACAATTCCTCGTATGAGCTTCACTCGCACCTGTAGAGGCAGGATCGGCTTTTTGTTCTTTAATGAGTTGCCATTCACCGCAATTATTACTTCATCAAAGATTTTAGCTGCACGCCTTATAACATCTACATGCCCTGCAGTTATAGGGTCAAACGTCCCAGGATATACCGCAACAATGTTTTTCTTCATTATAAAAAATTTTTATCCCCTTTCCCCCTTTTAGGATTGATAAAAAAATTATACGTAAACCATATTAACCTGACAGAGACAATTCTACAAGTTAAAAGAAAAAACTTTTTTTTACCTACCCACCAGCCATTCTAAAGGGTCTACAGGCTTACCGTTGACCCTAAACTCGAAATATAGCGGCTCTTCGCCAAGCTCGCCAATAATTTCACCTTTCGCCACCTGTGCATCTAAAGAGACTCTTATGCTCCTTAATCCGCTATATACGCTGTAGTAGCCACCACCATGGCTAATTATTACCGTATTACCGTAGGGGTAAATGTTCCCAACGTATCCTACAGTGCCATCTGAAATTGCCCTCACATCTTTATCAATACTATCCGGGAGGGGCTGTATTTTTATTCCTGCGTTGAACATGTAAGTATCGAGCACTTCGTGTTTTTGCTTGCCATAATATGATACAATTTTACCTTTCACAGGCCACTCAAATTTTGCCTTCATAGACTCTATGTATTGCTTTATGAAATAATGTTTTTGCATTTCTTCTAACGTGTCTCTCTTTTTTTTCTCAAGGTCGTCAATGATGGACTGTAGTGTTTTTGCTGCAGCTTTAAGCTTCTCTACTTCTTTCTCGTAATACTCTCTTAACTTAGTAGTCTTATTAAGTTCATCTTCCTTTATTTTCTTATTTTTAACAATGGATGCGTATGCTTTCTGCGTATCTTTTCGCTTCTCTACAACAGAGCGATACGTCAGCTCAAGGGTCTCTTTTTTCTTCTCAACTCTTTCCTTAGCGCCAACTGCCAACTTATACAAGTTATTTTTACTTTTCAGCAGATACAAATAATAAGTGAGCTCTTTTAGTCCAAAACTGCCGTACGCCCTCCTCCAGTATAAAATAAACATTACATCTCGTTTTAGTTTTTCTTGCAGGCTACATATTTCACATATATATTTCGTTAGTGTAGCGCTAGCAAGCTTAATTTTTTCTCTAACATCCGTTTCCAACTTGCATAATTTATCAATCTCGTCCTTACATTTTTTTATTTTCTCTTCAGTTTCTCTTAGCTCTCTCTCTATCTTTTTTTCTAATTTTTTCGCACTTGCTTTCTCTTTTTCCAAGTTGGCAAGTTTTTGTTGCAGTTGTTTCAGTTCTTCACATTTTTCTATAATAGCCTGCTCGTACTTTTTTATTTCACTTTCGTAGTCCTGCTGCGTTTTCTGTTGCTGTTGTGTGGAGAGTTCTTGAGAGAGACAAATTATAATTCCAAAGTACAAAACCAACTTCACCATTTTCCTAATTTATTCCTTCTGTGGGAAAAGACTTTCTACCGTTGGGAATGTGAAAATGATATAACTTGCGTACATCAGCACATAATACAGAAAGATTGTAGAATCCACAACTTTAAACCGGAATATCGTGTATATCCTGTTGAGGAAATATAATACCATCAACATTAGTAGACAAACACTTACCTGGGACAGAGCATGCAATATAAACGCGTTAAGTTTGGTAAGAATTTTATTGTATGAAGTGCAGATGCTGCAGACAGCAAGAAGTAGAAACAATATTAACAAAAGATTTAACATAAAGGTGAAATATTTAGAGAGCCTCATTAGATGGCTTGTGTACCAAAATATATATGGATTATATACAACTTTGGAGACTTCCGGCAAAAGGCTTATTGACTGCTCAAGATGGGACACGATTTCTGGCGTTAGAGGCTTTACTGTGATGACGTAAGGCAATACCCCTATTCCCACAATAGATAGCGTCTCATTGATGATAGGATTTTTTTTAAGTTCTTCTGCTGCATCTTTTGGCGTTACAACAACAACATCTTTAATCTTAGGGCTTATACTGCAAATTTTTCCTCTTAAATTGTTAATATCTTCTGCTTTAACGTTTGTTTTGAGGAACACTGATAACTCTAGCGAGTCAATGTAGATTTTCGTCCAATGTTTTAGATTTATGTAAAATAGAAAAAATAGATTTATCAGCGACAGCGCAATCGCCGAGAAAAAGAAAATTTTAAAATATGAAACGATTTTTTTCATCTTTCTTTTCTTCTCACAATTTATATATTTAACATTTTGCCTTTCTCGTAATATTTCATGGCCTCGTCGTACATACTTTTTTGTGCGTAACAGTTGCCTAATTGAAAGTATAATCTCCTATTGCTTTTATCCATCTCAAGGCCCTTCAAGTATATTTCTATTGCTGAGTCGTAATTTTTCCCCCTCTCGTATATCATTCCTAAGTAGAGGTAAGCATTACTGATTTCCGGGAAGGGTGTGGAGAATGTAATAGATTCATTTAACATTTTAGCAGCGCTTTCGTACAAGCCTATTTCGTAATATATAGCGCCGAGCAAGTAGTAAGCTTTTGGAACTTCACTCTTAGAAATTATCTTTTCCAATAGCGCTTTACCTTGCTGGTATTTTCCTTTTTCATAGTAAATTTCTGCCAGGTTAATGTGTGCTGATATATCCTCTTCGTTTTCCTGTATTCTACTTTTTAGTTCTTCCACGTATTCTTTCTCTTTCGTATAATAGAACATCCAGTCGTCGATATTTTTTTTAATTTCTTCTGATAGCGCCAGCGAGCGCGCTATCTTTAAACATTTAGTCCCATTGTCATAATCCTCCATGGCAAAGTATGCTTCCGCTAGGTTACAAATCACTTTTATATCTTTCTTGTTTCGCTTATACAGCTGGAGGAGCAGTTCTTTTGCTTCTTTATAGTATTTTAATTTCATATACATTGTAGCGAGCTCGTATGATATTTTGTAATCTGTCGGGTTAAGCAAGCGCGCCTTTTCCAGGTCAAGGGTAGCGCCATGGATGTCCGTCACTCTCCGCATGTATGCATTACTGAGGTTATAATATTGTTCTGCAAGTTTTTTCCTAACCTCGGCTGACATTTTTTTCGCCATATCTATAAATTCTCTCTTGCTTCTTTTGTATAACAAGTCCATTTTGACAATAAACGAGATTGGAAGTTCACTGCCAGCTGCTGGTGAATATGTTTCTGTGTGTTTTTGGATATTATGTAGAAGCTTCTTTAGTGCGGTGCTGCTGTAGTATTTAATTTTCTCATAGATTGCGTTTAAAATTTTGTTTATTTTCATTCTCTTGTGGCAAGAGGTTTCACAGGAGAAGCTCTAAATTTCTTAATATTTCTTCTGCAAATTCGATGTTTGTAGAATCACCTCCTAAGTCGTATGTAAGCTTCCTGCCATCTTGCAAAGTTTTTATTATCGCTTTTTCAAGTAAATTGGCCACATCATACTTACCTAAATGCTCCAGCATAAGTTTAGCCGACAATATAGTAGCTGTAGGGTTGACTTTATTCATACCTTTATACTTAGGTGCGCTGCCGTGTGTAGGCTCAAATATTGCTATTTCGTCGCCTATATTAGCCCCTGGTGCTAAGCCCAACCCTCCGACTATGCCAGCGCACAAGTCAGACACTATATCGCCGTAAAGGTTTGGTAGGACTAAGACGTCGTAAAGATGTGGTTTTTGCACAAGCTGCATACATAAATTATCAATAAGCATCTCTTCGTATGCAATTTCAGGGTAGAGGGGTGCAATTTGGCGTGCAACTTGTAAGAATAATCCATCCGTGTATTTCATGATATTAGCTTTTGTGACAACGGTAACTTTTTTCCTATTATGTTTTTTTGCGTACTCAAACGCGAAACGTATTATTCGCTCGCTTCCCCTTTTGGAGATAAATTTTACAGTTATAGCGGCATCTTCAGGAATAGCGCTATTTGACATAGAGATTATTTGTTTTGCCTCTGCGGTGTTAATATCAAATTCCACGCCACTATATAGGTCTTCTGTATTTTCACGTACAACGACTATATCAACGTTCGGGTATATACTTTTCGTATTGGGATATACTTTACATGGGCGCACACAGGCGTATAAGTCAAATTTTTTACGTAACGTCACGTTTATACTACGGAATCCGCTGCCTATAGGTGTCGTGATAGGACCTTTTAGCGCAACTTTATTTCTCTGGATAGATTCTATAACATTTTCTGGTAGTGGTGTACCATATTTATCTATTGCAACTTCTCCAGCTTCCACCACTTCCCACTCTATGCCAACATTCAACTTATCGATGATGTTCCGTGTTATACTTATGAGCTCTGGGCCTACGCCGTCACCAGGTATAAGCGTAACTTTGTATTTCTGTTCGTTTCCCATACGGCAATTCCTTTACTTTTTCAAAAAAATGTCATATTTTAAACATTTTGTATTTCTTTATATGTTCCACTAAGCCGCCATCTTGGAGCAAGTTTATCATAAACTTTGGCAGGGGGCGTGTATGTATCACCTTCTTTTTAGTTTCATTCTCTATTATACCTTCAGTGAGGGAGATTTTTAATACATCGCCTTCTTCTATTCCCGAAGTATCGCATTCTACCAGGGGTAGCCCTATGTTGAAGCTATTACGGTAAAATATGCGTGCGAAAGACATTGCAATTACAGCACTAACACCAGCATATTTTAGTACCAATGGAGCCTGTTCACGTGACGAGCCACAGCCAAAATTTCTTCCTGCTACCACGAAGTCACCTTTTTCAAATCTTTTTAAAAACTCAGGGTCAATGTCTTCAAATAGGTGCTTCGACAATTCTTGGAGGTTCTCTATATGGAACTTATAGCGTCCAGAAATAATGTAATCGGTATTTATGTCATCATTTGACTTATCTGGTTTATATATGCACCTTGCTTTACCATGTAAAATGAGAGTTTTCATAGTTGACTTTTTTCTCTTTCAATTTGTCAAGTATTTTCTAGGGTCTGCAATTTTACCTTCTATTGCGGATGCTGCAACAGTTGCCGGCGAAGCTAAATATATATTAGCTTCTGGGTTACCCATGCGGCCTTTAAAATTTCTATTTGCGGTAGAGATGACATTTTCGCCATCTGCAGGTATACCGCCATGGGTACCCACGCAAGGACCGCAACCTGGCGATATCACAACAGCGCCGCTCTCTATCAAGGTGGACAAAACGCCTGTTTTCATAGCTTTGAGCATAATTTTACGTGATGCAGGCGCTACAATAAACTTCACATCCCGGTGTATACGTCTATTCTTGAGTATAGTGGCTGCAATGTACAGATCTTCGTAGCGTCCGTTAGTGCAAGTACCTAAAAAGGCTTCGCTTATAGGAGTCCCTATAACTTTTTCTATAGGTACAGCATTATCAACCTTATGCGGAGTGGCAACTTGTGGTCCAATCTTTTTGACGTCGAACTCATACTCTCTCTCATATGTAGCATTTTTATCCGCATGCACTATTTCGTATTTTCTGCTCACATTATGCTCTTTCAGCCATGCGATTGTCTTCTTGTCCGGTGGTATGATGCCGAACTTTGCCCCCATCTCTACTACCATGTTAGTAATAGTAAACCTTCCATCCATGTTTAAACGAGATATAGCGTCGCCGTAGAATTCTACAGCCTTGTAGTTGGCGCCTTCCGCGGAAAGCTTCCCTATTATGTATAGTATTAAATCTTTGGCATAGACCCCTTTCTCTAATTTGCCCTTGCATACAATCTTGAATGTAGCTGGGACTTTCATCCAGGTGTATCCAGTATACATCGCTATTGCTACATCAGTAGAGCCTAACCCTGTAGCGCAACAACCCAATGCGCCGTAAGTGCAGGTGTGTGAATCTGCGCCGATGACCACCCTCCCAGGTAAGGCAAATCCTCCCTCTGGGATAACCTGGTGACATACGCCATTGCCTATATCGAACAAGTGTGCATCGTTCTCTTTTGCAAAGTTCCGTATTTTATTATGTATTTTAGAGATACTCATTTGTGGACTTGGCGAGGAGTGATCAATGACAAAGCCGCACCGGGAAGCCTCTCTTATTAGCTTTCTTCTTGCACTACTACTTTTTAAACTCAACAACGTATCTATTACAAGTCCTGCAGTGCCGTCCTGCGCAAAAATAAAGTCCGGCTTCACTAAAACTACATCACCAGCAACAACAGTACTTTTTTTAAGTTGCGTATGCTTAGAAATAATTTTTTCTGCTATAGTCTTCCCCATACTTTTAAAATTGTCTTTTTTTTCACCATTGTATTACGCAAGAGCCTGACGTGAAGCCTGCCCCAAAAGCTACAAGCTCAACAATATCCCCTCTGTTGAGTTTGTTTGACTTAGTTACCTCGTCAAGCGCAACTGCAACCGTTGCAGCAGACATATTGCCATATCTGTCTACGTTCACATATACTTGTTCCGAAGATAAACCCAATCTTTCACCAATAGCGTTTATTATCCTGATATTAGCTTGATGCGGTATAAGGAGTTTAAGCTTATCAAGAGACGTATTGCACATTTCCAAGCCTCTCCGTGCAGCCTCCAACATTGAAATTACAGCTATTCTGAACACTTCTTTGCCTTTCATTTTGAGGAAATGTAATCTATTTTTGACACTTTCAACACTTGCAGGTATTCGTGAGCCACCAGCAGGCATATTGAGCAGGTCTCCATATTCGCCTTGAGATGCAAGAAAAATTGACAATATCTGCTTGGGAGGGTCTTTTTCCGTAGTAGCAGATAGCACAGCAGCGCCTGCACCGTCACCTAACAGCACACAAGTGTTTCTATCTTGCCAGTCTGTAATTTTGGATAACACTTCGGAAGCCACAACTAATATTTTGCTGCACAGTTTAGCTTTTAAGAAGGAGTAAGCCACTGCTAAAGCATAAATGAACCCTGAGCAGGCAGCATTCAAGTCCAGTGCAAATGCCTTCTTAGCACCTAAATTATTTTGTATTATGCACCCTGTGGATGGGAAAAACATATCTGGCGTAATTGTAGCAACAATGATAGCGTCGAGCTCTTCAGGTGAAATTTTAGCATTTTCAAGGGCATTTTTTGCCGCCTCAGTTCCCAAGTCGGAGGCAGCCTGCTCTGGAGAAGATATTCTGCGCTCTTTTATACCTGTTCTTGTTACTATCCACTCATCAGAAGTGTCGACTATCCTTTCGAGATCTCTGTTAGTTAAAACCTTTTCGGGCAGGTATGATCCTGTGCCTATTATTGTAACTTTTATTTCGTTGTTACTTCCCATGAAGTAAGATTTTCCTCTCTCTCTTTTATTAATTCTTTTATTTTCTCCAATTCTAAACAAATCAGTTGACCTATACGTTGCTCAACAACTTCCACTGCAGTACGTATGGCATTTTTTATTGCATTTGCTTTACTTTTGCCGTGCGAAATTATACATACGCCGTTTACTCCCAGTAGGGGTGCACCTCCATACTCACTGTAGTCTATAAGTTTCTTCACATCTTTGAACATGCTTTTGACGACCAGTGTTGCGAGTTTTGTCCTGATGGGCTTCTCTCGCAGTTTATTGTTCAATAACTTAAACACCACGTCTATCACACCCTCACTAAGCTTCAATATCACATTACCTATGAAACCATCGCATACTATAACATCGGCTTTGCCTTCAAATATGTCATACCCTTCCACGTTGCCAATGAAATTCAGCTTGCTCCTCTTCAGCAATTCATACGCTTGCCTTGTTACTTCGTTACCTTTAGTTTCTTCCTCACCAATAGATAACAGTCCTACTCTTGGCACCGGTTTGTTAAGTATATACTTTGCATAAGTGTGCCCCATGACCGCAAATTGTAACAGATGGGTAGACCTGCAGTCAACATTTGCCCCAACGTCTAAAATCATAGAAAAGCCGCTAAGTGTAGGAAAGAGTGCAGCAATTGCCGGCCTAGTGACACCTCTCACAAGACCAAAATGTATTACACTGGCGATTAACATTGCGCCGGAATTGCCCGCAGATACCACACCGTCGGCTAAGCCGTCAGCTACAAGCTTGCACGCAACCATTATAGAAGAATTTTTCTTCTCTTTACAAGCCTTCAGTGGCGTCTCTCCCATGCCTATAACCTGCTCAGCATGGTATACGGATATGTTCTTTCTTACCTTTGGAGAATACTCCATCAGGTGCGTCTTTATGATACTTTCATCCCCTACAAGAATAACTTCATACCCATACTCTTTTACGCCATGTATGCACCCTTTTATTATTTCCTGCGGTGCGTAGTCGCCACCCATGGCATCTACCGCTATGCGCATTTATTCCTTCTCCCCCTTTTCTTTGCTACCTTTTGCCTTCGGAACCATTACAATCTTTCCGCCATAATAGCCACAAGAGGAACACACGTGATGCGGAAGTACATAACTGTGGCATTGTGGACACTCCACAACTGTCGGGTACGGTATACGCCACATGGCACGCCGCATGTTACGCGATGAACCAGTGTGCCTTTTCTTAGGATTCGGCATCTTTTATTTTCCCTGCCCTTTCTATCTCAAATTTTATTTTCTTAAGAGACTAATTTTTTTAATTTTCCCCACCGCTCATCAACTTCGTTATTTTTGCAGCTACATTTTGCTACGTTAAGGTTAGTGCCGCAGTGAGGACAAAGGCCTAAGCAATCTTCCTTACAGAGGTTCTTCATAGGTAGCGAAAGAATGATACTTTGTCGTATTTCTTCGCTATCGTCCCAGCAGCCTTCCACCAACTCACTTTCTTTAACCTCTCTGTAGAAGGGAATATAAAGAGTCTTGTAGAACTCTTCCAAGCACCTGTCACAGGAAAACTTTATCACAGCCCTAACTTCTCCCTTTACAGTTATTTTAGCGTCACTACGGAAAATGTCAATCTTAACCTGTACGGGAACTTTTGTCTCAATCTCGCTGTTTCTGCTAATTTCTTTGTTATTCTCATCCTCTTCGTAAGTGTATTTATAGACTTTACCTTTTTCTAACTCTAATACGTTAAATTTCATTTTTTTCCACCTCCTCAGCAACAACAGCAGTATTATGGTATTTTATTTGCAGGACGCTAAATAAAAAAAAAGAAAATATTGTCTGGACGCCTATGACTATTGCAACTAGTGCCGCTATAGCAGTTTTTACTTGCGCTAAGTAGCCAAAATTGTTCTTCATCCATACATAAAATATATAACCTATCAGTGCCACACCTATAAGGACTATAAATGCACCTAACACTATCCCTCTCTCCAGGGAGAAAAAGTTCAGCATCTTTCTTATCGTTTTACTATTTTCCAGCCCGATACTGCTGGTGAAAACTTTCGCTGCTAAGCCTATATTTAGTATTTGCCAGCCTAAAATCGTCAACATACCGGAAAACACCATTACGTGCACATCCCAGGCCCTACCTAAAAAATATATTGGTCCCAGCAGTAAACGTAGCATTAGTATCGCACCAGCCAGAAATATAACTAACCCGGGTAAGTTAAACAAGTAGGTAGGGCTATACAAAAGTATGAATCTTATATGTCTCCAGGCATCACGAAATTTTGACAACTTGGACTCACCTCTCCTGGGATAGTAGGTTATAGGTACTTCTTTTATTTTCATCTTTTTCTTTAATGCGTGAACTATCATCTCTGAGGCAAACTCCATACCTGTAGTTTTCAAATCCATCTTCTTGTACACATCTTTACTGAACCCACGGTATCCAGACTGCGTGTCTGATAGGTTAGCTCTGAAAAATATTTTTATCATGCCGGTAAGTAAAGGATTACCTATGTACCTATTTGTCCACGCCATGGCACCTTTCAAAATTTTCCCCTTAAACCTTGAGCCTATAACCAAATCATTTCCTTCCCGTAAGGCTTCTATAAATTTGTGAAGTTCTGCTAAATCGTATGTATCGTCGCCGTCACATACCACTACATACCTACCCCGCGCCTCCTCTATGCCTCTCCTTAAAGCATATCCATAGCCCCTCTTCTGCTCATATACAACTTTTGCACCTGCAGCAAGCGCCTTCTCTGCAGTACCATCCGTAGAGCCATTGTCCACAACTATAACCTCACCTATAATGTTTAATCTATTAAAAACATCTTTCGCCTTCTTAATGCAGGTGTCTATCGTGTTTTCTTCGTTTAAACATGGTAGCACTACAGATATTTCTACCACATCGTCTGCCATAGGTTTGTTTTTTAATCCGTCCCCCAAAATTTTTTCTACAATTCGCGATTTAATTTTGCGCTGTGACTGAAATTTTATAAAATTTGCTCACAAGATTTCATCTTTTTTATGTAAAAGAATAACTTCAGATATGCAAAAAGTGTTGAAAAAATTTTCATTTTACTTCTTCCCTTCTTACTGGAATATTTCAACTCCAGAGGATAGGATTCTATCTTGGGCTTAAAAAGTAACAATTTCATCAAAATCTCAACATTGCTGGCAAAGCCGTCTTCTATTATACATTTGTCTTTAAAAAAACATAGCCACTTCTTTATAATTCTTCCGCTATAAATGCGATATCCTGAAGTGTAATCGTATATTTTTGGAGTTTTATTTACATGCTGTAGAATAAAATTTATAGCTTTACTGCCTATCCTTCGCAAGAAAGGGACACCGTACTCCTTGCTGCCCTTTATATAGCGTGACAAGATCATCACATCCACGCCCTCCCTTCTCATTTTTTCTACCAGCGATGGCACAACTTCCGGAGGGTGCGTGTTATCGGCATCCATCACAACTATGAAGTCGTTGCCAGAAATTATATTTTTAAGATACGTAAAACCTGTCTTTAAAGCTCTACCTAAGCCTAAGTTCTTCTGGTGATGGATAATCTTTATTCTATCGTTGATTTTTTCTTTGATTTTGGTTAATATTTCTCTTGTTCTGTCGTTAGAGCCATCATCTACAACAAGTATAAAGCCTGCAAATTTCGTCTCCAAAAATATGTTGTAAATTCTGTTTATCAACTTATCTATATTTCCTTCTTCGTTATACACTGGTAGCAAAAAAACTACTATCTCCATAGCCAGATCGTTAACACAATACTAGCAGAGATAAACAGGTATAAGCCATAAAGAAACATGTAGGGAACGTATACGAAAAAAACTGTGCTACTGCTTTTGTCAGTTTTTACTCCCGTATAGCAGCTGTTGACTTTCCAAATTTTTACCTCCTTGCCGTTAACAAAACTTCTCCACCCAGGGTAGTACGTGTTGGTTGCTGCCAGAAGCATCTCTTTGGCACAGCAGCCAACACCAGAAATTACTACTTTAATATACTGAGTGTCGTACTTAACATCTTTGATGACGACATTATCTTTTACGATCTTACCTCTGAAGGTTGCTCTCGTGCCAGTCTCTTCTATACAACATTCTCGTACAGGCTCTTTTATTATCTCAAAAACATTTTCCTTCCCTTTTTCTGCTACCATGTCAGTTTTACTAATGTCGACGGCAAATACACGTGGCATAACATCTCCAAGATCATAAATGTTTACTCCTTTATATTTATATATCCTTTTTATTCCTGAAATGCTGTATTCGCTGTTTGTCAATATAAACTTAACATTCATGAAGCGGCACCATTCGATTGCTCTCTCTAAAGGCATTTTTAATATTTCCCATATGTATTTATCGTAGTAATAAATTTTTAGTGGCTCACCGTAAGCATAAATATTTTCCAAGTGGTATGGTAAAAAGCTTATGTGTGGCAAATGCGCAAACATCGTGTCCCAAGCGTCTGTAACTGTATCGCCTACGAATTCCTTTGTTTGCATTGTCTTAGGTGATACTACAAACCTGTAAGAGGGGTGCGACTGCAAAACTTTAGCGACTGTGTTAGTGTATAACATCTGTGATGGAAGTGTAGGGTGAAAATTTATGCCGTAGTACAAAAATTCAGAAAGTAAAAAAAATAGCGCTATGCTTGTATACCTCAACCCTGCAACTTTTTTCATCGCGTTCATACCTTCTGCTACTTGAAAGGCGACAGCATATAATGTTATATATAGCAGCAATCCTGGGTAGCGAATATATTTGAACAAAGGGAAGTGCAGAAATAAGAATTTTGATATGATACAATTTCTGCCAAAGGACAACAATATACCGACAATTGCGGCAAGAGACAAAAGAAGTGCGCGCTTCTTGTGCAATCTCAGAAATGAAAAAAGTAGACATATAGAGCCAAATATTCCGACATAGAAAGTTGTTGCCCAGAAAAACTTTTCTCCAGTTGCTGGCTCCTCCGTAAAGGGAATGTCAACAAAATATCGCTGTTTAGGGAATATTATTCCTAACAGGCCTTTTATGGGGAAAGAATTAATGGTTGCTATCTCAAATGGTATTTTCTCCACTTTTCGTGAAGATGACAGGAACAACTCTACTGCAGGTAGCAACTGATACCCAATGAAAAATATTGCAATTAGCGCCACTGCCATGTATTTCCTAACTCCTTTTATCCAACCTTCTGCCTGTATAAGGAAAATGAAGTAAATAAGCATCTGTAGTATGAACAGTGGTGGATATCCTGCAAGGAAAGAGAGTGCTACAGCAACGGCGGATAAAAGAGTACTCTTAGATAGGCTACATACTATAGGGAGCCACATGATTTGGCTAAAAAGAGAAAGAAACTCTATCTTTGTGATCACGTAGCCGTTGAAGCAAAACAGTATAGTTCCTGCTAAGCTGGGTAATAGTGTTGTAAATCTTCCTCTCAATAGCAGATAGCTAAATATGCCTGAGATAAAAAAATGTGTCACATAAAAGAGGCGTAAGCCCAATGGATAAGAGAATAAATAGAAAAATATTGAAAAAGGATAAAATATTGCAGTTTGGACATTTGACAACAGAGGGTATCCACAGTAGACATGATGTACCCAGAGGGGTAGTTTACCTTTTTGTATTACTTCGGTGGAGTAAATCTTCCACGGAGCGAATAAGAAAGACAGATCACGCAAAAAATACAGCTTATTGTAGAAAATAACATCTTTAAGCAATACAGTTGTGGATAATATTAGTAGTAACGAGACAAAAACTAACTCTTTTGTTTTCATAAAATTTCAAGAGTGAAAAAATAGATTACACATCTGCTAATGTGTTACAATTTATACAACTTAAGAATGCACAATTTCAACAAAAAAGAAAAATCTCGCTATCTATACAGTACAGTGGGAAAGGGAAAGCTAAAACTTACCATTGTCAGTCGTCCTCCGTGGGATGAATATTTTCTCAAGATGGCATTTCTTGTAGCAGAGAGGTCAACGTGTTTACGACACCACGTGGGAGCTGTGATAGTCAAAGACAAGCGAGTCCTTTCTACAGGCTACAATGGAGCGCCTGCGGGGCAGAAAGATTGTTTAGAGCTTGGCTGTCTACGCGATAAGCTACAGATACCTTCTGGAACGAGGCACGAGATTTGCCGTGCAGTCCATGCAGAACAAAATGCAGTGATACAGGCGGCACTGCATGGTGTAAGCATTGAGGGCGCAACTGTATACTGTACACACTCACCGTGTGCAATTTGTGCGAAGATTTTGGTAAACGCGAAAATTAGTCGTTATGTTACAGCTGGTGAATATAAAGATAAAGAATTTCTTGAGCTATTCAAGGAGGGGAATATAGAATTTGTGAAGCTTAGAAGGCCGAAGTTGAAAATTACATTTTTGGAATAATTTATATTTCATGTTTTGGAAGAGCGACCCTTTTTTTTCCAATTTTGGCTTTTTGTATCTTCATTGAAAAACAAACGTCCTTTTTAATATAATTTAACGCGTTTTTAATTTCTCTTTAGCCTAAATTTGAGACTTACAGAGAATCGCAACACCCAAAAATAACTTAACAAACTTTTACAGAAAGGAGAAAAAAGGCTTCCGTTATGGGGAAACCAATTTACCTAGACAGGAGTAAGCCAATAGAGCAGCGTGTAAAGGATTTATTAAAGCGCATGACTTTGGAAGAAAAAGTTCATCAATTGTTTACAATATGCGACAGTAATGCTATATTTGAGGATGGGAAATTTTCCGTTGAGAAGGCGAAAAAAGTTTTAAGTAAAGGCATTGGGCAGTTAGCAACTGTGACACGCGGCTTTGACCCGAGGACGTCTGCGGAGCGCGCAAACGAAATACAGAAGTTTTTAGTTGAGAACACGCGCCTAAAAATACCTGCAATTATCCACGATGAGTGTCTCCACGGATGCGTAGCGAAGGGCTCTGCCAGCTTCCCGCAGTCTATCGCGTTAGCCAGCACCTGGGATCCTGAATTAGTTGGGAGGGTAGCATCTGCTATTGGCAAAGAAACTCGTGCAAGAGGTATACATCAATGCCTATCTCCTACAATTAACATTGCGAGAGACCCGCGCTGCGGCCGTACTGAGGAAACCTATGGCGAAGATCCTTATTTAACTTCACGTATGGCTGTAGCATTCATTCGTGGTGTGCAAGGCGAGAAAGTTATCTGCACACCAAAACATTTCGCTGCAAACTTTGTAGGAGACGGCGGACGCGACAGTAACGCTATACACTTCTCTGAAAGGATTTTGCGTGAGATATATTTTCCTGCATTTAAAGCAGCTGTTATGGAAGCTTCTGCTTTGTCTCTCATGGCTGCATATAATTCTATTGATGGTATACCTTGCTCTTGCAATAAATGGCTTTTGACAGATATATTACGTAAAGAGTGGGGGTTTAAGGGCTTCGTGGTATCGGACTATGGTTCTGTAGCTCACATATACGAGCTGCATAAGACTGCAGAGAGTACAGACGAGGCTGGCATAAAAGCTCTACAGGCAGGGTTAGATGTAGAATTTCCTGCAGTTAATTGTTTCAAAAATTTTGTTAAGTTAGTAAAAAGTGGAAAATTGTCAGTAAGATACATAGACTTAGCTGTGAGCAGGGTGCTGTATGCAAAATTTTGGTTAGGGTTATTTGAGAATCCATATTGTGATCCTGAATATGCGGAGAAAATATGCGATTCTTCGGAACACCGCGAGTTAGCATTGAAAGCAGCACAGGAGGGTATCGTGTTGTTGAAAAATGAAGGTCTACTGCCTCTTAGGAAAGATTTAAAATCCGTTGCTGTGATAGGGCCGAATGCAAACCAAGGTCGTCTTGGAGGGTATAGCGGCTTTGGTATAAAAGTGGTATCACCTTTGGAAGGGATAAAAAATAAGGTTTCCAAAAATACAAACGTGTATTTTGCAGAAGGATGTAGAGTTGTAGGTGGTACAAAAGATGGTTTTAAAGAGGCAATTGAGGCAGCGAAGAAGTCCGATGTAGCGATCTTGTGTATGGGTAATTTGGCAGACTGGTCCGGTAACAGTGAACGTACCGAGGGTGAGCAGCTTGATAGATGCAATCTAGATCTCCCGGGTTACCAAGAAGAGTTGATTAAAGAAGTTTGCAACACCGGCACACCTGTGGTTGTTGTGCTTATCAACGGCAGTGCTATCACAATGATGAAATGGATTAATGACGTGAAGGCAATAGTAGAGGCTTGGTATCCTGGTGAAGAAGGTGGTAATGCTATCGCAGATGTGCTTTTTGGTGACTACAATCCGGGCGGGAAGCTGCCCATAACGTTCCCTAAATTTACAGGCCAATTGCCTTTGTATTACAACTACAAGCCGAGTGGAAGAGTATACGACTATGTGGATTTACGCGGCGAGCAGGAACTATTTCCTTTTGGATATGGGTTAAGTTATACAAAATTTCAATATAGCAACCTGCAAGTAACACCGAAGAAGATTAGGAAGGCTGCACTACAGAAGAGTAGAATAAAAGTTAGTGTTGAAGTGCAAAATGTCGGCAGGTACAAAGGTGACGAGGTTGTGCAACTGTACATACACGATGTATACGCTAGCACTTCACGTCCTGTGAAAGAGCTTAAGCGGTTCAAGAGGATAACTTTAGACGTGGGCGAAAAGAAGAAAGTCGAGTTTGAGCTTACAGCTGAAGATTTAACTTTACTTGACGAAAATATGAAGCCTGTAGTGGAGCCTGGTGAATTTGAAGTTATGGTTGGTGGCAACTCTAAGGAAGTGCTAAAAGAGAGCTTCTGGGTGGTAAAGTAAAAATAATTACTGCTTTCCTACAAAGTTAAAAACTGCTAACCGCGCAGAAACGCACCCTACTTCTTTTTTTTCAGAACAGCCCTACAATTTTACCGTCAGGTGTGATGTCAACTTTAGTGCCAGCAGGTATAGAAGGCAAGCCGGGCATAGTGCGCATCTCGCCACATAGAGGATACAGAAATCCTGCACCAATAGAGGCGCGTATATCGCGTATAGGTAAAGTATAATCTTTTGGTCTACCTTTCCAGGAAGGCTCATGGGAGAGGGAAAGATGCGTTTTTGCCATGCATATTGGCAATTTATCCCAGCCAAGTTGCGTAAAGAGCTTAATCTTTTCTTCTGCGAGCGGCGAATACTGCACATCCTTAGCCCCATATATCTTTGTAGCAATAATGTGTATCTTATCTTTTATTGGGATATCTAACGGATAAAGAAACTTGAAATTGCTGGGCTTGCTCGCAGCTTTTATTACTGCAGCAGCAAGCTCTTTACCGCCTTCACCACCCTTCTCCCACACTTCCGAGATGGCAACGCCATCAGCGCCAAACTCTGCAGCGCGCTTCATCACTAAATTTATTTCTTTATCAGAGTCGGTTATAAATTTATTTATTGCCACCACAGCAGGTACACCATGTAAACGGACGTTCTCTATCTGTTTTTCCAGGTTGCAAAGGCCTTCTTCTACGAGCTGCAAGTTCTCCTTTGTCAACTCTTGTGGTAGAGGTTTCCCAGGAGCAACATTTATTTTACCGGAATGCATCTTAAGCGCACGTATTGTGCATACTACTACTACACAACTGGGTGTTAATCCTGAGTACCTACATTTTATATTCATAAACTTCTCCATGCCGCAGTCCGCACCGAAGCCCGACTCTGTAACAACGTAATCCGCAAGTTTAGTAGCTATCAAATCTGCCAATATTGAGCTATTACCATGTGCAATATTAGCAAAGGGTCCTGCATGGACAAATACAGGCGTATGCTCTGTAGTTTGCAATAAATTGGGCTTGATGGCATCTTTCAGCAAGACAGTCATTGCACCTGCAACTTTTACATCTTCGCACGTCACCGGGCGGTTGTCATAAGTGAAAGCTAAAACCATGCGTGATAGGCGTTCTCTCAAGTCTTTGAGGCCTGTTGTCAATGCAAGTATTGCCATAACTTCAGAAGCTACAGAGATGTCAAACCCCGAGGATAACGGCAAACCGTCATCGCCACCACCTAAACCTATCACTATATTCCTCAGGAAGCGCTCTGAGACGTCTACAACGTAACGGCAAAGTATCTTCTTCGGGTCAATATCTATTTGCCTCCTATAGAAAGCATTATGTAGAAAAGCGGTGGCTAAGTTATGCGCCACGCTCACTGCATGTACATCACCTGTCAGGTGTAAATTGAAGTCCTCCATGGGCAAAACTTGCGAGTATCCGCCACCTGCAGCACCACCTTTTATTCCAAAAACCGGCCCTAGTGAAGGCTGACGTATCGTGGTGAAAACTTTTACACCAAGTTTCGCTAACCCTAAGGACAAGCCTATAGTGGTGACAGTTTTGCCCTCGCCGAGCGGAGTAGGTGTGATCGCCGTCACATCTATATACTTCGCTGTTGGGTTATTCTTTACCCTATCAAGAACTTCTAAAGTGACTTTAGCTTTGTAGTCACCATAAAGTTCTATTTCTTCTCTTTTTATACCAGCCCTTTCTGCTACCTCCATTATAGGTTTAAGTTTTATACTTTGTGCAATTTCTAAATCCGACGGAATGCTCATAATTACAAAAACCCTCCTTACATTTTGGCTAAAATTAATTTTACCAGTTTGATGTTGTCAAAAGTGGTAATTTTAATATTTTCAATTTCACCTAAAATAGTTTTTATCTTGACTTTCTTTTTGAAAGCTTCTTCAACAATTTGTGCATCGTCAGTGATACGTAATTGTAGGTTTACATTAGCTTCGCGCCGCTGTCTAATCCTTAGATATGCTTTTTTTATCAACTCTGTACGGAAGCCTTGCGGTGTTTGTACTATGTATACTTTTTCGCGAGATATCGTTTTCTTAACAAAATTTTCTTCATCTACTAACTTTAGTGTCTCGTTCACAGGGATAACCGGGACAACCGAATCGTAGTTGTTTAGTTCATTTATAATTTTCAAAATCAGCTCCTTACTTACGCAAGGCCGCACACCGTCGTGAATAAGAACATACTTTTCTGTCACATAGTTTAGTCCATTCAAGACAGAGTCGATACGTGTGGTACCGCCAGCTGCTACGCATTTGATCTTTGGCGAAATGCTCTTGATTTTACCCTCCCAATAGGGTAATTCATCAGCTGGTAATAGAACAACTACCTCGCCAATTTGCTTAATCGGAACGAATTTTTCAATCGTCCATGTAATTATAGGCTTATTAGAGAGTTTGAAAAATTGCTTTTTAACGCCAGAGGGTGAAATAAAGCGTTCACTTTCACCTGCAGCTGCTATTACTACAGATACTTTTTTTACCGTCATGGAGTGCGCCTGTGCTCCTTATTTGTAGGTATCCGTGTAAATATCATTCTCCCTGCAGAAGTTTGTATTATTGAAACAACAACTGTATTGACACGCTTGCCAATGTATCGCTCGCCATTCTCTACAACTATCATTGTGCCGTCTTCAAGATACCCTACTCCTTGGTCGCGTTCCTTGCCCTCTTTGACAATGAATACGTCCAGTGGCTCTCCCGGCAAGACTACAGGCTTCATAGCAAGTGCAAGCTCGTTTATGTTCAAAATGGTTATATTCTGCAATGCTGCGATCTTATTCAAATTGTAGTCTGTGGTCAGAAGCTTAGCCTTGTACTCTTTCGCAAGTTCTATGAGTTTTAAGTCAACATCTTTGGTCTCAAAGTAATCTTTAGTGAGGATTTTTACTACTATATTGGGCACCTCTTGTAATTTTGGAAGTATTTCCAGGCCACGTCTACCGCGGTTATGCAGTATATTATCGCTGGAATCTGCCAAATGCTGCAGCTCTTGCAACACAAAAGAAGGAACTATAAAAGTGAAATTATCGAAAAAATGCGTCTTCACCATGTCTAATATCCTACCATCTATTATAGCACTTGTGTCCATTATTACAAACTCTTCAGACTTTTTTCTCAAACTTTGCGGCAACAGCTCCTTGTCAAGAAGTTCTAGCTCTCGCTTCTTATTTACCGCAATTGCTATCCCTAAATAGATAAATATTACATTTAGAAGTATGGAGTATTTTCTTACTACAAAGTACACTTGCTCGCCAAAAATTGTAAAGATAAGATAATCTAAACCATGGTATAGTATTAATCCCAATATGCCGCCTATTACAGCCACAAACAGCGTATCAAGGCGAATTTTTAAAATTGCTATTTCTATACCTATTGCAGCAACACCAAAGAGCATACCAAGTAATATTCCCTGGATGTTACGTGCTACAGTTGTATAGCCTACAATAGTACCACAAAGTAGCAAAATTGCGCGTATAATCCACCGAAGTAATCCTACTTTTATGCTCGTCTTCATACTTAATCTGAGGTTTTATTTCTTTCCATTATACTTTTCAGGATACTTGGTATCTCTTCTATGGAGGAAATGGGTAGAAGTTTTATGTTCTTGAATTTTTTGTACTCCTCCCCCAATACGTATTTAGACAGTACGCAGTATTTAAATCCAAGGCGCTCGCTTTCACTTACGCGGTCAATAGATTGCACTACTGGCCGCACTTCACCTAAAAGCCCCACTTCGCCAAATACTACCATCTTGTAAGGATATGGTATTTCTAAAACATTAGATACGCATGCACAAATTACTCCTAAATCTAACGCAGGCTCCTTAATTTTCAGCCCACCAATGATGTTTATAAATACGTCTTTGTTGACAAAATTATATCCTATTTTCTTTTCAATCACAGCTAACAGCAGCGCCATCCTATTGTAGTCCATACCTGAAGCCATACGTCGCGGAATAGGAAATAACGTTGGAGTGATAAGTGCCTGTATTTCAATAAACAGCACCCTTGAGCCTTCAATTATGGGCACTATACTTGTGCCCACCACGCTCTCTTCAGAACGTTCATGTAAAAATAATTTACTGGGCTCCCGTATTTCTTTAAGCCCCGCAGAAGACATCTCAAACACTCCTATTTCGTTTGTAGGGCCAAACCTGTTCTTGTACACGCGCAAAATGCGGTAAATGTTACTCTTCTCAGTTTCAAAGTACAACACTGTGTCAACTAGATGTTCTAAAACCTTAGGCCCTGCAATTGCACCCTCTTTTGTTATATGCCCTAAGATGAAAATGGTGATATTTTTTGTTTTTGCAACATTTAGCAATTCTGCGCATACTTCACGTACTTGGCTTACAGAGCCAGGTGCACTGCTTATATTAGGATTATACATTGTCTGTATTGAATCTACGACGACAAACGTTGGCAATATTTTATTTATCGCCTCCAGTATAAATTCAAGGTTTGTTTCCGATAAGATATAACAATTACTGTTCATGTTTAGTGATAGCCTATCTGCGCGTAGCTTAACCTGCTCAATAGATTCCTCGCCACTAATATATAAGCTCTTAAATTTATCTAATGAGCTCAATATTTGTAGCATCAAGGTGGACTTTCCTACACCAGGGGCACCACCAATAAGTATCAACGAGCCAGGAACTATACCACCGCCCAATATCCTATCAAATTCGGATATTTCAGTATGATACCTCTTAAATTCTTTGCCATTCACTTCTGTGAATAGTTTTGGCTCTGAAGAGAATATGGTCAACCTCTTACCTGCAGAACTATCTCTGACCTTTTCAATTACTGTCTCCTCAACAAGCGTATTCCACTGGTTACAGTCCGGGCACTTGCCGAACCACTGCAGCGCCTCATAGCCGCAATTCTGACATCTGTAAATAGTAGCGCCTCTCTTCGCCATGTGTAACACTAAGGCTTTGCCAAGCCTATCAGACCTAAAAGATAAGTAATGTCTTCATCATATAAACATATCTTAACATAAGGATAACATTTTAAACGTTCAAAAGCCAACATATCTTCCACCTGCAAACCTATAAATAACCACGGAACTAAGTTTATCCTTGTGGAAAGTATAAAATATGGCCGTATAGAAGGTGTTCTACGAGAAAAAGCAAACACGCAGCCCTCAAGGTCAATGATTTTAACTGGCTCCCATAGGATGCCTATTCCAGCATAGGAACGTATTACACCACCATATAGACTTAACGATGGTATGAGTTCATACCCAACTAACCCCGTGAATGTATTAAATCTCTCAGCAGCAGTAGCAGTAACTCCAGCCATTGTTCCGTAATCCGGTTGAAAAATGTTATTTACTCCTAAATAGTAAAATTTTTTCTCCTGCGGGTAAATGTAAATGCCAAAGTCGTTAATTACAACATTGTCTATAGTATTGTATCTCAACATGTAGTTCCAATAAGAGCTTATCTTTCTTATTCGCGAGATAACATTCTCTGCATGCTCACTTGTTCTTTTTAACGATAAAATAGCATTCTTCACATCTTTTGCAATCTCTCTATCATGTATTATCGCACCAACAAGCGTCTCCGTGGAAGATTTTACTTCTCTAATTATATTTCTCACCTCATCGCTTGCCTTAGCAATATTATCAACAGTGTTGTCAATTTTTGGCACTGCATCCGCAACTAATCTGTTAACATCCTTCCCTGTTTGATTAAGCCTTGCTGATAGATCATAAATGTTTTCCACTATCTTTCTAACTTTCTCACCTTCTACTGCAGTGCTCACTTTTCCCATAGTCTCTGCCATGTTGTCTAGCAAGAAGAATAGGTTGTTTTTAACTGACGGGTCAAATAGTTCACCAATTCTATTTAACGTCTCAAAACCTATAGAAATTACTTTCTCTATTGATACCGGCTCAATACCGTCAATCTTGTCACCATCTTTTAGCAAAGGTTTATCTTCGCTGCCTGACGTTATATCAAGGTATTTTACTCCCAACAGGCCCGTCGAAATTATTCTAACCTTCGCGTCAGAGTGTATCTTATACTTTCCCCATATCCAAACAGTTACTTTAGCGCGGCCCTTATCAAGAGAAATAGATTCAACTTTACCTATTTTTACACCACTACTGCGTACCCAAGACTTCTCCGCAATACCGCCAGTGTCGTTGAAATATATATGTAACCTATACCCTTTCTCTAAACGAATGTCTTTTATCCTAAATATTATCCATACGCACCCAACTAAACATATTATCATAAATATCCCTAACTTAAACTCTCTGCCCATAACTAATTTTTTTACTCTATTCCTCCGTAAGATAAGAACTTTCGTACTACATCGTTTGACGAATTTCTAATTTCTTCCGGTGTGCCTATCTCTATAATCTTACCGTTGTGCAACATCCCAACACGGTTTGATATTCTACACGCACTCCTCAAATCGTGTGTTACAACTATAGAGGTAACGTCAAGCGTCTTCTGCAGATGTATTATCAACTCGTTTATGCTGTCTGCAATTATAGGGTCAAGGCCTACTGTCGGCTCATCATATAGCACATACTTAGGACCATAGGCAATGGCACGCGCAAGGCTAACACGCTTCTTCATACCACCGGATAGCTCCGCAGGATATAGGCTTTCTTTCCCTTCCAAGCCAACCCAGGATAAGCATTCTTTCACTCTCCTTGCAACTTCATCTTTGCTAAGCTTTAAATTACGCAGTCCAAATGCAACGTTCTCGCCTACAGTTAGCGAGTCAAACAGTGCAGACCCTTGAAATACATACCCAAACAGACGCTGTATGTTCCAAATTTGCTTTTCAGGGAGCTTTGTTATCTCAACACCGTCAACGTAAATTTCCCCCTCATCGGGCTTCATTAGACCTGCTATATGCTTCAACAACACAGTCTTCCCGCAACCACTGCTCCCTATTATGGTTACTATTTCGCCATCATTTATCTCTAAATTTACTCCACGCAGTACGTGATTATTCCCAAAGCGTTTATGCAAATTACACACCTTTATCACTTCTGCAGCTGCTCACTAAAGGATAAATATGCAAAATGACCTATTAATTAATTTTTCTTCACATTTGGATTACCTGTTTTCCTACCCTATCCGCATCATTACAAGAATTTTTGTGAGAAAATAATCTGCAAGAAGCACAGTAACTAAAGAAGTAACAACAGCACTTGTGGTAGACTTACCAACACCTTCCGCACCTCCTTCACACTTCAATCCCTTATAACAGCATATATTCCCAATCAAAAAACCAAAAATTAAAGCCTTTATCAAGCCGTGCCAAAAATCTCGTACACGCAAAAAATCAAATGTGTCAGAAATATATAGACTAATGGGGATATCAAGATTTATATAACTTATAAACATACCACCTAAAATACCAGCAACATCGCTAGCTATCGTCAGAAAGGGAACCATCAGCGTGCAGCCAACAACACGAGGAACAACTAAATACTTCACAGGGTTGCTACCTAAAGTATAAAGGGCGTCTATTTGCTCAGTAACTTTCATAGTACCAATCTCTGCAGCAAAAGATGCTCCTACACGGCCTATTATAACAACAGAGGTTATCAAAGGTGATAGCTCTTTTAACAGCGAAAAGCCCACCACAGTGCCAACATATAAAGGCTCGTTAAAAACAACCTTAGAGGTCATACCGGACTGTAATGCCAGTACCATGCCTAAGGAAAATGAAGTTAAAAATATTATCGGGAATGAGTTAACACCCACATTGTAAAGTTGATAGATTATATCATTCACCTCCATTGGTGGACTAAATGTCCAAGTGAATACGCGAATGATTGACAGGCAGAAGTCGCCTAACCCTGCTGCTGCACGAGTAATTTTCTCCTCTACACTCTTAAATCTGTCCATCACGGCCCGTTTAATTACCTCAAAATAACGTTGGTTGCTCTATCTTCTCACTGGCTATATCTTTATTATTATCAAATATAATATCTATCTCACCGTAGACACCATCGTAGCCAGGAGAAATTTTAACCTTTCCTTCACGCATGTTTATTATGCCTTCTCCTATGCGATTCGGCAAAAGACGATAGATTTCCTCGTTGCTCATGTCAAGGAATATGTTGAGCTCTGGCGCAATGTTAGAAACAATATTTGTATATTCTCGCGTCACCGCAGCAGAACCCTTCTTTAAACATAGCGCTTTCGCAATAATTTCTTCTAATGGTATAAAACTTTTGTATGGTATAGCGGATTGCGGTATACGCCCTTCCTCGTAAGAAGCAATTTCTTCTACACGGTGCAAAACACCTATGGTAAGTTTATTTTTGCATACAGGACATATGTTGTTATTTTTTATACTCTCCTTAGGGTGGAAGCGCACTTTGCAATACCTGTGCCCATCATAGTGATATTTGCCTTCTTCCGGGAAGAACTCTATAGTGCACAAAAACTTATTTTTGTCACCGGTCTTCAACACGTTGTATATCTCTTTATATTCTATCCTCTCTAGTTCAAACACATTACACTCGCGTCCTATGTTCATTGGCGAGTGCGCATCTGAGTTGGAAACTAAGCGCAAATTGTCAATTTCCTTCACACGCCAGTTCATCTTAGGGTCGCTTGATAAACCAGTTTCTACAGAAAATATGTACTTTGTGTTTTTGCCAAAACACTCTGTTATACTGTTAAAGCCTGAGTTAGAGCCGTACAACGAAAAATGTGGCGTCCAGATGTGCGCAGGAATTATGATGCACTCTTCGGAAATGTCTAATAACATAGAAACCATCTCTTCGCAAGTCAGTTCACTAAGAATAGGCCTCCCATCTGCACATAAGTTCCCATAGCCGGAAAGTAAAAAATTTACCTTCTCTGCTATTTCAAATGTAGGAACTACTATTATATTATGCACCTTCTTCACTACTCCATTATAGGAGTAAATATTGCACACTTCAGTGGTTAGTATGAAATTTACGCCATTGTACTCGTATATTCCGTACTCTGCAGGACGAAGATACCGCTTCAACTCGTGCAACCATAAAGAATGCGTAAAATCTCCAACTCCAATAAGCTGTAAGCCTTTAAGCTTGGCATACTCTGCTATCTTCGGTAGACTCATATCCTTGCTTGTAGCACGGCTGTACTTCGAATGTATGTGGAAGTCAGCTATTACACGCATTCCTGTTCAAAAAGGTAAATCGTCTGTAAATTCTTCCTTGTTGTTGGCAAGAGAACTTTTCTCCCTCCCCTCAGGACAAAGCTCTACAAAATCACAATAGGGGCATAAGTTGCTTACTCGTGGCAAGAAGTCTTCTTCTTTCTGCAGCTTCTCGGCTACTTTTTCAACATGGGACAAAATTGAAACCATATATTCGGTCGTTAAAGGGATAGTAAGTTTCTTGCCATCGGACAAAAATAAGTAACTTCCTTCTACAACATCACGCAGAAATTTCTTTTTTATCATCACCCCATACATGCCCAACTGCACGTCCTTAGATATAAAATCTTCTACAGCCTTTGGCGAGCTCCCTATTTTGTAATCATAAATGTGAAGCTTGTTTTCTTTATCAATATCTATACGGTCGATCCTGCCATAAAATATTATGTTTTCTTTCACAAACACCTCGTGGTATTCTTCTAATCTGTAAGGCATGTGTAAAGGATGAAAATGTATGATAAAATTTTCTATCAAAGACAGCGCCTTTATACCCCAAAACTTCTCCTCTTCCGCTGTCTTAAAAACTTTCTTTCTTTCGCTGCTATTGCTCCATATCTTGCGTAGTATCTTTTCAAGAACCTCTTTGGTCTTGTCGCTACTCTGTGGAAGGAGAAACAACTCCTTTAACGAAGAATGTATGACTGTACCAACGAAAAGTAGTGGCGTGACCTGTCTTGGCAGTTTGTCAATATATCTAAATTTGTAGAGACGTGGGCACTTCTCATAATCTTTCACCATTGAAGGACTTATACGTATGCTTTTCATGGTTAAAAATATTTACATAGGGTATTTAATTTTTTTTCAATGTCCGTCACTATCTGCTCAGCACTATATGTAAAATAGAAATAGGCAGCTATTGTAGGTATTGCGATAAGCAGCCCCGTCGCTGTTGTTATAAGTGCCTCGGCTATGCCAGCTGCAACTACTATAGGTGTAGAGCTGCCCTGCTCAACTATACTGTTGAAGGCGTTTATCATGCCCATTACAGTCCCAGTAAACCCTAATAAGGTAGACAAAGAACCTATCAGGGACAACAGCGGCAAGTAACGCTCAAGAGAGGAGATCTCCAGCTCTGCAGCAGCCCTCATCGCTTCTTCAACCTCAGCAGTGTTGCCCCCAACTCGGCATTTCTCTATGCCGGCAAGTAAAGCTTCACCAAGCAATGAAGGGTAAAGAGCAATGCACGACTTAACTTTACTCCAGTCGTGCTGCTTAATATATCCCTCCACTAAAACATATAATTTCCTATTTCTTTTCCTAACAAAGTAGTAGTAAATAAATCGCTCGATTATGATTGCTAACGAGACAACAGAACATAGCATCAACGGGTACATCATTATGCCTCCACGCTGAATGTAATACCACAACATCCCTTACTTGCAGGAAACTCCCCTTTTTGCTAAAAAGAAAAAAATGGTAAAACTTTTTATTTTTTTCTTACGCAGTTTTCAAAATTTTACTTAATTTGCCTGTAAAGGGTCAAAAATATAATTTCCTTTAAAAACTTTTTCTTGTGTGCGTAATTTTTGTAACATTTTTATATGTTATGAAGGCAAAATTAAATTTTTCACATTTGCTTCTACGAGATACTACGATTGCATGTCTGAGTTTTATGCTTGTTTTCCTTTTCCTTAAGCCATACGCCTACGGCGGTAAAAAAAAGGATACCGGTACAAAATCTATATATGGGAAAGCGGTGAAATATGGCGAAAAAGATAAAAAAATAAAATTACTATTGTATAATAAACAAGTTTATATCTCCATCAATGATGTCATTTCCCTCTATGGGGGGAAATCGCAGTGGTACCCTATCTCGGGAAAAGTTGTATACGAGGGTAAAAGTGGTAATGCCACGTTTTACATAAATAGTAGACAGGTAAAGTTGAACGATAAAACAAGAAATTTCCCATCGCCTGTTATTTACACTAACCGCACTCTCTACTTGCCTATAGATATGATTGTTTCATCTTCTTGGGAAGAGATTACAAACATGGAGACTTTTTGGATAAAGAACAAGTGTATGTTAGTGGTGAGCAAAAAGTTTGATGTTTTCCTGCCGCAGGTTATCGCCTTGAAAAACCTTACTAAAGTTATTGTTGAATTTAATAAAGAGCTCAAATATACTATTGTATCGTCCACGGATGAGCTAAAAATAATTTTCTCCAGCATGGTCGACATCCAGCCTGCGGAAAAAAAATTGTTTGAATTTCCGGGAACCTTTGTAGAAACAATCCACATTGTGGAGTCAAAAAATACGAAGGAAATAAGAGTTTTCTTACAAAAAAATATGCTATACTCAATTGAAAAACAAGAAAAGAAAATAGTTATAGTTGTCACTCCACAGGAAGAATTTTCTTTTGTTTCTGCAGAACCCTCCACCTCTACCAGTTTATTGTTTGCAACGGCACCAGTAAAAACTGCCAGCAAAGGGGAAGATTCCATACGCATAGTGATAGACCCTGGCCATGGTGGTGACGATCCTGGTGCTATTGGACCGTCTGGTGCACGCGAAAAAGATATAAACCTACAGTTAGCGAAACGCCTGTCTCTTGTGCTGGCGGAAATCTATGGATATGAGACTATATTGACACGGGAGGACGATATCTTTATACCACTACATGAGCGCACTATCTTCGCTAATAAAGAGAAGGGCAATATATTTGTAAGCATACACTGTAACGCCTCCCCTTATAATTCCTCTGCAGATGGATTTGAAGTATATTTTTTGTCTGAGGAGGCAACTGATAAAGCAGCTGAAGAAATAGCTAAATTTGAAAATGCAGTAATTGAGATGGAGAACATCTCTCTCGCAGAGCGACAGGATATAGAGAGAATACTGTTTTCTATTGCTACAAACATTTACATGAACGCTTCTGCGGAGCTCGCAGGCTACATCGTTGACTCGGTGAAAAAAGAACCTACAGTGAAAGTTAACGGAGTGAGACAGGCGAATTTTTACGTCCTCCGTGGAGCTAACATGCCTGCAGTGCTCATAGAAACAGAATATATCTCTAATCCTGTAAAAGAAAAATTATTGACACAGTATGAATTTCAAAAAATAATAATAGACAGATGCGCGGAAGGGATAGATAGGTTTATTCGTTCAAAATTTAACAAATAAAAACATGGGAAAAGATTGCGATCAAAGACCAATAGGTATATTTGATTCTGGTGTGGGAGGGCTGACCACAGCAAGTAGTATCTATAAACTTCTGCCACACGAAAGCACCATATATGTCGGTGACACGGCACACATACCCTACGGCAACAAGTCTCCAGAACGTGTATACTCTTTAAGCAAATGTATTATAAACTTCCTGTTAACAAAAAATGTAAAAATGGTAGTTGTAGCGTGTAATACAGCTTCTGCTGTGGCACTAGATAAGTTACGTGAAGATTTTCCGCAACTACCCATTATTGGTGTTATTCTTCCTGCAGTAAAATTGGCTCTCCAGTTGACACGTAATAAGCGTATTGGAGTAATTGGCACTGAAGGGACTATTAAAAGTAATACCTATAAGAAACATCTTCTTTCATTTGATAAGAACATTGTTGTGTTTCAACGCCCATGCCCGCTATTAGTACCTTTAGTTGAAGAAGGTCTTATAAACCACAAAATAACCTATGAGGTGCTTAGGTATTATTTAACACCACTGATAGATAAAAATATAGACACCTTAATTCTTGGGTGTACACATTACCCTCTGCTAAAAAAAGCTATCCAAAAAGTCGTACCTCGTAAAATTACCTTAATAGACTCGGCAAATGCGGTTTCCTCAGAAGTCAAAAAATATTTAGAATCGCATCATCTGGAAAACAAAACTACACAAGGGAAACACCTGTATTACGTCACAGATGCACCTGAAAAGTTTATACACTTGGCAGAACTGTTCCTTGACAAAAGTGAAAAGATAAGAAAGGTGAAAAAAATCTGTTTAGGTGACTGCACTTGTTCTGTGCCTAGTTGGAAAAAGCAAGAATAAATGTTGATTCTTTTTAGCTGTATTTCGTAAAATTTACGCAAGTTTCAACATAACCTGAAAAAAAATACAAATTTTCTTCAGATGTAAATTGCAAGGAGAGGACTCCCCTTATGGAATACTTCATAGGGATAGATATTGGGACAACAGGGGCAAAAACTGTAGTTATAGATAATGAAGGTAAAGTAGTATCCACTGCTACTGTAGAGTATCCACTTTATACGCCTAAACCTAACTGGGCAGAGCAAAACCCAGAAGATTGGTGGCAGGCTACTGTCAAGTCTATAAAAAAAGTTTTAAGAACAAGTAGAATAGGGGGCGAAAATGTAAAATCTGTAGGCTTGACAGGGCAAATGCACGGTCTTGTGCTGCTGGATAGAGAAAATAAAGTCCTGCGGCCGTGCATACTGTGGTGCGACCAAAGGAATGACGAAGAGTGCAGGTACGCAACAGAAAAAATAGGTGAGGAGAAACTTTATAAAATACTATGTAACCCCATACTTACAGGGTTCACTTTAGGTAAGCTATTGTGGGTGGGTAAGAATGAACCTCAAATATATGAAAAGATAAATAAAGTATTGTTGCCGAAAGATTATATTCGGTTCAAGCTGACAGGTGAGTACGCAACGGAAGTTTCTGACGCCTCCGGAATGCTGCTGTTAGATGTGCCAAGACGCCAGTGGGCAAAGGAAATACTTGATATCTTCTCAATACCTATAGAATGGCTACCAAAATGCTACGAATCACCTGAAATAACAGGTTATATAACTAAGGAAGTTGCAAAAATTACAGGCCTAAAAGAAGGCACGCCAGTGGTAGGCGGCGGTGGAGACCAAGCTGCGCAAGCAGTAGGTAGCGGTATTGTAAAAACTGGCTTAGTGTCGGTTACACTTGGTACCTCCGGGGTGGTGTTCGCTCACACGGATGAAGTGAAAATCGACCCTCAGGGAAGAATACATAGTTTTTGCCACGCAATACCTCATAGGTGGCACGTGATGGGTGTGATGCTATCCGCAGGTGGCTCCTTGCGGTGGTTCAGAGATAGATTTTGCCAGGAAGAAGTAAAAATAGCACGGAAGAAAAAAACCGACCCGTACCAAATCATGACTGATGGTGCAAGTACTATACCTGCTGGAAGCGATGGCTTACTTTTCTTGCCATACCTAACAGGTGAACGTACACCACACGCCGACCCCTACGCAAAAGGTGTCTTTCTCGGGATAAGTTTATTACACACAAAATCACATTTCACAAGAGCCATCCTTGAAGGTGTAGCGTTCGGCTTACGCGACTCTTTCGAAATACTTAACGAGCTGGGCATACCTGTACACCAAGTACGTATCTCAGGTGGAGGAGCGCGCAGCGAGCTCTGGAAACAAATCATAGCTGATGTGCTCGGTGTAGAACTTGTCACTATAAACGTCACAGAAGGCGCAGCATATGGTGCTGCTATACTTTCTACCGTAGGAGCAAAGTTTTACTCTTCCGTAGAGGAAGCCGCAGAGAAAATGATAAAAATTACTGGCAAAACTTCGCCAAATACGGAAAAAAATAATTTTTACACTGAGTTGTATCAACAGTATAAACTTTTGTATAAATTACTAAAAGATACATTTTTTAATCTGCATAAAATTATCTCAGGATGACCTAAAGAAGAGAGGAGAACAAAATGGTACGCGCTGTATCTGGAGTTTACACAAGGCAACGGAAGAAAAAGTTATTCAAATTAGCAAAGGGCTACAAATTTGGCAAAAAGAACCTATATCGTATAGTAAAAGAGCAATTGCTTAAAAGCTTAAGATACTCCTATAGGCACCGTAAAGAAAGAAAGCGCGAATTTCGCAGACTGTGGATCACGAGAATAAACGCTGCAGTGAGACCTTATGGATTAAGTTATAGTGAATTCATTCATGCTTTGAAGAAGAAAAATATTCTAATAAATAGAAAACTACTGTCCGAGATAGCTGTCCAAGATAGCCCTACTTTCTCATATATAGTAAATTACGTCAAGGGTTAAAAGATGGTACTCTTCCATAAAAAATCTTTCTCCTTGTCCATTGTTTTGCACCTTGGGTGATGAATTTGAGAAGTTGCTCACGGCTATGAAAGTATCCCCAGCACGAATCTTAATATTAAGCTATATCACTGTAATACTTAGTGGCAGTATAATTTTGTGGATACCTATTGCATCCTCTAATGGTAAGCCGATGTCTTACATTGATGCTTTATTTACAGCAACGTCAGCTGTATGCGTAACAGGTCTAACAATTAGAGATACAGGTAGCGACTTTTCACTCTTCGGACAGATAGTAATTATTTTACTCATACAAATTGGAGGAATAGGGTATTTAACATTGGCTAACTTGCTGAACATATTTTTAGTTAAGCACATCTCGCTCTTTGACAAGTTAGTGATGAAGGAAAGCTTCCAGGTGTTTAATATAGAAAATATAAATCAATTCATTGTGCGTGTTATAAAATTTACTTTATTTTTCGAACTTATAGGGTGTGCGCTGTTTGCTATAAAATTTGTTCCTCAATTAGGTTTCGCCAAGGGAATGTTCTATTCACTGTTCCACGCTATATCTGCCTTTTGCAATGCCGGCTTTTCGTTATTTCCGAGAAGCTTTGAGGACTACAAAGGCTCACTCTTTATTGTAGGGACTTTGTCAATATTAATAGTTTGTGGCGGTATAGGATTTATCGTATGGAATGACCTCTACGAAGTGATAATAAAACACAAAAAAAGAAATCTAAACCTACACACAAAAATAGTTCTATCCACTACAGGGACTCTGATAGCAATAGGATTTGTGTTGTTCTTTCTCTTTGAAATTTCAAACCCTTTGACTATAAAATTTCTCACATGGAAGGAAAAAATTCTTGTTGCTTTATTTCAAAGCGTTACTCCACGGACTGCAGGCTTCAACACCATTGCAGTAGGAAATATGAACAACTACACACTACTGCTAATAATGATTCTTATGTTTATTGGGGCATCACCGGGAAGTACCGGCGGCGGAATCAAAACATCCACCTTCACTATATTACTTCTCACCTCAAAAGCATATATCCAGAGGCGCAGGGAAGTTAACCTTTTCAATAGGTGTATCTCGCAGGAAACTTCAATAAAAGCATTTACAATATTTTTCATTGCACTTTCTATACTTAGTATTAGTATAATTTCATTACTAATTACTGAAAAGGGTGATTTACTAAAAATCGCATTTGAGGCGTTTTCTGCATTTGGTACAGTAGGGTTATCTACAGGAAACAGCATAAACAATGTGAGCTTGTGCGCAACTTTTTCTCCGTTAGGGAAAATTGTGTTGGTCGTGCTCATGTGTATAGGGAGGATTGGTGTATTACTGTTGGCTACGTTAATATTGCCTCCAAAAGAGGAGGGTGCAAAATATATTGAAGAACCAATAGCAATAGGGTAGTAAGAAAAGACTATGAAAAAGCAAATTTTAGTCGTTGGTTTAGGCATATTTGGCAAGAACGTTGCTTTACGGCTAGCCGAAAAAGGGGCAGATGTCATAGTAATAGACAAGAACGAAGAAGAGCTGAAAGAAATAGCCGACCAAGTTGCTCAGGCCATTCATGGTGACGCTACGGATGAGAGAATGTTGAGGTCCTTAGGGATAAACGATATAGACGTAGCAATAGTATCTATTGGTGATGAGAGTCCTGGAGGCGTAGGGACAAGTATACTGGCGTCTATGCTGCTAAAAGAAGTTTGTAACGCAAAGAGAATCATTGTAAAGGGTATAAATAGACGGCATGCGGAGATATTGTACAGGCTGGGTGTGGATAAGGTGGTTTTCCCTGAGAAAGAGATAGCGGAGCGCCTCGCCGATACATTGATACATCCTAGTATACTGGAAGTTCTTGCATTATCTCCGGAATACAATATTGCAGAGATCGTTACGAGTGAAAAGTTCGTAGATAAGACAATACGAGAGATAGATTTCCGAGCAAAGTACAACGTAACAGTATTAGGTATACGGCGTAAAATGCCATATATCCGCGATAACGGAGAGACCGACTTTGAGGAAAAGTTCATAATTCTACCGTCAGCAGATGAAGAAATAAAAGAAGGTGACACGCTCTTGATAATAGGGAAAGAAAAAGATATAAAAGAGATAGAAAAAATATGAAAAATAGGAATTAAATATGGAGAAGAAAAAGGAAGAAGCAACATCATCATCCAGTTCTAAAAAGGAGTTGATAGAAAATTTAGAAGAAGTTGGGAAATTCTACTTCCTTAGCAACAAGTACAAGGAGGCTATTAAAGAGTTTGAAAAAATTATAAAGCTGGACCCACAAAATGTAGATGCTTATTATAACTTAGGACTGTGTTACGAGTCTTTGAATGAGTTTGACCTCGCTAGGCAAATGTATCAGCGCGTGTTGTCTATCGACCCTAACTACAAACTGGCAAAGGAACACCTTGATAAAATATTAAAAATATAACTAATAGACTTGTTTGTCAAAAAAAATGCAAAATTTAGAAGATGTAATAAGAGAGGTTGATACATTAAAAGGCTCTGCAGAGAAAGAAATTAGCAGCTGTGTTGACGAGAGGCAGCTTTTTGCACTACAAGCTAAGTATCTGGGAAGGAAAAGCGTTCTAGTTTCCCTCATAAAAAAAATAAAGGACTTTCCGGACGATATAAAGCCGCGGGTAGGTAAAGTAATCAATGAGGCGAAAGAGCACATCACCAAACTATTAGAAGAAAGAAAATCAAAGTTATCCCTATTGGTGGAGAGGAAAACAAAAGAGCCTTACGACTATACCTTGCCACCGCGGCCATTCCCTATAGGGCATCAACACCCTATAACCCAAACTATTAGGGAGATTGTGGAGGTTTTCAAAACGTTAGGTTTTGGCGTATACGAGAGCAACGAGATAGAGAACGATTATTACAATTTTGAAGCGCTAAATATACCACAGAATCATCCAGCGCGCGATATGCACGATACTTTCTACTTAAATCTTGCTAACCCGGACAGGCCTACAGAAAAGCTTTTGTTAAGGACACATACTTCACCAGGACAAATACATATTATGGAGAAACTGTCTCCTCCTATATATGTAATCATTCCTGGCAAGGTATACCGCTATGAAGACATTGACGCCTCGCACTTGCCCATGTTCCACCAGGTGGAAGGACTCGCGGTGGATAAACATATAACATTTTGTGATTTAAAATCTGTAATATACGCATTTATAAAATCTATCTTCTCAGAAATTACAGATAAGAGAATAAGCGTACGGTTCAGGCCAAGCTATTTCCCTTTTGTGGAGCCGGGGGTTGAGGTTGACGTGAGTTGTGTATTTTGTGCAGACAGCAGTAAAGAATGCAGTGTATGCAAAAATACAGGTTATTTAGAGCTATTAGGAGCTGGGATGGTGCACCCCGAGGTTTTAAGACACGTGGGATACGACCCTGAGAGCATTACAGGCTTTGCCTTTGGTATGGGTGTTGAGCGCTTGGCTATGTTAAAATATGGTATACAAGACATACGTTTATTTTACGAAAACGATATTCGCTTTTTGGAGCAATTTTGAAAAGAAAAAAATGAGGCTTGTGAAGAAGTACAATTTTGTGTTGTTAGTTTTTTCAGTTCTTTTGACAATTACAAGTCTCATTACGGAAGGAGAAAGGGCATTTGCGCAAGAAGATAAGAGTGTTAAAGAAGCATTAAATTACATAAACACTGGCCGCAGTAAAGAGGCTATATCCATACTGCAGAACATTCTCCGAGAAAATTCTAATAACGTAACTGCCGCCTTTTTATTAGGTATGGCATACATGAATTTAAACAACTACGACGAAGCCATTTATTGGTTGAAATACGTAATATCAATAGACAATAAGTATATAATGGCATACTACGTGTTGGCTCTTATATATGAAGCGAAAAAGGACTACCGCACATCTAAATACTATTGGGAAAAAGTTAAATCATTGGCGTTATCGCTGAATGACAAAAATTTGCAAGAGACAGCTTCAAGACATATAGAAAGATTATCTGAAGGAAAATGAAAGAGAAGATATATTTCTGCAAATACCATCTCCTTCTGTTTGTATTAGCGGTTTCTTCTTGTATCCCGCACAGGGCTGCAATAAAATATAAATACAATTTCAATGCTATTACTTCAATAGGAGTTGCAGAGTTCACCCCCGCGATTAATAACCCTACTTCTGGGAAGTTGTTACAGGAGGAATTTTTAAGATATTTTCTGCGTCGTGGCGTTAATGTCAAACTGATAGATTTGGAGTCCTCATCCATAGATAAAATTTTAGAAAAAGCGCGTAAAGAAAACGTTACAGCTGTGATTGTGGGCATAGTTGCGCAGTATGCTCCGGACAAAAAATATTTCCTTTACCTGGGAGATACTGCTAAGGCGCAACAGCAGCAAATAACACTGAACCAGACCATATTTACTGAGATACCAGGCTCAAATATTTACAGCTGGGGGAAGGCTTTCGGTATACCTGGCGAAAGCCACGTGCTATTGACAAACGCTTCTGTGAGTATAGCAGTTAAAATGATAGATGTAGAAACAGGAGATATTGTCTGGATGGACAGTTGTACATATGAAGGACTAAACATACAAGCTGCCGTTGACGGCGCAGTTGGCTATCTGTTAAAGTCACTTTCACGTGTATGGCCTGGCATAAGATAAGAAATAGTACGCTATGGAGCAAAAAAATTGGGAACTTATACATCTTCCTACATTGAGGGATAAAAACAGGCACCTCCTACGTATAAACATAGACGAAAATAAATTATTGCACATATTTAGAAAAACCAACCTCTATATAAGTCGTCCTGTGCCTTCCGAAGATAAAAATTACAAGTGGGAAGTGTTTATATACGCTCTCACGCCAGAAGAATATAAAAATTTAACACACATTCTTGAAGAGTTTTTTAAAAGTGGTACAATTGAATACGAAGAAGAAAAAGAAAAAGGAAAAGAAATTCAACACACAGCTGCACAACCGCAACAAGATACATTTCCGCAGGCTACCCCATCAACGTTTATGCATAAGGTGTCTTTGGAAGAAGGCATCCCTGCTGCAACAGAAGCGCCACCTGTTGCTCATCCAACAGTAGTGTCCATGAGCCTTAATCCAAAGTATACGTTTGAGAACTTTGTAGTCGGCCCTAATAACAGGTTTGTGCATGCAGCTGCAGTTGCAGTTGCTAACAATCCAGGAAAAGTGTATAACC
>Ga0197143_1000597_pt1 | contig 37478 bp, 35 predicted proteins | sample GBS70_MetaG_FD_148603 | JGI IMG/M metagenome (GOLD analysis project Ga0197143, IMG submission 148603) | Sediment microbial communities from Great Boiling Springs, Gerlach, Nevada, United States - GBS 70_MetaG | ecosystem: Environmental > Aquatic > Thermal springs > Hot (42-90C) > Sediment... | reverse complement strand
ACGGTAGCCTTGACAAGGTTGTAACCTCGGCGATGCTTCCGCACTCATTGACAATGGCGCTCAAAGAAAAAACCTGACGGAGGTGACCAACAATGGCGTTGCCTTTTGATAAGGAACTGGATGTGCGTGGTGCAAAGTGTCCCATCCCTGTCGTGAAGGCTCGTCAGGCAGTCAATGAGTTGCAAGTCGGTCAAGTCCTTCGGGTTCTGGCGACTGACCCAGGCTCGGTTAATGACTTCAAGGGTTGGGCTCAAGTCGCCAAAAACATTGAACTCGTCGCCCAAGAGACGGAAACGATGGACGGTCAAACGGTCTATGTGCACTATGTCCGACGCACTGCGTGACGGCAGAAGTTTGCGAGGAAAGGCGTAAGTGCTTGGTTGAATGCCAGGGAGACGACAAGGCGTTGACCAGCGGCTCAACTCAAAGGAGGTGCTTTGAAGATGCGATGGACGACGAGGCGAGGGACGATATGGGCGACGCTGTTGACCGTTTCGTTCTGGACGGCTGTTGCTGCCCAACCTTTGTTGGACAAGCCGAGTTTGGTGACGGCGGATTGGTTGGCTCGCCACCTTAACGACCCAAAGGTTCGCATTATAGACGCTCGTCCAAGTTTGCGCGATTACCTGCAAGGGCACATCCCCAACGCCATCTACCTGAACACCGAGACCCTTCGGATTTCGCAAGGCGGGGTGCCTGCACGGTTGCTGCCTCCCGAAAAGTTGGCAGAAATTTTCGGAGCCATCGGCATCGGCAACGCTCACACTATCGTCGTTTACTCCAGTGCTGAAGACGCTTTCGCTCATGCGACCTATATCGCCTTCGTCTTGGAACTTTTGGGGCACCGTTCTATCGGCGTTCTGGATGGAGGCTTTGAAAAGTGGCAAGCAGAAGGGCGACCCGTCAGCCGTGAGTTTCCGAGGGTGAAGCCGACGCGCTTTGTGGCGAGGGTCAATCCTTCGCTAAAGGCGGATTGGTTAGCAGTTTGGCGCGCCGTCCAAAAGGGTGATGCTCAAATCCTTGACGCTCGCGACCCCAAAACTTTCGCTTCAGGTCACATCCCGTCAGCCCGCAGCGCCTTTTTGCGGGAAAACCTGCAAGGCGAACGAGTGCTGACTTGGCGGGACAAGGAAGCACTGATAGCAAGGTTGAAAGCGTTGGGCATTGACCCGACCAAGCCCATCGTCACTTATTGCACCAGCGGGCGGGAAGCCAGTCAACTTTGGTTCACCTTGCGCTATGTCCTCAACATCCCCCAAGTTGCCGTCTACGATGGCTCGTGGATTGACTGGACAGCACGCAAGATGCCGAAGGAATGAAGGGTTGTAACCTCGCTCAACTAAAGCGAAGAAAGCAGCGTAATGCCGACGGGAGGTGCGGGCGATGGGAGTTTTGACTGTTTCCGATGCTGAATTGGTGAGGCGTGCGAAAGCAGGAGATTTGGCTGCTTTTGAAGAACTTGTCAACCGCTACGAACGGCGTATTTGGACGCTGGCAAAACGAATGGTGCGGCATCAGGAAGATGCCGAAGATGTCACGCAGGAAACTTTCCTGACCGCTTTGGAACACTTGGACGAATTGCGTGACGAGGAACGCTTCGGTGCATGGTTGGTTCAAATTGCGACCCGTCATGCCATTCGGGTCTTGGAACAGCGCAAGCGTTTGCCGACGCAATCGTTGGACGAGTTGACCGAAGAGACGGACGGGGACGAGGAAGGAACTATCCCGCACCCTGAATTCATCGCTGACTGGAGGGAGAACCCTGAAGAGTTGCTGATGCGAACTGAAACGCGCCAGTTGATTGAGCAAGCCCTCAACGATTTGCCCGAAAAGTATCGCCTCGTCTTTTTGCTTCGGGATGTGGAAGGGCTTTCGGTGAAGGAGACGGCGGAGTTACTGGGCATCAGCGAAGCCAATGTCAAGGTGCGCCTTCTTAGGGCGAGGCTGCAACTGAGGGAGAAGTTGACCCGCTATTTCGGTGATGAGGCAAAACGCTTGATGCCTCATCATCACGACGAACCCATCCCTTGGGTAGGTGAGGAGCGATGAAGTGCGAAGATTTGCTCAAAGTCCTGAGCGACTACATTGACGGCGAACTTGACCCAAAATTGTGCGAGGGCTTTGAACGGCACTTGACAGAGTGTGACCCCTGCCAAGTCGTGGTGGACACCGTCCGCAAAACCATCACCCTGTATCGCAACGGTGAACCTTTTGAACTGCCTCTGGAGTTTAGGGAACGGTTGCACCGAACCTTGCGGGAACGGTGGAAACAAAAACACGGCATTGACCGACCGTGACCGCTTTGTAACCTGAGAGCCTTTACAACGCTCATTAGCAAACGGAGGTGACCGACGATGGCGATGACCGAAACTCGCCCGACCACGCTGCAAGAAGCCGTCACAGCGGAACGGCTGAGCGCGTTGGAAGAACGCATTGCTCAATTAGAAGCGCAAATGCAGCAAGTGCGGGAAGAGTTGCCTGAAAACCGAGTCAGCATTATCGTCTTCAGCGGCGATTTAGATAAGGTGTTGCCTGCCTTCATCATTGCGACGGGGGCAGCGGCGATGGGGATGCAAGTCAGCCTCTTTTTCACCTTCTGGGGCTTGAACGCCCTCAAGAAGCGGCGTGACCTTTCGGGCAAGGGCTTTCTGGAAAAACTCTTCGCCCTGATGACGCCCGTCGGGACGGAAGGTTTGGGCGTCAGCAAGATGAACTTCTTCGGCATCGGGGCGAAACTGCTGCGGACGCTGATGAAGCGAAAGCAAGTGGCATCGCTGGAAGAGTTGGCGCAAATGGCGCAGGATATGGGCGTCAAAATCATCGCTTGCCAGATGAGCATGGATGTGTTGGGCATCACCAAAGACGAGTTGTGGGACGGCATAGAAGTCGGTGGTGTCGCCACCTTCCTCGCCGACGCCACAAAAAGCAAAATCACCCTGTTCATTTGAAAGCACTAATGCGGGTTTTAGGGTAGTTTTCCTCATCGTTCGCCTTATCTTGTGCGGGCTTGGATGTGTTGGGGGGCGGGGTGAGGGATAATGAATTGCCACGCATCAGCGGGATAGAGACCGACCCGTCCACCATGATTTTTTGGGGTTGGACAGTTCTTGTTCGGGCAAAGGGTGTCTGGTATTGCTCGGAGCCCATATCCGCCCGAGTTCCTTCCTCACTTTCGCCTTTCCACTTCGGCGAGGATTTCGTTCTACTCTTGGCAGTGTCACCTTCCGACGAGTCGCCGAACTGTTCGCACGATGGCGTTGGCGCTGATGGCGAACATGTCCATCAACTCTTCAGGCTTGCCTGAGCGGGGGATGTCGTTGACAGCAAGTTTGTGGACTTTGATGCCTTCCTTGCTGACTGCACCTGCGACAGCATCGCCGATGCCACCTTCAGGATAGTGGTCTTCAACGGTGATGATGGTTCGGTTGGTCTCCAGCGCGCAACGGACAAGTGTCGCTTCGTCAAGCGGCTTGACGGAGTAAAGGTCAATGACTCGGATTTTGATGCCTTCGTTTGCGAGCATTTCGTAAGCCTTCAATGCTTCGTGGACGGTTATGCCTGCAGCAACAACGGTGACAGCATCTTCTGGGCTTGACCTCAAAATTTTGCAGCCGCCGACAGGGAACTCCTCCTCGTTTCGGTAAATGACAGGCGTTTTGGGGCGCGTCGTCCGCAAGTAAGCGATGCCTTGATATTTCGCCATCTCGGCGACCAACTTGACCGTTGAGACAGCATCGCAAGGGTAAAGGACGATGGAGTGGGGAATTGCCCTCATCGCCGCAATATCTTCCAAGCCCATCTGTGACGGACCATCTTCACCGATGGAGACGCCTGCGTGAGAGCCGCAAAGTTTGATGTTCGCCATCCCGATCCCTGCCATTCGGATGAAGTCGTAGGCTCGCATCAAAAAGCAAGCAAAACTGGAGGCGAAGGGGATTTTGCCTCGCGTTGCCAAACCGACAGCGACGCCAACCATGTTCTGCTCAGCGATGAAGCACTCAACGAACCTTTCGGGGAAGGCAGCCATGAACTTCTCCGAGAAAGTTGAGTTTTTGACATCGCCGTCAAGGGCGACGATTTGAGGGTTGACTTTGCCCAATGCCACCAACCCATCGCCGTAGGCTTCCCTCGTGGCGACTTGTTGACCGAGTTCGTAGCGGGGGAACTCAATCTCCTTGAAAGGTTCGGCGGGAGCCTCACTCTCCCGAATGGCTTCGGGTGCTTTCACTTTCAACGAACGAGCCAAAGCAATTTGCTCGTCGGTGAGGGCGAGTTCTGCCAGCGCTTTTTCGGCATCGGCTTTGGGCAACGGTTTGCCATGCCAGCCTTCCTTGTCTTCCAAAAACGAGACGCCCTTTCCCTTCAAGGTGCGGGCGAGGATGACCGTCGGTTTGCCTTTGACCAAATTTGCTTCGTCTAAGGCACGCAAAATTTGGGAGAAGTCGTGACCGTCAATAGGGATGGGATGCCAACCGAAGGCGTCAAAGCGGCGGGCGTAGGTTTGCAAGTCATGTTGCAACATCGTCGGTCCGCTTTGACCGAGGCGGTTGATATCCACGAGGGCAGTCAGGTTATCCAGTCGGTAATGCGCCGCAAAAGCAATCGCTTCCCAGACACCGCCTTCCGCCATCTCGCCATCACCCAAAAGGGCGTAAACGCGGTAGGGCAAGTTGTCCATCTTGCCTGCCAACGCCATGCCGACGGCGATGGAAAGCCCTTGACCGAGCGAGCCTGTCGCCACCTCCGCCCATTTGAATCTCGGCGTCGGATGTCCTTCCAGTTCGCTGTCAATGCGCCGCAGGGTTTTCAATCGCTCAACGGGGATGGCGCCTGCTTCCGCCCAGACGGCGTAAAGCAATGGCGCTGCGTGTCCTTTGGAAAGGACGAAACGGTCGTTGAGCGGGTTGTCAGGGTTGGGGACATCGTAGCGGAGCGCGTGGAAAAAGAGTGCCGCCACCAAATCGGTAGCAGACAGGCAAGTTGTCGGGTGTCCCGAACCCGCCAAAGTCGTCATCTCTACGCAATGGCGCCGAAGCAGTTGCGCCATCGCCGCCAACGCGTCCACTTTCTGCCGATCCGTCATCGCTCCAACCTCCTTAACAGAAATGCTTTTGCGGTCTCGCTTCAGTGGGATGCATTTTAACGGCTAATCACCCTTTGCGCCGCCACGCTTCATTGTGCCCAATTGCTCACGGGCAGGTTGGGGATGCGTTGGAAGTGGGGCAAATTGTTCGTCACCAACACCAAGCCATGATGCAAGGCAGTAGCGGCGACGAGGATGTCATTATCGGGGATGAGTTTGCCCTGACGGCGCAAGTCGGCATACAACTGTGCCGCCCGCTCCACGATGGCGTCAGTGAGGGGCAGCACTTCAAAGACACCGTTCGGTTGACAGGCTAACTCAAACCGCACCAATTGCACCTTAGCATCGCGAACCTTCAAACTTCGCAGGATTTCATAGCGGGTGATGATGGAGATGAGAAGTTTGGAATATTGGCGCAGGTAGGCTTGCGCCCGCGCTAAAGCGATGGGATGACGCCGCAGGACAAGGGAGGCGATGTCGGTGTCCAGCAAGGACGGGGGCATTGGCATCATCGCTTCTCTTCACTCCCTTCCACTGACAGACGGTCAAAGAATTCCCGCATCAGTTGGCGCGGCTCCAAAATAGCGCGCTCTATCTCGGCAATTTCTTCGTCGCTCAGCCCTTCGTAAAGGTGGGTGGCTTCCTCCAGCCGCTCTTCGGGTGTCAAAGGGGTGATGTCCAACCAGACAACCGTCCCATCGGGCAAATCTAAGGGCTCAGCGGGATGAAGGGCGCCGTTGTGGTAAACGGCTCGGATGCGTTTGGTCATGGGTGGTCACCTGCCTTTCAACAATGGCGGTCGTCGCTGCAAGGTTAGCGCATCACTTTTTCTGTCGCTGCCGTTCAAAATCAAGGTGCGCCAAATTTTTGTGCCGAAGGAGGGTTGTCAATGGAGTTGGTGGAACGGGCGGCGCACTTGCTTGCCCAACTCGGTGTCATCTTGCTCGTCGCCAAATTGTTTGGCGAACTGTTTGAGCGCTACTTGAAGCAATCGGCGGTGTTGGGCGAACTTATCGGTGGGATGCTCATCGGTCCTTACGCCCTCGGTCATCTCATCCGATTGCCAGGGATGCATGAGCCGCTTTTCGTCATCCCACATGAGCACGCTGGGGGCATCCCGTTGTCGCCCGAACTTTGGGGCATAGCGCAATTGGCGGCGGTGCTGTTGCTCTTTGGGGCAGGATTGGAGACGGACTTCAGCCTGTTTTTGCGGTTTGGCATTCCCGCCTTTGTCGTGGGGATGGGCGGTGTTCTTTTCCCGTTCCTTTTCGGCGTCGTTTTGACGGTGATGTTCGGCTATGCCGACAACTTGATGCATCCGTCGGCGCTTTTTATGGGCGCGGTGATGACGGCGACTTCGGTGGGCATCACGGCGCGGGTGCTGTCGGAGTTGGGGCGATTGGGGACGCCCGAGGGCGTGACAGTGTTGGCGGCTGCCGTCATTGACGATGTGCTGGGCATTATCGTCTTAGCCATCGTCACCAGCATCGTTCAGGTCGGGCAAGTGGATGCGTTGAAACTGGGCGGCATCGCTGTGAAAGCCTTCGGGTTCTGGTTGGTGTTGACGGGCATGTTGGTTGTCCTTGCGCCGACGCTGGCGAAGTTTTTGCGGCGGTTCAAAAGCGAGGGCGCCTTCATCGGCTTGGCGTTGGCTTTGTGCTTTCTGATTGCGTCGCTGACGGAAAGTGTCGGGAAGTTGGCGATGATCATCGGGGCATATGCGCTTGGTCTGGCGTTTTCGCGGACGGAGTTGCGGGAAGACTTGGAGCATGCCCTTCGCCCGCTCCTTCACGGCTTAGTGCCCATCTTTTTCGTGGCGATGGGGATGTTGGTGAATTTCTCGGCGATGCTCCCTGCTTTTTGGTTCGGCGTGGCGATTTCCATCGCAGCCATCATCGGGAAAGTTTTCGGGTGCGGCTTGCCCGCTTTAGCGGTCGGTTTCAACACCCTCGGTGGGGCGCGCATCGGTTTGGGGATGATGCCGCGTGGGGAAGTGGCGTTAATCGTGGCAGGGATGGGATTGGCTTACAAAGCCATCAACGAAGCAGAGTTTGGTGTCGCCATCATGATGACCTTCGTCACGACTTTCCTTGCGCCCATCTTTTTGGTGCCGCTCTTTCGCAACCCGCAAAGCGGCGTGCGAGCGAAGGAGGCGAAGGTTCGTGAATGAGCAAACTCTTCGCTTTACTTTGCCGACAGGGCTCGCCGATGCCCTCATCGCCGCGATGGAACGGTTGCTGAAGGAACGAGGTTTCCAAGAGCAAGTGCGGGCAGGCGAAGTCGCGGGCGTTGAGGCAAGCGTTTGGCAACGGGGTGAAACGCAAATCGTCATCGCCGTTCAGGAAGCCGAAACGGAAGAGGCGGTCAGCGTTTCTGTCAAGGGGGCTGACGGCGCTGAGTTGCTCAGTGTGGCGATAGCGGCGTTGTTGGTGGAACTTTTGGAGCGGCTTCCTGCCGAGACACGCCCATCCTTTGAGCCCTTCCTTGCGTCGCTGAAACAACTGGCATCCCGCCCGATTTAAGTTCGGAGTTTCATCGGGGCGCATAAAGAGGGTTCAAAAAGGTGTGTAGGTTGACGGCGCAGCAAAGGTTGAGGGCGACGAGCAGGGCGAGGACGGTAGCGATGAGAGGACGATGCCAGCGGGTTGGGACGAGGGCGGTGATGCCCCACCAAAACAGGACGCTAAAAGCCCCGATGGCAGGGAGCAAGTAGCGCCCCCCTTCGTAACCGCCAGGGTGCGTGAAAAGGGTGTAGTGCATCAGCGCCCCGTAGAGCAAGGCGAAAGCGACGGCGAGGACAGCGAGGGCGAGGTGCTTTGGCGTCCACTGGCGGTTGCGCCACCATCGCCCCAACCGAATAAGCCAACCCGCTAACATCGCAACGGTCAAGAGGACGAGCAATGCGTAAATCGGTTCGGAGATGGGATAGGCAGCGGCGAAGTCGGTGCGGAATTTTTGATGCCACAGGGCGACATGTTCGGATTTGAGGAGAAACCAGTCCACTTGCCCCCAAAGGCTTCGGTGTGCCCCTGAAAGGAAGCGCCAAATCAGCCACCACTTGTCAGGTTGCGTGAGCAATTCGGTCGGCGAAAGGAAAAGCATCTGCGGTTCGTAAGTCCACTGGACGATGGGCGTGATGCGCCCGTAAAGCAGGTAGAAGCGGGCATACCACCAACCTGAAAGCAAGGCGGGGATGGCGAGGGTGAGAAGCCACGCCCGCCATCGCACAGCGGTCGGGAGGCGACGCGCCGATTGCCATGCACCAAAGAAAAGCAGTGGCAGCCACGCCAAAAGCGATGCCTTGCTCAGCAACATCGCCCCACTGACGCAACCCAATTGCACCGCTTCCCGCAACGGTTCGGTCGGGCGGATGAGTTGCCGAACGAGCAACAGCAAAAACAAAGTCCCTGTCAAGACGGCGAGGTTGTCGTTGTTCATGACGGTGCCGAGCATGAGGAAATGAGGCAGCAAAGCGACGAAACCGACGACGGCAAATTGCCGCCACGCATCGTTGGTCAGCAAGGCAACAAGGCGGAAAAGGCAAAGCAAAGTCAGCAAACCCATGACCGCTGAAGTGCCTCGCAACAACCGTTGCACCAACTCACTGCGCAAGCGCCCCAGCAACGGAAAGGGCGTTTTCCTCGCCGCTTCGGCGGGGTAGTCAATGCGGCGTCCAGCGACGAAGGCGTAAATCGGAGCGAGCAAGGCGTAGTAAAGGGGCGGGTGGATACCAATCGCCATCGGCGGTCGTGGGTCGCGATGGCAAAGGATGGGATGGTCTTGCGGACCGAGGACAGGCAACGAGCGATACAAAACGAGGTGTTGGATGTAGCCGTAATGGTGGGCTTCGTCGGGACCATAGCCCAAAGGGATGAGGGCATTGTAGAGGCAGGCGAAGGTCAGGTAAGCGATGATTAGAAGCGCCCACGCCGCTGTCGGACGCCGAACCGCCATCTGTCGTTCACTCCGATTGACCACTTTTACTGACCACTTTTACTGCGGCTATTTTCGTCGCGCTGATAGCCACTCCAACAATCGTGGTCACTCTTCGCCGAGCAAGTAACCGACGAGGCGGCGGAAAAGGCTGCCGCCTGTTGCTTCCGCTGTTTCACTTGGACCGATGGGTTGTCTTGCGATGAGGGAAGCAAGTTGAAAGATGGCTTGGGAGATGGGGGCATCGGGGGCTTGAAGGACGAAAGGAACGCCTTCGTTGATGGAGGTCACCGCCAGTTGACCATCGGAAGGGATGCGGGCAGCGATGGTCATCCGCAAATGCTCTTCCACTTGCTCTGGTGTTAAGCCACCGAAACGAGTGTTGGAACGGTTGAGGACGAGGCGGAGGCGTTCGGCGGGGTAGAGTTTCTGAAACATCGTCAGGACGATTTCGGCGTTGCGGATGGCGAGCAAATCCAAGGCGGTGACGATGAGGATGTGATCGGCAGCATCCAAGGCGGCGAGGGTGGTGTCTTGGAGCAGGTTGGGTGTGTCCACGATGATGAAGGCGAAATGGTTTTTGAGGACTTGAAGGACGCGCTCTATCAGGTAAGTCTTCACCAATTCGGCTAATTCGGGGCGGGAGGGCGCTGCCAACACGCGCAAGTTGCTTTCGGGGTGCAAAAGCAAAAAGGAGCGGAGCATCTCAAAGTCCAGTTCGCCCTGAAAGCGTTGGGCGAGGGTGGCAAGGTTCATCTTGGGTTGCAAGTTCAGTAACATCGGCGTCGCCCCAAACTGCAAATCCAAATCCACAAGGCAAACCGATTCGGGAGGGAGATAGCGGGCAAGGGCGACAGCGACATTGGTCGTCAATAGCGAGGTGCCGACGCCACCTTTCGTCCCGTAAAAGACGATGATGCGACCGACTTGCAAGGGGGAGCGGAGGGCGGGCGTCCCTTGCCGCAGGACGGTCTGGAGCAATTCAGGGAGTTCATCGGCAACGGAGGGCAAAGGGATGACATCGGCAGCACCCGCTCGGAGGAAGCGGCGGGCGGTGCGCAAGTCTTCGGTAGGCAAAAGGACGACGGCAGCGAGGCGGTGGCGGGCGACGAGGCGCTCTAACAATCCCGCCGTCCCTGCTCCCGCCAACTCACTGGAAAGGATGAGCAAATCGGGCACTTGTTGGGCGACAAGTTGTTCCAATTCGGCTGGACTGGTGACGGTGGCGATGAGTTCCACGCCAGGGATTTTCGTCAGGATGGGGGCGACGGTCAATTGCTCCTGTTCGTGACTGATGGCAAGGATAACTCTGGCGGGCATCCTTCATCCCTCCGTGAGGGTTTAAGGTGAAGGGGTCGGCATGCCACTTAGGGCGCCGCCAATCCCACCGACCCCGCCCAATCCGCCGCCGATGCCGCCTAACCCGCCGCCTAATCCGCCACCGACGCCGCCCAACGGGACGACGAAAGAGGGGCGAGGCAAAACAGGGCGTTTCTGATAAGTCTGCAGCAACTGCAAGGCTTCAGGGCTGACGGGAACTTCTTCCATTCGGACGGTGACGAGCAAGACTAACTCCGTTTGCTGTCGGACAAACTCGCGGCTTTTGAACAGTTCGCCCAAGATGGGGATGCGGGAGAGCAAGGGGACACGGTTGACTTGCTCGCGCAGTTCGTCCTGAATAAGCCCAGAGATGACGATGGTGTCGCCATCCTTCAGCAACAACCGAACATCGTCCAGCCCGCGAAAACGAAAGCCAGGCACGGTCGTGCCCAAGACTTGGACGGCTAAACCGAAATCGGGGGAGGTCACCTCCACCCGCATTTGCAGGAAAATTTCGCCCTGCTGGGTCGCTTCAGGATGAAGGGTCAAAGTGATGCCAAAGGGGAAGAAGACGACGGTCGCCGCACCGGGCGCTGCCGCTCCCGCCCCCACGCCGAAGAACCCGAAGACAGGGATGGGCACTAACCCGCCGACGAGGAAAGTGGCGTCAGCGCCCTCAATGGTGCGCTGCTGGGGGTTTGCCAACAGCCGAGCCAACCCATTTTGCAATAAAGCATCCAACTGCGCCCCGACGGGCGTGGCGCGGGCGATGGGGCGGTCAACGGTGCCTGGTTCGCCGAAGATGACTTGCCCAGATTGGACGGAAAAGATGCCGACTTGGGGTTGACCTGGTTGGACACCAACTGCGCCGATGACCGACCCAAAGGTAATCCCCAACCGTTGCAGGGCAGTGCGGGAAACTTCCAAGACTTTCACTTCGGTGACGAATTGGCGGATTTTGGGTTGGGCGACTTCTATGCGGTTGACAATCGTCCCGAAGGGTTTTGCCCGCTCTTCGGCGGTCTGTCGCTCCATTAGGCTGTTGACCGTCCCATACAAGACGACCTTATCGTCCACGAGGGCGACACGCACGCCAGGGATGCCAACGGCTGTCTCAATGCGTAGGGCTTTCAATTCTTCGGGGGAGAGGGTAATCTGTGGGACAGCCCGAACCTTCAGCAAGTTGATGACCTTCGTCGCCACCAAACTGGCTAAGGCTTCGGCGGCTTTGGCTTCTTCGGGCGTCGCCACTTCACCCCGCAAGACCGCCGCAACCGTCCCATCGGGTAGGACAAAGACGAGGGGTTCAATGGGCAAGCCTTTCAGGGCTTGGGAGAGGAGCGCTTGCAATTGAGCGGGGTCGGGCGGTTTGGGAGGAGGGGCGGGCTCTTCCTTTTTGATGGGGACGACCTCCAGCCAAAGGGTGGAGACGAAAGTTTGCCCTGCCCGCTCTTCCCAAACGAGCAAATTGGTCGTCCCTTCGCTTTTGGTGTTGACGACCAATTCCCGTTCGGTCAAGATGTTAAGGGCGACGATTTGGGGGTCGCCCAAAACGAAGCGACGGAGAAGCCCTTTGGCAATCAGGACGGCGCTGACGCCCCGCCGCAAAATCAAACGGGTCGGCGTTTCGGGTTGCAGAAAAACGACGGGGCTCATTTGCGCGTCTATGACCCGCTCGGAAGGTGACGCCGACTGGCTGACGAGGGAGACGGAGAAAAAGGGCAACAGCAAAACACCCCAAAAGACGACAAACCATCGCTTCACTTCCCCTTCGCCTCCTCCGTTGTGGGCACGCTCAAAATGGTGGGACGGTCGCCGACAATCCCGAAGATGGCGGGCGGGGAGGGACGGTCGGGTTTCAGTTCACTTGCCTTCCCGCTGTCCCGAAGGATGAAGGGGTTTGGCGGCAGCAAAGGGGCAGGCGGGGAAGGGCGCACCGTGATGGGCGAGGAAGGAGCGGGACGGCGAGGTGGGGAAGGGTTGGCAGGCGGTTTGACTGGTGGCGTTCCGACCAACTCATCTAAGGTGAGGGGGCGTTCCCACTGAGGGAGGAAAGGTGGGGGTGGAAGGACAGCATAGTAAAGGGTCGCCCCGCTGTCTATCGCTAAGGCAATGGCGCGCGCTTCATCGGGAGTAACGGCAATCAGCAAAACGAGAGGGCTTTCCGCCGCCGCGCTTTGTGGGAAGGGTTGACCTGTTTGTTGGCTGGTCACTTGTTGACTGGTTGGGGAAGCGGCACTGGCTGACCCACTTGCCAAAACAATCGCTCGCATCGCCACCGCCTTGATTTTGTTGTGGGAGAAGACGGCGTAAATGCGCACGAGGTCACCGACCCGAACGGGCGGCAATTGCTCACGGTTAGGGATAGAGATAGCGATGCCGACCATGCCCACAGGGAGCATCGGGGCGATGGAGCCACCAGTAAGGGGCGGGGTCACTTGATGGGCAAAGATGGGTTCGCCTGCTTTGATCAAGGTGCGGGTTACTCGTTGGGCGACTTCTTCTGGGGAAGTGAAAGTGTTTGGTGGCGGGGGCGTCTCGCTTTCCCGCACTTGCACCATGTCAGGCGTCAAGAGGGTGTAAGGGTTCAAATCCGTCGCGGCGACGACGACCCGATAGCGCTGGACAATTTGGTCGCCGTCAGGTTTTTGAGCGCTTTGAGTGGGGCTTCGCCTCGTTGCCCAATACATTGCCCCGACGATGACGACCAAGACCGTCATTATCAGAGAGAGCCGAAAGTAGCGCAACCGCCGACGCATCACTGATCACCTTCACGCGCCCAACAGCGGGAAGGGGCAACCAAACAATTCTTCCAGCGCCAGCGCCATCAGCGCCCCCAAACTCAGGGCAACCCCGTAAGGCATGGGCAGGCGAAGGGCATTGACTTCCTCTCGCTTCTTTGCTGGGACGGGTAGCCCGAGCAGATGGGCGACCATGCCCCGCACCCGCTGCCAGGCAGCCCCTAAACTTTTTGCCCGAAGGAGCACCGTCATCGCCCAAAAGCCACCGATGAGTGCCCCATACAAGAACGCCCAAAGGGCAAAGGATTGAATAGGCGGCGCCCCGACACCTTTGATTGTGCCAAAGGCAGCCATCAATTTGACATCCCCTGCCTTGACAAAGTTGAGGGCGAAGAGGGGGACGGTCAACAAGAGCGCCACAAGCAACCCCATTACTGCCCGCCCCAACCCACTCCATCCACTGTCAAGGGTATTGACCGCCAACCCTAACCCTATTGCAGGGAAAGTGAGCCAGTTGGGGATGCGCCGCCATCGGCTATCCGTTATCATCGCCCCAAGGCAAACGGCAATAACCAACCCATCCGCCATCTGCATCGGTTCTTCCCTAACCTTGCGGCGGGCACGCCTCCCTCATTGACAGCCTCAAACCTGAGCCGTTGGTAGCCATAATATTTTAGCCCGATGCGTGGCAAGAGGGGAAAGCATGCTTTCTCCTTGACCGAAAGGGATGGAACACGATGCCGAAGCGCCGAAGCAAATTTGTTTGCCAGCAATGCGGTTATGAGAGTGCCCAATGGCTGGGGCGGTGTCCCAACTGTGGGGCGTTCAACACCCTCGTGGAGGAGTTGGAAGAGACCGTTCCTGAGCGAACGCCGCGCAAGGAAGGGACGACGCCCGTCCCTGCGCCCCAATTGCGTCGCCAACCCTTAAAGCGCCTTTCATCGGGCTTTGGTGAACTGGATCGGGTGTTGGGGGGCGGTTTCGTCGCTGGCAGCGTCACCATCCTCAGCGGTGAACCAGGCATCGGCAAATCCACGCTCCTTTTGCAGGTGGCGGGGCGGATGGCGCAAAGTGGGCAGAAGGCGCTGTATGTGACGGGCGAAGAGTCCATAGAGCAAATCGCTTTGCGGGTGGAACGGTTGGGCGTGGAAGACGAGCGATTGCTCGTCTTGGCGGAAACGGAAGTCACCGCCATCGGGGCGGTCATTGAAGCGACCCAACCCACCCTTGCCATCGTGGATTCCATCCAAGCCGCCTATCACCCGTCGCTTTCTTCCTCGCCAGGCAGCGTCAGTCAGGTGCGGGAGAGTGCCGCTCACTTGCTGCGCATCGCCAAACGCACGGGGACGATTTTGGTGCTGGTGGGTCATGTGACCAAAGAAGGGTTTTTGGCGGGACCGAAAGTGTTGGAACACATCGTAGACGCTGTGCTCTATCTGGAAGGGGAGGCGGGTTACGCCTTGCGGTTGGTGCGGGCGACGAAAAATCGGTTCGGACCGACGGGAGAAGTCGGTGTCTTTCGGCTCAACGAGCAGGGGTTGGAAGAAGTGCCTAACCCGTCAGAATGGTTGCTTTCCGTTCGCCCTCAGCCTGTTGCGGGCACCATCGTGGCAGCGTTGATGGAAGGGCACCGCCCACTACTCGTGGAAGTGCAAGCCTTAGTTGCGCCCAACCCTTTCGGGATGCCGAGAAGGGTTGTGACGGGCTTGGACTTTGGGCGGGTGCTAATGTTGCTTGCCCTTTTGGAGCGTCATTTGCGGGTGCGCTTCAGCGATCGGGATGTGTTTGTCAACATCGTTGGGGGGATGCGGGTGACAGAGCCGGCGGTGGATTTGCCTGTCGCTTTGGCATTGCTGTCCAGTCGCTTGGATGTGCCCATCCCTTCGGAAGTCGCCGCCTTTGGTGAGGTAGGGCTAACGGGAGAGGTCCGTCCTGTTCCGCAAGGGGAGGTGCGGGTGCGGGAGGCGAAACGGTTGGGTTTCATCCAATGTTTTGGACCGCCCGAACCGAAGCGACGGTCAAGCGGTCATCCGAAAGAGAACACTTGGCAAGTCGTTATGACTCTTGCCGATGCCGCCCAACGGTTGGGCTTGACCCGTCTAACATAGGGCGGGGCAAAAATGTCAGGTGCTCATCACCCACAGACAAGGAGGTTTCGTGCGATGCGTAACTGGCAACAATGGGGCTATCGGCTTTTCTTCATCACCATCACGACTACCTTAGCCTTCGCTTTGGGATGGTTGGGCAGCGTTGCCGCCAACTACTACACCCAGACCCTTCAACGCCTCTACTTTCAGGTCAAACTCTCCCCCCAGCAGCAGTTCCTCGTGGACTTGGGCTTCGTGATGATCGGAGTTTTGACAGCCTTTTTGCTGGGCAGTTGGTTTACCCAGCGCCTTTGGGCGATGTGGGAGACTTTGGATGCCCTCCCCCCCGCTGACAAGGTAGCGGCGTTGTTCGGGGCGATATTGGGGTTGGCGTTGGCATATCTGGTTTTGCTAATACCTTTGATGCTGCTTTGGGGGCGAGTGCCCCCCTTGCCCTTGTTGGCGATAACTTTTGCCGTCACCTTTGTCATCGTCTATTTCGCCGTTCACACCTTGTTGCGGGTGCGGGACGCCATCTCGCTGTCCTTCCCCCAGATTGCCCAGATGCTGCAGGGCGCATCAAAGGTCGCCGCCTCCAATCACCGAATGCCCCGAAGCCGCGACAAAGTGCTGGACACTTCCGTCATCATTGACGGTCGGCTCGCTGACATCGTGCGCACGGGGTTCATTGAAGGGCGCTTATTGGTGCCGTCGTTCGTGTTGAACGAACTGCAAATGATCGCTGACTCGGAAGACGAACTGCGACGGGCACGAGGGCGACGGGGCTTGGCGGTGTTGGAGACGCTGAAGAGTTTGCCTAACACCGTCGTGGAAGTCATCGACACTTTCAGCCCTGAGGTGGAATCAGCGCCGACGACGGATTTGAAACTGGTGCGGCTGGCAAAAGAGTTGGGGGCAGCCATCATCACCAACGACAACAACTTGCAAAAGATCGCTGAACTGCAAGGTATGCCTGTCCTTTGCGTCAACGAATTGGCGACGGCGCTCAAACCCGTCGTCTTGCCAGGCGAAGAATTGACCGTCATCTTGCAACGGGCAGGCAAAGAGCCGGGGCAAGGCGTCGGCTACTTGGATGATGGGACGATGGTCGTCGTGGAGCGGGGGCGCAACTACTTGGGGCACGAAGTCAAGATCAAAGTCACCAGCGTCCTTCAGTCACCCGTCGGCAAAATGATTTTCGGCGATTTCAAAGAAGTCGTCCGGCGCAATGTCGTCAAAGTGGAAGGCGGTGACCTCTTTGATGACGATTTCGGTAGTCCCCGCCGCCGGTCTGGGCAAAAGGCTTAAAAGCGAGAGACGAGGGACGGGAGACGAAGGACGGGAGTTGCCGAAAGCGTTGGTGGTTGTCGCTGGCAAGCCGATGGTCAGTTGGGTGATGGAAGCGTTGGAGCAAACGCCCATCGTGGATGGCATCGTCTTGGTCATCCCACCTTCCCATCGCCTTGCCTTTGAGCGATGTTGTCAAGCCCTTGCCCTTCAAAAACCCGTCTGGCTTGTGGATGGTGGCGACGACCGACAGCAATCTGTCTGGCATGGTTTGAAAGCGTTGCCACCCGAAACGGAATGGGTGATCGTCCACGATGCCGCCCGCCCTTTGGTGACGCCTGAGTTGGTCATCGCTGTCTGGGAAGCGGCAAGGGAAATCGGCAGCGCTGCCATCGCTGCCTTGCCTTGCGCCGAGACGGTCAAGCGCTCTTTGGACGGCGTGCTGATTGCCGAGACTTTAGACCGCCAGCAAATTTGGCTGGCGCAAACGCCCCAAGTTTTTGCCGCCGACCTTTTGATTCAAGCCCACCAGCAAGCCCTTGCCGATGGTTTTGCAGCGACCGATGATGCGATGTTGGTGGAACGGATGGGCGTCCCCGTCCGATTGGTGGTGGGCGAAACGACCAACTTGAAGGTGACCTATCCCGCCGATTTGTTGATCGCTGAGGCGTTATTGCAGGCGAGAAAACAATAGCCCTTACGGTCGTGGCTGATAGCCACTCCAGCAGTTCACGACTTCAGGGCAAACTGCCGTTCGCCCCTACTCTTCGCCATTCGCTACTCACTATTCGCTGCCGTTTCCCGTCGTGGCTGATAGCCACTCCGACATGGTTGCCGTTTGACCATTCGCTACTCGCTATTCGCCACTCGCTGCCGTTTTGTCAAGGGCTTTACAAAGACGGGTCGGGCGTTAATGGTTCGCTGACTTCTTCGTGCCCTCCCAACGGTTCGGGCGGTTGACCGTTGACGGTCAATTTCACCCGTTGCACTTGTGGCAGGGAGGTGAGGGAATGGACGAGGGCTTGCAAGCGCAGGTGGGCGACTTCGCTTCCCTGCCAAAAGTTCGGTTCGGTCAACCCCGCATCAAAGTCCAAGACCAGCGTCGTCCCTTCCCACTGCACGCCTTGCAAGCGGGCGGAAGGCGGTAAGGCGGGATCAACCCCGACCCTTTCTGGCGATTGCAACCGCCTGACGATTTCTTCCACGACCCTTCTTCGGCTCATCCCCGAAAACACCATCGGCTCGCGCACTAAGCGGTCGTTTTTCAGGTCGGGATAGCAAAGGACGACTTGGAAGGTGGCGTCGGCAGCGTTTTCGTCCTCTGGCGGAGGTTGGCGGGAAAGGGAAAAGTGCATCAAGGCGAAGAGTGCCAAAGCAGTAAAGACAGCCACCGCTGCAGCCAAGAGAAACATTGTCGCCTCTCTCTTTCGCATCCTTCTGCATCTCCCTTCGTTGGCGACCTTGCCTTTTCCCTGCTTTCCCTTACTTGCCAATTTCGCTGGGTTCTCGTTGAAGGATTCTTTGGTCGCCGAAAAACTCTGCGATGCCCCGAAAGATGGCGAGGGCGATTTTTTGGCGGAAATGTTCGTCCCGCAGCAATTGCTCTTCTTCGGGATGGTTCAAATAGCAGGCTTCCACCAACACCGACGGCATCGTCGTGTGATGGATGACATAGAAGCGTCGCTGCCGAACGCCGTTGCCCTTTCGCCCCAGCAACGCCAAAAGGTTGCGATAGATGGCTTCGGCTAAGGGCAAACTCTGGGGTGTCCAGTAGTAAACTTCCGTGCCCGATCGTCCGCCAGGGCGGGGAAAGGAGTTCAGGTGAACGCTGACGAACGCATCTGCTTGCAAGCGGTTGGCGAGTGCCACACGATCGGCGAGGGAGAGGTAAACATCCGTCTCGCGGGTCATCTGGACGCGATAGCCCGCTTGCTCTAACAATCGGCGCAAGCGCAAGGCGATGTCCAAAGTCAATTGCTTTTCGGTGATGGGGCTGAAAGGCGATAAAGCGCCGGGATCATGCCCTCCATGTCCCGCATCCACGACGATAAGCCGTTGCCGAAGGGGTTGAGGCGGAGGCTCTATGACCAAAAGCCAAGCGTCGTCACTGAAGGGACGAAGTTGCCCGCTCAAAGGGGCGCGCAAGGTGACGACGATGAGGGTGGCTCGCTCCGTCGGTGTCATCGTGATGTCTTGGATGACGCCTTCGGAAGAGGGGAGAGGGGTCGGTTTGGCATTGCCTTCCCCGTCGGTCAAGAGGGGCAAAGCGGGCACTTCCACGATCAGGGAGTTTTCTTTTTGGCTGAGGGTCGGGACAGCCCCAAACCATCCCTGAAGGCGCACGACGGCGCGGGTGGCGGCATTTTCGTCCAGCGTGATTTGCCCCAACCAGGGTTTTCGGTCACGGACGGATTGCAGCAAAAAAATCCATCGCTCCCCTCCTGTCTCCGTCGGCTGGCGGCGAAGGCAATGGAGGCGCAAGGGTGCTTGGGCATCCACGACGACACGAACGATGGGCGGGTCGCTGCTGAATTGCCCGACCCGAACCCCTTTCAAAATGCCCGATGACAAATGGCTGTCCATCACTGAAGGCAGTTCGGCGAAGGGGTCTAAGCAAGCGCCATCAAAATCGGCATAGGCTCGGTCGGGTTGCGAAAGCGTTCTGAGGCGAGGGGGCGAAGGAAGCGAGTAACTCATCGTCACCTCCATCAGCCAACCGACGGGGCACGCTTGCACGCTTACCCGCTGACACACAGCGAGGAGTTTGACCTGTCGCTTTTCAGCGTTGACAAGCACCCGCAATCCCAAAAGACGACCGAGGCTGAGCAACGGCAGCCACAATCGCCCATCCGCTTCCAAAAGAGGGGTGACCTTGACAGAAGCGTCGCCGACGGGAAGGGCAAGGGTTTCAGGTGTCCAGACGACGGAAATTCCCTGAGGCAGTTGCAGGGTAATGGCGTGCCATTGCTCCGTCCACGAAAGCCCTAAACCCTTTAGCCACTCGCCGACGGGCGCAAAAGGTTCGTCTCGCCAAAGCGTGGGCAGGTCGGCAAATTCTTTGCCTAAAACATTCACCGACCCTTTGGCGATGACTTCCTCCGCTCCCTTGCCTGTCTGCTCAACTGCCTGCTCCTGAGGGAGGGAAGGGGAAGCGACAAGGGAGCAAAAAAGCAGGAAGAGAAGCCAACGAAACCCTTGCCCCTTTGTCCGCTCCCATCCCCGCCTGCTCCATCGGCGTCCTGAAGGGAAGGGCATGCGAAATCCCTCCGCCTTTGTGAATGTGGCAAGCAGCCAAAAATCCTGACGCATCCCGTTGAGAAGGGTTATCGGCACGGTGGGGAAAGGGTCACTTGTGGGCGTTGCGCTGCCGACCCAAATAACCTTGCGAGACGCGACGGATGAAGTCCACGAGGTAACGGAGTTCCTCGCTGGGGGGCAACTCTGTCTCAATTTGCTCTAAGGCTTGGCTGGTGTTGAGGTTGGCGCGATAGAGGAGGCGATAGGCTTCGTGGAGGGTCTCGCGGACTTCGGGGGGAATCATTGCCCTTCGCAGCCCGACGACATTGAGCCCGACGACTTTGGCGGGACGACCATCCGCCAGCATGAAAGGCGGGACATCCTGGACGACTTTGGACATGCCCCCGATCATCGCCAATTTGCCGACGGTCACGAATTGATGGATGCCCGTCATCCCGCCGATGGTGACGAAGGACTCAATGACGGCGTGCCCACTGACGCCCGAATAACTGGCGATGGAAATCTGATCGCCCAAGCGACAATTGTGCCCGATGTGGCAGTAAGCCATGATGAGGTTATCGTTGCCGATGATGGTCGCTTGGTCTTCGCCCGTCGCCCGATGGATGGTCACATGCTCGCGGATGATGTTGCGGTTGCCGACGATAAGGAAACTCCGCTCGCCCTTGAACTTTTGGTCTTGTGGCTCACCTCCCAAGACAGCGCCAGGGTAAATGTGATTGAAGCAACCCAGTTGGGTGTAGCGCTTGACGACGACATAGGCTTCCAAGATGCACCCGTCGCCGATGACGGCATCGTCTTCCACGATGCAATAAGGTCCGATGACGACGCCATCGCCCAACTCCGCCTTGCTGCTGACGACGGCGGTCGGATGAATGCTTCGCCCTGTCATGGAAAGCACCGACGACCTTTCCATCATGCAAACAGACTGCCCCTTCGTCTTGGGCTTTGAGGACAGGCGAGCGGGGCAGCCCCTTTCACCTCGCTCATTGGCTTAGACAATTGCCTTTCGGCATAGTAACGGGGCTTCAGCACCACGCAACTAACACGATTTCCAACCGATCACCGATTTGGGTTTGCGTCTCAGGGAGCCGACCCGACGGTAATTCCAACGCCAACAAAGCATCCCGTTGACGGGGAATCCAAACACGCCAAGGCGGCATCGCCGACCAAAGGGCGACGACTTTGCATCGGCGGTCTAAGTAGGCGACATCAATGGGGCAGAAGAGGAAAAAGGTGTGGACACCACCGATGGCAGGGGCAAGAAGCAAACCTTCCTCAGGCGCAAGGTTGCGGCGGAACATCCAACCCCGAAGGCGAAGCCAGTAACTTGTGGCGATGGCGCAGCGCTCGCAAAGGACTTTTCCCGTCCGCAAGTTGATGACCTTCGCCCACCACAACCCTGTCGCCCCCAATCCGATGGGCTAAAAACCGAAGACGCTCAAAGACCCCGAAGCGCGCAACCGTAAGAGCAACGGAGCAAAGAGGAGCAGAAAGAGGATGGGGCAGAAAAAGAGGGCGATGGCAGGGATCATCCAAAGGGGGGCTTTTCGGGCTCGTTCGCGGGCTTGTTGGAAGCGGCGGTCGCGTAAATCTTCGGCTTGTGCCCGAAGGACATTGGCGACAGGGATGCCAAAGAGGTCGGCTTGCGTTAACGCCGACGCCAGCAACCGCAAATCGTCGCTGTCTATCCGTTCCGCCATTGCCGACAACGCTTCCCCACGCCTTCGCCCCAATTGCACCTCCCAAAGGTAGCGCTGAAATTCTTCGCCAAGGGGACCAGGAAAACGGCGAACGATGCGGTCAATGGCAGCATCCAAACTCAATCCCGCCGAAACGGTCGCCGCCAGCAAATCCACGAAATCAGGGAGGGCACGGATAATTTGGCTTCGCCGTCGGGCGATGTGACGGCGAAGCCAAAAATCAGGGAAGGAAAAGCCACCAAAAGCGGCAAGGAAGGGCAATAGCAAAGCCACTCCTTGCCCTAACTCTTGCGCCACTAAGGAGTGCAGGGCAATGCCGACAATAACTCCCCCAAACCCAGAGAGCAATTTGAGCCCAACGATTTCTTCGGGCAAAACCCGTCCCACTAAACCCGCCCTATGAACGAGCAAGCGGTAGCGGTTCAGATAGCCTTTGGGAAAGCGCCGTCCTATCAGCCCCGCCAGCAGCAACCAAGGCGGGCGAACAATCCTTCGGGTTTCCTCAGGAGAGCGCAACCGCTCTAAGGGTGACCGACGAAGCCACATGCCCTTTCACCCTTGTCCTTTTCGTTTCCGACCTGCCAATTTGCCGACCTGCCTGCCGTTTACTGCGACGGGTTATGGGCAGGCAAAAAGTTTTGCCCTCACTCACTCAAACGGGTGAGGACTTGGGAAAGCCAAACCCAACCGCACAATTCCAAGACGGCGATAGCAAACCAAAAGGGGCGCCCTTCCGAGGTGAACATCGGCGCCGACCACGCCTCACGGGTTTGCAGGTAAGTGAGGAGGTTGATGGCGACGAACATGAAGAGGGGTAAGCCAAAGGCTAAGGCAATAGCGCTGAGGCGAGGGAGGGCTGTTTCCGTTTGCAACTCCCGACGGGCTTGCAAGCGGCGACGGACGGTCGCCGAAGCCGTCTCAAAAATCTGCGCCAAACTCCCGCCGACTTCCCGCTGCACTAAGGCTGCCACCAACGCCAGTTGCAATTCGGGGCTGGGCACCCGTTCCATCATCGCCTCTAAGGCTTCCTCAATGGTGCTTCCGAGCGTCAGGGAACGAGTGACAGTCGCAAATTCTTCCTTCAGGGGCGATAACCCCTCACGGGCGACAATCTCTATGGCTTGCTGGAAACCCATTCCCGCCCGCAAGGTATTGGCGAGCAAACCTAAGGTGTCAGGCAAAATCAGTTCCACCCGCCGAATAAAGCGCCGTTGACACCATCGCAACCATTGGAAGACTCCAAAAGGAACGCTCCCCGCCAACAGCAACGCAAAGAGCAAGCGCCCAAAGGGCGAGGAAGCCGGGGCAAGCAAGGTGGCAAGGATTGACCCGACCGCCAAAGCGAACGCCATCCCCAACAAAGTCATCGCCACGATGCTACTGACTTCCCAAGAGATGTGCGCCTTCTGGATTTCTCGGTCCAGCCAGTTCATCCATTGCTTTCCGCTCAGCCATCGCTGAAGGGTCGGAAACATCGGTGGCTTCGTCCTGAGAATTTCCCGCTCCCACGCTTCATCCAAATTGGCGCTATCGGAGAGGTTGAGGGCTTCGGTCTCTTTCATTTCCGCCTCAAAAGTCCGCAGCCTTAAGGGGACTTTTCGCACCTCTTGCAGATACTGGTAAAAGCCCCATCCCAGCGAGATCAGCCACATCAACCCGACGACCAAAAGGGCGATTTCTATCACCCAGCATCACCCCCGAAAGGGCAGGCGTGCAAGGGATGGTAAGCCCCAATCGTGCCTCTCTGCCGACCGCCCACCTGCTTGCCGTTAGCCCCGATAGAACAAAGACACGGGCAACCGAATGCCCCGCTCGGTGAATCGCTCAAAGCATTTGGGACGGATGCCTGTCGGACGCAGTTTGCCTTTGATGTAACCCATTTCATCCACGCCCTCCGTCTCAAAGACGAAGATGTCCTGCAGGGCGATGACATCCCCTTCCATCCCCGTGATTTCGCTGATAACGACAACTTTTCGGCTGCCATCTCGCATCCGCTGCATTTGGATGATGAGGTCTAAAGCGCCAGCGACTTGCTCGCGGATCGCCCGAACGGGCAGTTCCACCCCTGCCATCAGCACCATCGTCTCTAAGCGGGCGAAGGCTTCTCTGGGATTATTGGCGTGAATGGTCGTCATAGAACCTTCATGCCCCGTGTTCATCGCTTGCAACATGTCTAAGGCTTCGCCGCCTCGGCACTCCCCGACGATGATGCGGTCGGGACGCATCCGCAAGGCATTGCGAACCAAGTCACGGATGGTCACTTCGCCTACTCCTTCAATGTTGGGCGGACGGGCTTCCAACCGAACGACATGCTCTTGGCGCAGTTGCAATTCGGCGGTGTCTTCAATGGTGATGATGCGCTCGTCATTGGGAATGTAAGCCGAGAGGACATTCAAAAGGGTCGTCTTTCCCGAACCCGTCCCACCAGAGATGACGATGTTCAACCGCGCCTGCACCGCCGCTTGCAAAAATTGGGCGGCTTCCTGCGTCAGCGTCCCGAAGGAAATTAAGTCGCTCATCGTGAAGGGATCGCGGGCGAATTTTCGGATGGTCACGCAAGGACCGTTAAGGGCGATGGGCGGGATGACGATGTTGACGCGGCTGCCATCAGGCAACCTTGCGTCCACCATCGGCACTCGTTCGTCCACTCGTTTGCCTAACGGCAGCAGGATTTTCTCAATGATGCGCATCAGGTGTCGCTCGTCCCGAAATCGCACCCCTGTCAGTTCCACCTTTCCCCTGCGCTCCACATAGATTTGGTGCGGTCCGTTGACCATGATTTCCTGAATTTCTGGGTCGTCCAACAAAGGTTGCAGGGGACCGTAACCGAGGATGTCGTTGATGAGGCTAACTTGCAGTTGCACCCGTTCGCTACGGGAAAGGACAAGGTTGCGGGCAGTGACCTCTTCGTCAAAGGCTGCCTCCAACACTCGTGTCAAGGCATCCCGTTGCTGAATCAAAGTCGGGTCTCGGTCTAATTCCTGCATCAACCGCTCCTGAAGGGTTTGCCGAAGATGCTCTAAGGCATCTTGTTGCCACTGCGCCCGTTCCTGTCGCTCCTTTAACGACCTGAAGGGGTTTTCAGGACCTTTGTCAATGGTCAAAGTCGGTGTCGGCACCAAAGGGGGCACTTTGATGCGCACCCGTCCCCCCTCAGGCAAACTCCTGTCCAGCACGGGCACCCGACTATCCACGCGCGTCCCCAACAAACGGGCAATTTTGCGGATGATGCGGTTTAAATGCTCCTCATCCCGAAAAGTCATCCCAACCCGTTGAACGCTTCCCATCCGTTCCACCAACATCTCACTCGGTCCGTTGACGGTGATGGAGGTGACCATCGGGTCGTTGAGGAGTTGCTCCAATGGTCCCAATCCTTTCACCTCGGCGACCATCTCTTCCACCAACGCCCGCCGCTCTTCGGGGCGCACCGAAAGCCCTTGCTCTTCAATGGCAACCTCCAAGATGGTCTCTATTTGCGACCGCAGGTTTATGACCGCCATCTCTTCGGCATTGGGGGGCAGGTTCCCCAGCACCCGATCCATCAAACTGTCCCGCAGTTCTTTCAAACGGCGCTCCGCCTCCGCCACTTCCGCTTCAGCCGCTGTCACCGAAGGAGTGACGGTCGCTTCTTGCGTCCCTTGCCGAAGTCGTTGCAGCAATGACATCGCCATCACCCCTGTCAAGATTGTGCGGCGTCCTTCGCCTTTTGGGTTGACTTCATCCCACCACCACTTCGTCCTCTATCGGCTCGTAAAGGGAGTTGCGCCGAACGGGCACAAAGCCCGCCTCCTCAATAAGCCGTCGCAACTCCGTCTCTGTCAACTCCATCGGGCTTTGCGCCCCCGCCATGTGGAAGATTTTCTCGTTGACGACCGTCCCGTCAAAATCGTCCGCCCCAAAACTGAGCGCCACCTGCGCCAACTTGGGGTCTAACGAAATCCAGTAAGCCTTGATGTGGGGGAAGTTGTCCAGCATTAGCCGGGCGACAGCGATTTCCTTCAGGTCTTGCACCCCTGTCGTCGGCTTCCCGCCCAATCGCGTGTTGGCGGGATGATAAGCCAGCGGGATAAAACACATGAACCCGCCCGTCTCGTCCTGCAACTGGCGGAGCAAAGCGAAGTGGCGGGCTTTCTCTTCGGGCGTCTCAATGTGCCCGTAAAGGAGCGTGGCGTTGCTCTTGAGCCCCAACTCGTGGGCGACCCGATGGACATAAAGCCATTGATTGGGCGATGCCTTGAGCGGGAACAGGACACGATGCAACCGTTCGCTCAACACTTCTGCCCCACCACCGGGCAAACTGCCCAGCCCTGCCTCTATCAACCGCTCCAAAACCTCCCGCACGCTCAACCCCGAAATCTCGCTGAAGAACTGGATTTCCACCGCCGTGAAGGCTTTGATGTGGATGTGGGGAAAGGCTTCCTTGACCCGCCGCACCAACTCCACATAGTAGTCAAAGGGCAAGTCGGGATGCAATCCGCCGACGATGTGCACCTCGCTCACCCGATCCCAAAGCATTTGCCCCAACCGCTCCACATACTCTTCCACCGTAAACTCAAAAGCGTCAGGGTCATCCTGAAACCTGCCGAAGGCGCAAAAAGGGCAACCCGCAAAGCAAACATTGCTGTAGTTCAGGTGCACATTGACGACATAGTAGGCTTTGTCGCCATGCCGTTGCCGACGCAAATAATCGGCAAGGTAACCGATGGTCAGCAAGTCACGGCTGCGATACATCCGAACGCAATCCTCTTCGCTCAGCCGTTCTCCCGCTAACACCTTTTCGGCGATGTCCGCCAATTCCGAACAAGCCAACAACTCGTGCACGCATCGGGCACCCCCTTTTCGTTACCCCGAAAAAGATAACGCAGCCACCGCCATCCCGTTTGGCGCCTATCCGCCCCCACTGACGCCTGCCACAAAGCCCCCTTCGGTCATCTTGCGGATGTCCAACACCCGATCCAGTTCCGCTTCCTCCATCAAGCCCATCTCCAAAACGACCTGACGGATGGTCTTGTTTTCCGCTATCGCTTTCTTGACAACTTCTGCCGCCTTGTCGTAGCCGATGTAAGGCGTCAACGCCGTCGCCAAGATGGCGTTTTGCGCCGCCAAGCGTTCCATGTGCTCGCGGTTGGCGACGATGCCCGCCACACACTTGCTCGCCAACACCTCGCAAGCGTTCGCCAAGGTGGTGACGGACAAAAGCAAGTTGTGGGCGATGACGGGCAAGGCGACATTGAGTTCAAAGTTGCCCGACGCCGCCGCTGCCGTGATGACGACATCGTTGCCGAACACTTGCATCGCCACCATCATCACCGCTTCAGGGATGACGGGGTTGATTTTGCCTGGCATGATGGACGAGCCTGGTTGCAAAGCGGGCAATCGGATTTCCGCCAAACCCGCTTGCGGACCTGAATTCATCCAGCGCAAATCGTTGGCGATTTTGTAGAGCGCCACCGCCAGCGTTTTCAGCGCCCCGCTCACTTCCACCGCCGTCTCCATCGCCGCTTGCGCCGCAAAGTGGTTGCGGGTCTCGCGGAAAGGGATGCCCGTCGCTTGCGCCAAGGCTTCGGCGATGCGTCTGCCAAATTCGGGGTGCGTGTTGATGCCCGTGCCGACCGCCGTCCCGCCCAACGCCAACTCGTAAAGGCGGGGCAAAGTCGCTTCTATCCGCTCGCGACACCAAGCGATTTGCGCCGCATAGCCCGAAAACTCCTGCCCCAACCGAACAGGCATAGCGTCCATCAGGTGCGTCCGTCCCGTCTTCACGATGTCGTCAAACTCTTTCGCCTTCTCACTGAGCGCCGAATGCAACCGCTCAAGGGCGGGAAAGAGGTGCTCGTGGATGGCAAGGGCGGCGGCGATGTGGATGCAGGACGGGATGACATCGTTGGACGATTGCCCCAAGTTCACATGGTCGTTGGGATGCACCAGCGATTTGTCGCCCCGTTGCCCGCCCAAAAGTTCGCAGGCGCGGTTAGCGATAACCTCGTTGGCGTTCATATTGGTGGAAGTGCCCGAACCCGTCTGGAAGATGTCCAGCGGGAAATGTTCGTCCCACTTGCCTTCCGCCACTTCCTGCGCCGCTTGGGCGATGGCATCGGCGCGTCGTTCGTCCAAAAGCCCCAACTCCTTGTTCACCTTCGCAGCGCAAGCCTTGACAAGCCCTAAGGCGCGGATGAAGGGACGGGGGAAGCGGATGCCGCTGATGGGGAAGTTTTCTATGGCGCGTTGCGTTTGGGCACCCCACAGCGCCCACGCAGGCACGGCAACTTCCCCCATCGCGTCCCGTTCCCGACGAATTTCGCTCATCTTTGCCCAACCTCCTTTGACGGCAACTTGCCTTGCGCCAAACTTTTCACGGCTCAAACTTTGGCGCAACTTCTTCGGACGGGACGGTTGATGGGATGCGAGGGCTCGTCGTCGCCCGCAGTGCCATGCGCATTGAAGTTTGGTTGCCCGAACACCACCGCATCGCCTTGGGCATCCCGCGCGGCAAATTGCTCAAGCAAGGGGAACGCATCTATGCGGGCGATTGGGTGCAAGTTCGGTTCGTCGCCCCCAACGAGGTCGCCATTGACGCCGTTGAAGAGCGGCACAACTTGCTCCCCCAACCGCCCGTCGCCAATGTGGACAAGATTGTCTTGGTGATGAGTTGGCACGAACCTGAGTTCAGTAACTTGACTCTGGATGGGCTTTTGGCACAGGTGGAGTTTTTTGAGTTGCCTTGCGTCGTCGTCTTCAACAAGATGGACTTGGTGCGCAAGCGAGAGCGCCCAAAGTTGGAAAAGTGGGTCGCCCTCTACGAACGCCTCGGCTATCCCGTCTTGCTGACGAGCGTGGAGACGGGGAAAGGGCTGGAGCGACTTTGGGAAGCGATGCGAGGTCACCTTGTCGTGTTGGCGGGTCCGTCGGGCGTCGGCAAATCGTCTATCCTTAACGCCCTTATCCCCGGCGCTTCCTTGCGCACCGACGAAGTGAGCGAAAAGACGGGGCGAGGACGGCATGTGACGACGGAGGTGCGGTTGCTCCCTAACCCGCAAGGTGGCTGGGTCGCCGACACGCCCGGCTTCCAAAAGGTGGACTTGCCTGAATGGGTCGCTATAGAAACTTTGCCCCACCTTTACCGCGAGTTTCGGAGTTATCGCTGCGAGTTCAACGATTGCACTCACGCCAACGAGCCAGGGTGTGGCGTGCGGCAGGCAGTGGAACGGGGCGAAATTGCGAAGGCGCGTTACGAAACCTACCTGTTTTGGCTGGACGCCACCCGCCGCCGCGAGGAGGAAGAAGAGCCAAGTTAAGTCAAGCCGACCTTCGCTTTCAGGCGCTCTATCTCCGTCCGCAACTCCCGCATCTCTTCCCGCAACTCCCGAATGTCTTCGGGGCGCACTTGCGTCGCCTGCACGACCGCCACATAGATGGCATCCAAGCGCCCGTTCAACGCCCGCGTCTCTTCCGTCAAATCCTCCCGCCACATCTCCCGCAAGCGCGGCAGCCAGATTTCCTCAAGCTGCCGCTCCATTTCCTCACGGATGTCTTGTCGCCACATCTCCCGCAGGCGGGGTAGCCAGACTTCCTGAAATTGCCGCTCCATCTCCTCACGGATGTCTTGTCGCCACATCTCCCGCAGGCGGGGTAGCCAGACTTCCTGAAATTGCCGCTCCATCTCCTCACGGATGTCTTGTCGCCACATCTCCCGCAGGCGGGGTAGCCAGACTTCCTGAAATTGCCGCTCCATCTCCTCCCGCACGATTTGGCGGATGCGGATTTCTATCTGCGGCAACCAGACTTCTTGCATTTGGCGGCGCAGTTCGTCTTGGACGATGACCCGAAGGCGCTGCTCCATCTGAGGCAGCAGGACTTCCGTCGCCGCTTCCGCCAAGGCTTTCTTGAGCACATTGGTCAACCATCCCATGCCTTCACACCTCACTTGGCAGGTGCGCTGGCAAAGATTGTGCCGCAGCCGCCCGCAGGACGCCGCACAATTGAGGCGTCAACGAAGTCGCTGGGCAATGAGGTGAGGGCGATGTTGCATCAAAAAGTCACGCCGCAAGAGAAAAATGCCCGCTTGCGCCAACTGCTAAGTCAGCCGGGCATCATCCGCAGTTTTGGCGCCCACGATGTCTTCACGGCACTGCTGGTGGAGCGGGCGGGTTTTGAGACGGTGTTCATCGGGGGCTTCGGCACTTCCGCCAGTTTGTTGGGTTTGCCCGATTTGAACTTTCTGACACTGAGCGAAATGGCGGATGCCGTCCGACGGATGGCGCGACGGCTGACAGTGCCGCTGATCGCTGACGGCGACACAGGGCATGGCGATGTCCACAATGTCGTCCGAACCGTCGCCGAATTTGAAAGCGCGGGAGCATCAGGCATCATCTTGGAAGACCAAGTCGTCCCCAAACGCTGCGGTCACTTTGAGGGCAAGCAAGTCATCCCGACGGAAGAGATGGTGCTGAAGTTGAAAGCGGCACAAAAGGCAAGGACAGACCCCAACTTCGTCATCATCGCTCGCACCGATGCGCGGGAAGTTTACGGTTTGGACGAAGCCATCCTTCGCGCCAACCGCTATGGCGAGGCGGGCGCCGATGTCGTCTTCATTGAAGCGCCGATGTCCGTCGCCGAAATGGAAACGATTGCTGAGCGGGTTCTTTATCCGAAATTCGTCAATATGCTGACGGGCGGCAAGACGCCCATTTTGACGGCGGAAGAGTTGGAGCAAATGGGCTACAAAATCGTCGTCTACCCCATTGACACCTTGCTGGTGACGGCGAAAGCCGTGATGGAGTTGACGAAGGCGCTGATGGAGACGGGCACGACTCTTTCCGTGCGCGACCGCATGGTCAGTTTTGACGAACTCAAAGCGTTGCTGGGCGTGGACGAATGGCTGCGGTTGCGGGACGAGTTGATGGGGTAACTACGCAGTTGCGACTTTAAGCCGTTAGCCAAAAGGCAACAACGGTCACGGTCAACGCGCTCAATAGCGTCGTTACCAGCACGATCGCCGACGCTAACGATGGGTTAACTTGCAATTCAATCGCCAAGACGACGGTGTTGACGGCAGCGGGCGCCGCAGCGCCCAACACCAGCGTTTTCGCCAGCGTCCCTGAAAGCCCCAAAAGGTGCACGACGCCGACCATGACGATGGGCGAAGCGATGAGCCGCAAGCAAGTTGCCGCTGCCAATGCCGCCCCGTCATCTATCTCCGTTCGCTCCGCCAATTGCGCACCGAGGCTGATGAGGGCGACAGGAATGAGCCCATCGCCCAAGTAGCGCAACGCCGTCATCACAGGTATCGGCAACGAAACGCCCAACATGGGCAACAGCAACCCCGCCATCACCGCATAGACGGGTGGCAACGAGAACACTTGCCACACCGTCGCTGTCAGCGATTGGCGCGACCGTGCCATCAACGCCACGCCGACGGTGAAAAAGAGCAGGTTGTTCAGGACGAAGACAAGGGCTTGGTAACTGACGGCTTGCCGCCCCAGCACCAACTCCACCAACGGCAACCCGTAGTTGCCCGCGTTGCCGAACATCGCCGCCAACGCCACCGTCGTCACCGTCGCCCGCTGCCAACGCGTCGGGATGGCTAAGAGCCAACTCAAGGCGTAAAGAGTCGCCATGTTCAGCGAGACCGCCAAAGCAATCTTGCCCAACACGGACGCCGAGAAAGGCGTCTCCAGCAACCGCACCAACGCCAACGCAGGCACGAACAAAAAGAGGTTGACCCGATTGAGCGTGGCGGCGTCCAACCGCATGCGGCGCTGAAACAGGTAGCCGAGGGCAATCAAAAGCAGGACGGGCAAAACCCGCTCCCAAAATAACTGCCCCAGCGCAAACACCGATGCCACCGAACACCACCGCCATAAGGGTGACGCTCTTTCCCCGTTGCGGATGGCAGCGAATTGGTTCACCACGCCGTTAAAGGCTTCAATGTTTGAGGGCTTTGAACTTCCCGCTGCGGTGATAGCAACACAATCAGTTGCACTGAAGCAGTTTGCCTCAGGTGCACCGCTAACTTGCGGATGCCTTTGTTGGGATTTTGACCTGGTGGATTGGGCGAGGTCGGCAAAGGTTGGGCGTCCATGACGGCAAAGCAGGCATCCTTCGGCGACAAGAGCACGACTTGCAATTTCGCCGTCCCTTGCGTCAGCGTCGCCGTCTTTCCGTCTTCGCTTAGTTGCACTTCGGCAGGCGTGTGCATGAACCACCAAACATCGCCTGCCTGCTTGAGTGTCACTTCGTCTTGCACGACGACCTCTCGGCGTTTGCGATCCAGCAAGATGCCTCGCATCACTTTCTCCGCCCCGTGCTTGGCGTAGGCGCTCGTCAAGTCGGCGATGGCGAAGGCACGGTCGGGTTGGGAGACGAAGCGGACGATTTTCGCCTCGGCGCTTGGGTCTTGGTCGGGTTCTTGCGATGGGTTGATGACCAAAGTGTTGTGACCTTCTGCCCGCAGCCGATAGTAAGTCCAACGCTGTCGCCCAAAGAAGCCGGGCAGGTTGTAGTTGTCAGCGCCTAAATCAATCGCCCAACGATAGCCCAAAGCATCCAACACGAAAGTGCCGATGTCCAAGTGGCTGTGGTTGAACTTGTTGTCGCCCGCTTTGAAGCCGACGAAAATTGCGTTGCGGTCGTTCCACGCCGTCCGCATCGTCACGACTTCCCCGTGGCGAAAGTATTTGTCCAGTGGCAGCCCTTCCGTTTGCGGGTCGTTGCCCTGCTTGTCAAACCAGAGCAAATCCAACGGATGAGGCGATGCGGTGCTGCGAGCATACCATGCGTAAACGGGTCGGTTGAATTTGCGCGCCAGCCAAAACATTTGCGGTGCTCGTAGCGTCCCGTCGCTCCCGTCGGCGAAGTTGAAAGTCCGCCCTGTCGGTCCAGTGATGTAAATCGGGAACAAGCCTGTCTCGGCAAAGCCTTGCATTTGCGAAAGCCCGAAGTCTGTCCCAACTGCAGTCTCCAACGCCGCAAGAAAAACGCAGTTGTAACTTGTGGCGTAGTTCCAATAGCCCGGACCTTCGCCCCATGCGCCATCAGGGGCGAATTCGCGCATCGGGATTTGGAGGGATTGAAGGGCATGGTTCAAAATCTCGCCGCACAAATCGGGCAATTCGTCCAACAACGCCAATGCCGCCATCCCGATGCCTCCGTTGCAAACCTGATTCCAGTTGTGCCGCGCCGTTGACCACCAGCGTTTCTCTCGGTAAACGCCGAGGGCAGGCTGCAACCCTTTCGTTACCATTGCCTCCCGCAAAATTCGTCGCTGCTCATCCGTCCAGTCGCTGAAGAGCCAGTCATAACCGATGGCGAAGGCGTGCGCCATTTCGGCGGTGTCCAAAAAGTGGCGGGGGTTCCAGTCGGGGAAATTCGCCGCCGCTTCCAACTCGCGCCATGCCCGTTCCAAGTAGCGTCGGTCACCGTCCAACCGATACAGCAACGCTAAGGTGTAGGTGCGCAGCAAAACCCGACGGCTGGTCGCCAAAAGCCGCAAGCCATCGGGGATTTCGTAGCGGGATGGCGGCTCTTGACAGAGGCGGTCTGCCTGACTTTTCAGTCGCTGGTAAAACTCACGGGCTTGCTCGTCGGTTTGAACGAGTTGGCGCAAGCGCTCAAAATCCGCCGTCGTCGCCAACAATCGGGGATGCTCCTTGCGAACTTTCGCCAACCAATCTTGCGGCGTCCAAACCGCCACGCCCAACGCGAACGCCAAAAGGCTTGTCAGCCAAAGCCAACTGCCCATCACGCCATCCCCCTTTCCGCTTCGGTTGTCCTCACAGTTTTTGTCTTGCCCACCAACTTTGACGCATCCTTCGGGCAAAATTGAAGCGGCGAAAGTTCAACGGGAAGGTGATGACCGATGCGGAGCGTCTTGGCGATGGGGCTGGTGTGGTTTTGGCTGATGGCAGGTGCGCCGCCGAAACCTTATCGCATCGCTGTCGTCCCGATGACCAATTCCCACGCTTTCTTCCTGACGATCAAAGCGGGGGCGGAGAAGGCGGGCAAAGAATTGGGGGCGCAAATCCTTTGGCGCGGTCCGAACGATGAGACGGATGTCGCCGGGCAAATCGCCATCGTGGAAAACTTCATCGCCCAAAAAGTGGACGCCATTGTCTTGGCGCCTTGCGAACGCAAAGCATTGGTGCCCGTCGTGCAAAAGGCGCAACGACAGGGCATTCCCGTCATCGTCGTGGACTCCGCCCTTGAGCCCAACATCGCCGATGCTTTCATCGCCACCGACAATTTCAAGGGCGGTCAAATTGCGGGCGAAGTGTTGGCAGGACTGATCGGCAAAGCGGGCAAGGTCGGCATCGTGCAGGCAATCCCCGGCGCCGCCAGCGTGCAGGAACGGGAACGAGGTTTTCGGGCAGCGTTGAAAAAGTTCCCGAAGGTGCGCATCGCTTCGGTGCTGTATGGGCAAAGCAGCGTGGCGACGGCGATGCAAGCGACGGAAAACATGCTGACGGCGCATCCCGATTTGAAAGGCATCTTCGCCGTCAACGAGATTTCAGGCGTCGGGGCAGCGCAAGTGTTGCGCATTCGCAAGTTGGTGGGCAAGGTGAAGTTGGTAGCCTTTGATGCGTCTGACACCGAAATCAAGGCGCTGCAAGATGGCATCATCCAAGCCCTCATCGTCCAAAATCCCTTCCGCATGGGCTACGAAGGTGTCCGCTACGCCGTGATGAAGTTGCAGGGCAAACCCATCCCCAAGCGCGTGGACACGGGCGTGACGGTCGTGACACGGCGCAATTTCCGTGAACCTATCATTCAACGGTTGTTGTTTCCGCTCAAAGCCCCCTTTAAGTAGGCTCGGCAGGACTTTCTCTTCCCGTCCTTCAGGCTAACTTTTTCGCTCCCAATTTCGTAAAAGCCTGTGGACGGGCAAACACAGAAGAAGCGTGGGTGTTGGGGCACCCACGCTCGCCACAAAAGGGAGTGAGTAGGGAAAATGTTGCGTCCGCATTGTCGGCGAAAGCATAGCGTCCTTACTTGGTGGCGTCAAGTCGTGATGGCGAACCTTGTCGCTGCCATGTTCGCTTTTTTGCTGCCTTCCCACGCCTTCGCCCACAAACGCAACTTCGTCTGGCAATACGGCTCGGTGGCGGCGTTTCGGGGAGAACGGATGTCGCCTTCGGGCTTAATCGCGGCGCTGACACCCAATTGCGTTTCATCGGCAGTTTTGAATTTTGAGCGAAAGGAGGCACTCCAATGCATCGGCGCGGGTTTACCCTCATTGAATTGCTGGTCGTGATTGCGATTGTCGCCATTCTGGCGGCAATCCTGTTTCCCGTGTTCAATCGTGCCCGTGAGAAGGCTCGGCAAACTTCCTGCCTGAGCAATGTCCGTCAACAGGGCATGGCGATGGCGATGTATGTCAGCGATTGGGAAGCCTACCCGATGTATTCGTCAGGACCGTTCGCTCCCGACCCCAGCGGCTATCCGATGTATTTCCGCTGGTATGACCAAATCCACGCCTACACCCAAAACACCCAACTTTTTGTCTGTCCGACGGTGCCTCGCAAATTCGCTTTGGGGCAAGCGGGGCGCAACATCGCTTACGGCTACAACTACCAGTATCTTGGAAACTCGCGGGCGAACTGTTGGAATGTGCCTGTGACGGAGAGCCAAATCCAAACGCCTTCACACACCATCGCCATTGCCGACAGTCGTGGGACAGGCACGCGCCCATGCGACAACGACGAACCGACCGACCCAGATTTCGTCAACCTTGACTGCCTTTTCAATCACGGCTACAGCATTGACCCACCTGTTTTACCGCCTTGTCGCAGCGGCGGCGGACCAAATGCTCCAAGCAGCGGCGGGCGATGGAGCATCCCGCACGACCGCCATTTTGACGGCGCTAATTTCGCCTTCTGCGATGGTCATGCCAAATGGATGCGGGTAGAGACAGTCATGCAGGATAACCGTTGGTGGAACGGGCGCTTCCCTGACCCAGCACCGTGACGACAGCGACTGGCGACTAACGATTGGCAACTCAGTGAACTTGGAGCGCTTGGCAATTTGCCATTGCTTTGGCAAAATGGTGGCGAGCCTGAAAGGGGAGCCTGAAAGGGGAGTGTGAAGGGCGATGAGCGATGTCTTGAAGGGCAAACGGCTCGCCATCATCGGTGCGGGAGCGATGGGCAGCGCTTTGATGCGCGGGTTGCTGCAAAGTGGGGCAATGACTGCCGACCAAATTATTGCCGCCGACATTGACGAAGGGCGGTTGAGCGGTGCGGCGATGCTGGGCGTGGCGACGACGAAGGACAACAAATGGGCGGTGGCACAAAGCGACATCGTTTTGCTTTGTGTCAAGCCGCAGGTGATGGACGAAGTGTTGGCGGACATCGCGCCTGCCACTGAACCCTATCGTCACTGCGTCATCTCCATCGCTGCTGGCGTTCCCATCGCCCAAATAGAAAGGCAACTGCCTGATGGCACACCCGTCGTGCGGGTGATGCCCAACACGCCTGCGCAAGTGTTGGCGGGTGCCAGCGCCATCGCCTTGGGCAAGCATGCCAGCGAACCGCACCGACAAATCGCCCACGCCATCTTCCGCGCCGTCGGGCTCGTCGTAGATGTCCCTGAAAAGTTGCTGGATGCCGTGACGGCTCTTTCGGGAAGCGGACCAGCATATGTCTTCGTGTTTGCCGAAGCGTTGGCGGATGCGGGCGTCAACTTGGGTTTGCCCCGCGACATCGCTTTGAAGTTGGCGGCGCAAACGCTGTTGGGCGCTGCCAAGATGCTGCTGGAAACGGGCAAGCATCCCGGCGAACTCAAGGACATGGTGACTTCGCCAGGTGGGACGACCATCGCCGCATTACAAGTGTTGGAGCGCTGTGCTTTTCGTGGTGCGGTCATTGATGCCGTCGCTGCCGCCCATCAACGGGCGAAAGAGTTGGCAAAAGGGAGCGCGTGAGAGACGAAACGGTCAAAGTTTGGCGGTTAAAGTTGCCTTAGGGTTTCGCACCTTCGCCCTCGCTGCACTAACCCGCTTCAGTTTCACCAATTGCATTCGCCCGAACGAAAACCCTTTGAACGACGGAACAACCAACGATGTCACCCAAGACATTGACAGTCGTGCGGAACATGTCAAGGAAACGGTCAATGGGCAGGATGATAGCCATGCCCTTTAGCGGCAACCCAACCGATTGGAAAACGAAGGGCATCGTGACCAAACCGCCTGCTGGAATTCCAGCAGCACCTATGGCGGCGAGGTTTGCCGTGATGAAAACGAGAAGTTGCTGCGGGATTGAAAGTTGAATGCCGTAAGCCTGAGCGACAAAACAAGCAGCGACAGCCTCGTAAAGGGCTGTCCCGTCCATATTGACGGTCGCACCCAAGGGTAAAACGAAGTTCCTGACCTCGCTTCGTATGCCCGCTCGCTCGGCGCATTCAAGGGTGACGGGCAAAGTCGCCGAACTTGAACTGGTTGAAAAGGCAGTCAAAAGCGCTGGCGCAAAATGGCGAAGATAAGAGAAAGGCGAAACTTGACCGAAAAGCCGAGCCAGAAGCGGAAGCACCAACAAGCCGTGAATTACCAGCCCCGTTATGACTGTCAAGGCATATTTCGCCAAAGGCAAGAAAACGGACAAACCAAACTCTGCCGAGAGCCGAACAGCCAATCCGAAAACACCGAAGGGCGCAATGGCAAGCAGCCAGTGAACGACGATCATCGTCAAACCTAAAACCGAACCCAAAAGTTGCTGGACAGGTTTCCCCATCTCCTTCGCTGTCAGCAAAACCGCACCTGTCAATAGAGCGAGGAAGATGAGCGCCAACATCTCGCCCTTTGCGAGGGCTTCAATTGGGTTGGATGGGACGATGTTCAAGATGAGCGTTTTAAGTTGCAACGGTGGCAATTCCGGAGGTTTGCCTTCGGCAAGGCTGAAGCCGAAACCCGGTTGAAGCAGGTTGACAAGTGTAAGACCAATCGTGACGGCAATGGCGTTGGTGACAAGGTAGTAAACGACCGTCCACCATCCCAACCGAGACAACCTCGCTATGTCTCCAAGTTGAGCGACGCTCAGTGCCAGCGAACTGAAAATGAGCGGGATGACGATCATCCTGA
>Ga0197143_1000595_pt1 | contig 37615 bp, 38 predicted proteins | sample GBS70_MetaG_FD_148603 | JGI IMG/M metagenome (GOLD analysis project Ga0197143, IMG submission 148603) | Sediment microbial communities from Great Boiling Springs, Gerlach, Nevada, United States - GBS 70_MetaG | ecosystem: Environmental > Aquatic > Thermal springs > Hot (42-90C) > Sediment... | reverse complement strand
AGTAGAAGTGAAGGGATCTGATAGTTGAAGATAAGGGAAGGGTTAACATTCGATGATGTATTACTAGTACCAAAACGCTCCTCTGTAATCTCTAGATCACATGTTACCCTGAAGACTAGATTGTCAAGGAGGATAAACCTTAACATACCTATAGTAAGTGCAAACATGGATACTGTAACTGAAGCAAATATGGCTATAGCTATTGCTAGAGAGGGTGGGATAGGTATAATCCATAGGTTTATGAGCATAGAACAGCAGGTCAATGAGGTTAAGAAGGTTAAGAGGGCAGAGAATATAATAATAGAGCAGCCGTACACAGTTAAGCAAGAACAGTACCTATATGATGCAATAAGCAAGATGAATGAGTACAATGTATCAGGGTTGCTAGTAACAGATGATGATAACAGATTGGTAGGTATACTAACCAGGAGGGATATAATGTTTGAGAATGATATGAATAAGAGGGTATACGATGTTATGACTAAGAATGTTATAACCGCTAGGTATGGTATAAGCATAGATGAGGCTAAGGATATCCTACACAAGTATAGGATAGAGAAGTTACCCCTTGTAGATGAGCATAACAGGGTGAAGGGGTTAATAACAGCAAAGGATATAATGAAGATGGATCAGTACCCTCTTGCAGCAAAGGATAAGAAGGGTAGACTGCTAGTTGGTGCAGCAGTAGGTGTTAAAGGTGACTTCATTGAGAGGACAGAGAAGCTTCTTGATGCAGGTGCTGATGTAATAGTCATAGATATAGCACATGGGCATAGTGAGAATGCCATAAATGCAGTAAAGAGTATAAGGAAGGCATTCCCTGACTGTGAGCTTATAGCAGGTAATGTTGCTACTGCAGAAGGTACAAAGGATCTTATAGATGCTGGTGTAGATGCGGTAAAGGTTGGTGTAGGCTCTGGCTCAATATGTATAACAAGGATAGTTACTGGCTCTGGCGTACCTCAATTAACAGCTATAATGGAGTGTGCGAAGGTTGCTAGGGATTACGATGTACCTATAATAGCTGATGGAGGTATAAGGAACTCTGGTGATATAACCAAGGCACTTGCTGCTGGTGCGCATACTGTAATGATAGGCAGTCTATTAGCAGGAACAGATGAGAGTCCTGGTATAAGCATAACAAAGAACGGTAAGAAGTACAAGATATATAGGGGTATGGCCTCATTCTATGCTTCTCTAGGTAGAAAGATGAGGGAGGAAGGTACACTTAACATAGATGATGACCTTAACGATTACGTGCCAGAGGGTGTTGAGGCATTAGTAGAGTATAAAGGTAGTGTTGTGGAGATAGTAAGGCATCTACTAGGAGGCTTAAGGTCAGGCTTCAGTTACTGTGGTGCAAGGAATATAGATGAGTTACATAAGAATGCTGAGTTCATAAAGATGACAATGGCTGGATATATAGAGAGTATGCCCCATGATGTTAATGTGATCCAATAGATTACAGAAATTTATCTATTGTTAGATTAAATTCTATTTTAAAATAATATAATGAATTAGTAATGGGTTACTAATAATAGGGTTACTAATAATACTTGATTCACTTCTTCTGTTGTGTTTGTTGGACACTCTGCCCTTCTTGCTACTGCTTCTTCTCTTCCTCCTTCTTACTCTTCTTTGCCAATATTATTATTGCTATTATGGTAATATTTAAGTTTTTATCCAAAAAGAAGGAATTATTCTTATAGATAGATATTAAAAACCCCATGATAACACTAAATGCAATGGGAGAGATAAGGGTAAGCATAATAGGCTTTGGCAATGTTACAAATACACTCATCAAAGGATTAGAGTATTATATGACTAATAAGAAGAGTAATAACTTAGGTATATGGCATGATAAGGTTGGGGGTTACTCTATAAATGATATTAAGATAGTTAGTATATTTGATGTAGATGCAGATAAGGTTGGTAAGTTAGTTACATGCAATGATAGTAGTATAAAGATAAATGCTGGTATGCTAATAGATCAACCACCTTCATACTGGAATAATAATATTGTATCTGTAAGCAAGGATGAGTTGTTAAGCATGCTTAAGGATAGTAGACCAGATATTGTGGTTAATCTTATCTCATCTTCAATGGATAGATCCTCCTATGCATATGCAGAATGCTCCTTAGCATGCAATTCAAGCTTCATAAATACAACCCCAACAACACTTGTTTCAAATACAGATATTAGCAAGAGGTTTAAGGACAATGGTTTAATACTAGTTGGTGATGATCTTATGAGCCAATTTGGAGGCACAGTATTCCATAGAATTATACTTAGGATGATGCATAAGAGGGGGTTGGTTGTTAAGGATTCATATCAGTTAGATGTTGGTGGTAGCAGTGATACAAGGAATACATTGCAAGAGCATATTAGAGCAAAGAAGAGGAGCATAAAGACATCAAGCATAAACACTGAACTTCCTTATGAGTTCAATCTTGCTGCTGGAACAACAGAGTATACGGAGTTCCTTGATGGAGATAGGGTAAGTTATTATTGGATATACTCAGAAGGCTTCATGCGTTCACCAATAAAGATAGATATTACAATGAGGAGCAACGATGCATCAAATGCATGCAATGTACTACTTGATGTTATAAGGGCTGTGAAGTATGCTATGGATGTTAAGGATGTTAGTCTTGCCGATATAATTAGTGCTTATGGCTTTAAGAGTCCTCCTAGGCAAGTTAGTGTTATTGATGCTCAGGATGAGTTTGAGAGGATATTTGTTAAATAATATTTTATAAATAGGATAGTAAGAGATTGTATTATGGAATTGGTTAAGGCTAAGGAGTTCCCTAATTTTAAATGGCTTAATACTAAGGAACCATTATCGTTATCAAAGCTTAAAGGGCATATAGTTGTTCTGGACTTCTGGACATACTGTTGTATAAACTGCATGCATATGATAGCAGAGTTAACAAGGTTAGAGCATAAATATAAAGATAAACCTGTTGTATTCATAGGTGTACATTCAGCAAAGTTCTACAATGAGCAGGATGCTAAGAATATAGAGCAAGCAATAATGCGCTATGAGATTGAACATCCTGTAATAGTTGATGAAGATATGAGTATATGGCGTGCTTACAATGTTAATGCATGGCCTACTATAGTTATAATAGATCCAAATGGTAATATAGTATACAAGCGTGCAGGGGAAGGGCAGTATGAGTTGATAGATGATGTTATTAATATACTCCTTACTAGATACTCAGATAGAATTGTAAAAGAGCCTATAAGAATTGTAAGGGAAGATTATAAATTTAAATCTAATGATAAGTTATCATTCCCTGGTAAGATATCATTTGATCCAGATTACAATTATATTGCTATAAGTGACTCAAATAACAATAGGATACTTGTAGTTAAAGCAAGCGATGGAAGAGTAGTCTACAAGATAGGCTCTAGTAGCAAGGGTTTATATGATGGTTCATTTGATGAGGCAAGGTTCTTCAGACCACAGGGTATTGTATGGAGTAATGATGCTAGCAAGATATACGTTGCTGATACTGAGAACCATGCATTAAGGGTTATAGACCTTGATAAGAGGTATGTTAAGACTATAGTAGGTAATGGAATGCAAGGTTATTACAGCAGAGGGGGTTATGCCCTAACAACATCTCTAAACTCACCATGGGACCTTGCTATAAAAGATAATAAAATACTCTTCATAGCAATGGCTGGGTTACATCAGATCTGGGCATATTATATAGATGAATCAATAGTAAGACCATTTGCTGGTAGTGGGTATGAGGGTCTCTTTGATTCAAGTCTAAATACTGCAGAGTTTGCACAACCAAGTGGGTTATCTATAGATGCGAGCAGACTATATGTTGCTGATAGCGAGAGTTCCTCCATAAGGGTTATAGATATTGATAAGAGGTATGTTAAGACTATAGTAGGCAAGGATCTGTTTGTATTTGGGCATAGGGATGGTAGAATAGATGATGCATTACTACAACATCCATTAGGTGTAGATGCCCATGGGGATATAGTATACGTTGCTGATACATACAACCATGCTATTAGGGTTATAGATCTTGCAAAGGGTGAGGTTAGCACCCTTATAGGTAGAAACAATGCAGCAGGGTGCAGATTAGATGATTCATGCACACTAATGCTATATGAACCTAGCGATGTTAAGTTACTTGCTAAGAATAACATGCTTTACATAGCTGATACTAATAACCATCTAATAAGGATATTTAACCTTGAGAGCAAGGTTCTCCATACATTAAATATATCATTTTAAATTAAGTATTCATAGAAGCTTTAGGGTATGAGCCTAGTACCTTTAAGAATACTACCTTATCTTTGATCATATCCAAGCACTCTCTTACATTCTTATCAAGTATATGCCCCTCAAAGTCCAGATAGAATGAGTACTCCCATGGTCTATCCTTCAATGGTCTTGATACTATCATTGTAAGGTTTATCCCCCTTACAGCAAACTCCTCCAATACACTATATAAAGAGCCTGCAACATGCCTTGCTATGAATATTATTGATGTCTTATCATTCCCTGTAGCCTTGCTACTATAGTTACGTGTAAGCACTATGAATCTAGTATAATTGTTCTTGCTATCCTCTATACCCTCAAGTATAACCTTCATACCATATACCTCAGCTGCAAGCTTGCTTGCTATTGCTGCACTCCTCTCTATCCTCTTCTCCTTAAGCATCTTCACACTACCAGCTGTATCGTAGTAAGGTATGGGCTCAAACCCATGCTGCTTTATGAACTCTCTACACTGCCCTAATGCTTGTGGATGTGAGTATACATACTTTATATCCTCTATACTGCTATCATCATAACCTATTAAGCAATGTACTATCCTTAGATAGATCTCCCCACATATATTTAGATTTGTATGCATAAGTAGATCATATGTCTCATTTACACTACCCTCTATTGAGTTCTCTATAGGGACTACAGCATAATGTGTATCATTTATCTCAACAGAATAGAATACATCTGCTAATGTACGCCTTGGGAGAAGTAAGATATTACTAGTATTAAAGTACTGTAATGCTGCTAACTCGCTGTATGCACCCCTCTCCCCTTGGAATGTAACCTTAAGTATGTTACTCATAATGATCTTTTATCTATTATTGCTATCTCATAAAGCATATATCAGCATAGTTTAAGTGCACTTATATTACCATAATCACTTGCCAACTTCCTTGTTGATATTAGATTACACTCTATGCACTTAACCTCTTCATTACCTATCTTAACAACCTCTCCTCCACAGCTACTACACCTTGTATATATTACCCCTAAGTTAGCATCCTTGAATGTAATATGTATATAACCGTTGATTAGGCTTACTACCCTAGCCCTAACTATATCTCCTATCCTAAACATACTATTAGCCTTTATCTTACCTCTACTTATGTAAAGAGCATCGAATCTAGCATCGCTCTTAATATCATTTATGCATAGTATCCTAATACTAGCTATGTTTGTAACAAGAGCATGTACAAAACCTAGTATGTAATCACCCTTCTTTGGCATCTGAGTACTCTTAATTGCATTAACCCTTACAATCTTATTCTTTATATCATATAAGACTCTGCCTATTATTGTAGATCTTATAGAACCATCATACTCATAGGTATGATTTGAGGATAAGAACTCCTCTATGGTTGCTATCTCATCGCCAGGTAACACAAGATTACTGCCCCTCTTCATAGCATCTACCCAATTAACAATAAATAACTAAATAGAACCATATAATAAATTAAACTGCTATTATGATACTAAAGCCAATGGGGCAGCATAAGGAATGAGTTTATACTTATATCTATGTCTATGCCTCTATCTACATCCTTGCTCTTCCTATCTAGTATACTTAACATTGCATATGCTTGAGGTACAGATAGCAATGGTCTTGAGAACTCATCATCTATTGATAGCCTTGGGCATGCTACTTGTATAAATGCATCTATATCATTAAATATCCTTAACCTCTCATCTGTAACCTCTGTTAATGCTATAAGCCTAACATACTTACCATGCTTCTCAAGCCTATTCTTGATATCCTTAACTCTATTAAGCATAAGTTGACCCTCCTTAAGGCCTACTATTATGCCTATCCTCTCAGCATCTAATGCCTTGTATACTGCAAGTATAGCCCTCTTTCTAAGTCTCTCAGCATACTCATTAACCTCTTTAACCTCATCATAGTATGGGTCAAGCATTAGAGTTAACTTGCCTGTAGATAATGCTACTCCAACAGCATGGAACATACTCTGCCCTAGGAATAGGAATGCCTCTACAGAATCCTTAATATAATATGCTGGATAAAACTCGCAACCAAATACTTGTGCATCAGAAAGTTGACCCTTACCATTACCTATGCTAACCATTATCCCATAGCCCTCAAGTAATGATTTTACATTAGGAACCTGATGCTTATGCTGGCTATTGGTAACTAATCCTACATGCCTTATACCTCTATCTTTAAGTATATCTATACACTTCCTTGTAACAGACTCGAATTCTATATCATCGTAAGCATCAACCATTATGATATTCTTGCCCAACTCCCCAAATGCTATACCATGACCGATATGGAATAGTATATCTGCATTCAACTGCTTCAATGCATTAGTATTCAGATCGCAAGAACCATAACATGGGTCTGCTATAATATAAGCATCTATCCCAAATTCTCTATTAACCTTATCTGCAAGATTGGATACCTTATTAAGTAATGCCTCTGGTGCATTAAATGCCACTGCCCTTGGTCTCCTCTGTCTTATTACACTGTACACCTTCTCCTCATCTATATATATCATGTATGCTATACAATAGTTGAGTTATTTATTCTATATACATTCTTGGGTTATGAATATCATGTTAGAATAGTATGAAGCATTAACTATATTTAGCAAAATTAAAATATTATATGCATCTCTACTGGTAGATCCTTTGCCAACTCATCTGTTAACCAATCATCGTATATCTCTATCATATCCTTCTTACTTACCTTAATGTTATGCTTTAGCGTTACCTTGCTACCATCGTTCCTATAAAACTCTATTATAGCCTCTTTACTATCTATGAAACCAAGTACATCATAGGGTAGCATAACCTCTCTACTGCCATACTGAATATTTATAAGGTAAGTTCCATTCTTATAGAATGCCTTGCCATATATGTAGCTCTGACCAAATGTTAGATCTAAGAATATTACTATAACACTCATAGCATATCACCATCTCATGTATGCATGTATGTATAGTTAGTTTATATCCTTATAATAAAGTTGAAAATATTGCATACTTTGTAGCTATCTCTGCTACCTTTATATCGTCTGCACTACCTATAACTATAATATCACCATCATTTGGCATCAACTCTTCAAGTAGCATGTTTCTTACCTCATCCTCATTAACAAGAACATCGTAATCCATATTTGGCATGATAAATTTTGATCCTTTATATACTAGTGTTGTAGTACCTATTGCACCTGCCTTTACTGCAGCATCCCTCTGCTCTATACCTTTACCAACTCTATTACGTATATACCTGCTATCAACTCTAACAGCATAGTTTGCTTTGCCTATAACAATACTGCAGTATGGTACACTCATCTCCCTTGGCATTACTTGAGTTATGTAACTGTATATCTCCTTGCCATTGCTACTTAACATAGTTCCTGCCCTGCTAGTTGTTATAACTCCATACATCTTCATATGCTTTATAAGTGTCTTAACAGAACCTTCACCAAGGGCAAGTTTCTTGCATAGCAGTGACCTACTTGCTATACCATTCCTACCTATCAACTGTATAGCAATGACTACATGTGCTATATTATAAGATAGAATCCTGCTTGGAGCATACCTTGATGCTATCTTAAAGAGTGTAGTTATATACTTGCTACTGCTGTTAGTACTCATAATAATTCAATAATCAAGTAATGCATATATCTTTATTCAGATGCTTTTGATATTGTAACTAGCATAGTATCTCCTACCTTAGGGCTTCCTATCCTCTCATAAACATTCCTAGTTATTGTTATGTTCATCTGTATAGGAGAGTATGTTACATGCTGTAACTGTTGGAATGGTATAAGTGCTGGTATTATCTTCTTCATAACCTCCTTTGTATCATCATCCAACTCTCTTATACTATCTATCCTCTGCTTTAAGATCTCTGTCTGATCTATAGGCTCTGTCTTTATCTCTTGCTGTAGCGTAAGCATAATGATGTTACCATTATCAGTTATCGATCGTACAACAAACTCTAGAGTTTGGGACATAACAGTAGTAATAATTACTGCATAATATTAAATTATACACATGATAAACATACTTTTATTTATCACTTTTATCATCAATATTATCAGTCTTAAGCTCAAAGTCCTCCAGTCTTGCAAACACCTCTATATCCTTATCTATCACCTTTATAAGATATGCATATGGTCTATCTGGTTCTATTCCTATTATAACTCCATCATCTCCAGCGCTAACATCCACCATATCATGCTTAAATACAACCCTATCACCAACTCTGGGTATGCGCCTATGCTCATAACCAGCACGCTTAAGTATATTTAGCAGATGCTCAGATACTAACTTTGTAACCTCTTCTAATGTTAAATCTCCAAACTTGTAATCCTTAAGCCATACAGTTATCTTATCTTGTTCACGCTTTGATTGCTGGAGTATTATAACTATGCCTTCTGGCTCATCAGTAACCTCTATGCTTACTATAACTGGTTTTAATGACATAATTATCAACTCCCTTATCTTGAATAAAAATCTTATAATACAAGGTTATTCTGTACCTATAGCCCCAAGTAGATCGAACTCTTCTTGAGCAGCACTCTTTATCTCTGCTAAAGATATCATATGCCCATCTGGATCAAGTATTATTGCATGCTTACCAAAGCTCTCCTCTCTAGGCTCCTTCAAGAACTTTAAACCTCTCTTCTTAAGCATCTCACATAACTCATATAGATCATGTACTGTAAAGCCTAGTAGTATACCACTCTTAACATTACTATCGTTGCTACTACTATCCTTTCTCTTTAATACTATCCTTGTAGGATCATTAAAGAGCTCTGCTGTATTATCATCACTATATCTTAATGGTAAACCTAGCTCATTAACATAGAAGTCTATAGATCGCTTTAAATCTTTAACGAATAACACTACTGCATCTAACCTTCTGAACATAACCATATATTATGATAAATCATAATTAAAGATTTCTTTAACATTGGAAAATCTTATATCATTATAATGGTATATCTTATAGGATGAAGAGATTAGAGGCTATAATACCAACAGAGAGACTTAACGCTGTTAATGAGGCATTGAAGAAGGTAGGGATTGGAGGTGTAACAGTTATAGATAGCAAGGGTAGAGGTGCAGGTAAGAGGGAACCTGTGGCAGGGGCTAGAGGCACCATGTACTATATACCAGAGTTCCATGCAAGAACAACACTTATTACTGTTGTCGATGACTCAAAGGTGGATGATGTTATAAATGCTATACTTGGTGCAGCTAGCACTGGTTCCCCAGGGGATGGTAAGATATTCATAACCAATGTTGAGGATGTTGTTGATATAGGTAGCAAGAAGAGAGGTCCAGGCGCACTTTAATCTAATCGCATTAATATTAGTGATTTAATTTTTATTTATTATTATTATTATGAGGACTTATCTTGCTTCTATCTCCCTACTGCTCTTAAAGAATCTTCTAGTATCACCAAGCATAAGAACCTCCTCTTCTTTAGTCTTTATAACCAATGGTAGATTGTTAACAACATTACCTATAACCATACAATACCTTGATTGAAGAGTCCTTACTATAGATTTTATAGATTCTGCATCCACTAACGATACTCTTGCTATCTTCTCTAAGTCACTCTCGTTTGTGAAGTTAAATAAAAATATGTTATCCAACTGCCTATATATGCTATCACTTATAGCATCTGGTTGATTGGTTATGAATGTAGTGAATATACCAAAATGCCTCATCCTTGTAACTATATCTTCCCAGTAGGTATCCCTAAGATAAAGGTGAGCCTCTTCAGCAAAGAGGAAGATTGGGGGTATCTTACCCTGCTCTAGTAACTCTATTAACTTTGTTAAGAGTAACTCAACTGTCATGCGTCTTACCAAAGAGGATACTCTACCCATTCCTATTATCATAGCCATCCCATTGCTCTTCTGCCTTATCATATCCTCAAGCCTTATACAACTACTGCTAGAATCAGCAAACAAGTTAGATGTTATTATTGTATGTAACCTAGATACTAATGCTTCCTTAACAAACTCATTGATCTTAAGATTTACTATAGCATCAAGTAGTGATGATATGCTAAGCCTATTCCTAGCCTCTAGATTATCCCATACCCTAAAGAACTCCCTTAAAGAGGCTGCTGGTATATCTAAAGCATACTTGAGCATATTTGCCATTGCATATTTACCTATGTACTCTAAGGTAAACCTTAGCCCTCTCCCAGGCTCAAGGAATAGTGTCTTATCAGCTATACTGCTCTTGCTACCATTAGCATTCCATGCTAACCCTAGATACTCATTGTTCAAGTCTAATACTATTGTATATGCACCATACTCAACTAGACCTTTAACTATACACTTTGTTAGATGTGATTTACCAGAGCCCTTCTTACCAGTTATAAGATTCAATCTACCATCTAGATCCTCAGCATATATGGTAACCTCTTCACTACCATTGTACGAGTAACCTATCTTTATAGCATACACTCCTCTTCTTTTAAGGATAGAGTTTAGTTCATGCATACTTATCTTCCTTATCCTAGAGTTTACCCTTGATGGTAACCATGATAAGTCATTACCCATTTTACCATTCTCTATACTTGCCCTTATCTTACATTTTATTAGCCTGGCATCTCTAAGTATCCTTGCTATACTTCCTATTCCTAATGGATCATAGTTATTGCACTTGCTTGTAGCATTAAGTATCTCATCCTTTACTATATCATCAAGCAGTGATTGAGTGTTGTGATACTCCTCATCATAAACCTGTACTAGCAGCATCTTCTTATTACTACTAATACCATTACTGTTATTGTTATAACCACCATTACCATCTATACTGTTAACATCTTCTTCTATTATCAAGTAATCCCCTTTGCTTATACCCTCGTCATGTAATGATAAGAGTACAATCTCATCCTTACTCTTGTTTATTATCCTCATATTCTACCCCCATTAGCATGCCTTACCTATCAAGAGTCTCCTAGCATTATCTCCATCAACCTCCTTAACACCTAGCCTACTCTTCATGAAACCTTTCAAGCATAGAACATCAGTGCTTGTAAATACAGATGTATGGTGTGCTATCCTTAATGTATCTGGATACCCATTATGGAATGTATCGTTCTTCGCAAGAACTCCTAATGCATAAGATGCATCATACGTAGATGGCATATCAACTCTAATGACTAGTCCATTGCTATTGAGTTTTGCTAGTAAGATAGATACATCCTTTAAGTCTTTACTGTTATCATTACTATTACAATTGTTTATAAAACCCTTAATGATATCTGTTACATCAGTATAGCAAGGATGCATCTGCTTTGTTAAAGATGATGCTATCCTTGAGAGAGGCTTAAATGATGTACTCTTGCTTAACCCTATTAACATATTGCCATTTGTGTTACATATATCAATTATGTTGGTTAACATGCATGACTCATGATCTGATGCCCTTAATGCTCCATCTACAAGTATTATTGAATTGGATAAAAGCATTGATATCTTATACTGGAGTACTCTCTCTAACCTTACCCTTATCATCCTCTTGCTCTCTTCTACACTGTTATTTGCTCTATTGTATGAATTAATAGTAGCATAATCGCTCTTTACATAAAATAGCATTGGTCCTATCTTTGCATGTGTTACCATCTTACCACTGTATGCTAATGCAATACAGCACTTTGCTGAGTATATGAATCCATCTACAGTCTCACCAACAAGTATACAACTAGAGTCTATGCCTACTACACATGTATCTATGCTCAAAGGTTCTATCCTTTTTATTATGATCTCATCGGTAGCATCCTGATCCCAGCCATGAATAGGTATAAGTGATCTATCATTGCAGAAGATTACTTGCTTACCATTAAGCTCATCTAGCCTTGAGGGTATAGTAGAATCTATACTTCCTTTAATATCATTTATTATAGCATCCATATCAAGAATAGGAAGGTTTAATTGTGTCTTCATCTTGATCAACAATATAGAAGATGAGTCATATTAATGTTGCGCAAGATGTTCAACATGAACAATATGATAGTACTGAGCCTAGCACCGTTAAGATAAGGCTAAGGAGAGGGGCATGGGAGATAGAGATAACCTGTAAGGAGGATAAGGTAAGGCAAGTGGTAGAGAGTGTACTGGCTGGTATGAGCAGTAGTAGGGTAGATGAGGGGAGCATAAATGGTACTGCAAGTAAGAGCAGCACCAGTATAGATACAAGTAAGAGAGCATCAGTTAAGGGTGGTGCAACATGTAAAGGTCTAATAGAGCAACTATGGCATGAAGGCTGGTTCGTTAATGAGCATAACCTTGCAGAGGTGCATGAGGAGTTAGCAAGGAGAGGTTACAACTACGATAGAACTGCTGTATCACATGCATTAACAGATCTTGTTAGAGAGGGAATACTAAGTAGAGTAGGTAGTGCTAGAGTTTATAGATATGTGCAAAAGAGACCCCCATTGAATGAGTAATGGTTGGGAGGTAGATTTAAATCTCTATTATATGATAAATATAATGATTTAAGATGCTATTCATAAGTGGTGCTGAATGGCTCTGGCTCATAGTTATTATAGGAGTACTTCTCTTTGGTGCAAAGAAGATCCCTGAGTTAGCAAGATCCTTAGGCAAAGCAACAGGTGAGTATGAGAAGGCTAGACTTGAGGCTGAGAGAGAGATAAGAGGTTATACAAGTAGTAACATAAAACCATCAAGAGAGAAGTTGGAGGAGATAGCAAAGACCTTAGGTATAGACTACAAGGATAAGAGTGATGATGAACTTATAGAGGATATAGAGAGAGCAATAAATAGGAGTAAGAAGTAACAATCATAATTAAATATAGATATGAGTGCTGTTGAGGTTATCAATCTAACTAGAGTATTTGATTCTAAGGGCAAGAGAGTTGTTGCTTTAGATGATGTGAACCTTAAGATAAGCAAGGGTGAGATCTTAGGGCTTCTTGGTGCAAATGGTGCTGGTAAGACAACCCTAGTTAAGATACTTGCTACACTGTTATTACCAACATCAGGTTATGCATATGTATATGGCTATGATGTTGTAAGTGATGCAAAGAAGGTTAGGAGGATAATAAATCTAGTCTCAGGGGGTGAGACCCCTGGTTATGGTCTATTAACAGTTAAAGAGAATCTATGGTTCTTCTCACAGCTCTATGGATTGTCTAACAGTGATGCTAAAGCAAGGATCAATGCACTTATAGAGGATATGGAGCTTGAGGAGTACAAGGATGTTAGGGTACATAAGTTATCTACAGGCTATAAGCAGAGGCTTAATCTTGCAAGGGGGTTCATAAACGATCCTAAGATAGTACTACTTGATGAGCCTACACTTGGGCTTGATGTTATAAACGCTAAGCATATACGCTCATACATAAGGAGATGGGTTGGTTATGATTCTGAGAGGGCAGTACTGCTTACTACCCATTACCTAGCAGAGGCGGAGGAGATATGTGATAAGATTGCAATAATATACAAAGGTAGGATAGTTGCATATGAGACCCCTGAGGCATTGAAGAGGTCCTTGATGGATAGCACTGTTATTGAGATGTATATTATGAATAACTCTGATCATGCTAACACTATAAATACTATAAAGAATGTACTTGCAGCAAGTAGTATACTTGGTTATGAGATAAATGGTGTATACAATAGTGATGAGAAGGAGGGTATGGTAATTAAAGATAACGATAAGAATATTAGATTAAAGATTATACTTAACGATGAGTACATAGTACCTAGCATAGTTGAGATGTTCGTTAAGCATGGATTAAAGTTATTATCTATAAATAAGAACAATCCAACGTTAGAGGATGTTTACATAAGGTATGTTAGTGGGAGTAAAGAGTAATTATTAATTATGCTTATGGATGAGATACTTCTAAACCTAAGGGCAGTATATGCTAGAGCATACGTTAGGGTAAAAGGTCTAACAAGGGAGCCCCACTGGAGTATAGCAGAGGTTACCATACCATTACTATCCTTGAGTGCATACGTTTACATGTATACTATGCTTAACTCTCCCCAAGAGTATATGGCATTTGTTATAGTAGGTGGTGCAATGCTTGCATTCTGGAGCAATGTACTCTGGGGCATGTCAGCACAGCTCTACTGGGAGAAGGATACAGGTATGCTACAGTACTACATGCTTGCCCCAGCATCTAGGATGGCAATACTTGTAGGCATGGCTGTAGGAGGTATTATAAACACTACACTAAGATCAGTATCCATACTGCTTATAGGTAGCATTATATTCCCTGTAAGTTACAACCTTATAGACCCTCTAGCATTAATTACTGTATTCATCATAACTATAGTTGCATTATATGGTATGGGCATGCTATTTGCATCTCTCTTCCTTCTCTATGGTAGGGAGGCTAGCCATATAGCTGATCTACTACAAGAGCCAATATACATGCTATCAGGTATATACTACCCTGTTATAAGTAGTAGGATATTCCCACAGTCTGTAAAGATAATAGCAAGCCTAATACCCTTAACATTAGGTATAGATGCGATAAGGCTTATACTTGTAATGGGTAAGAGTATCACTGATGTATCTATGCATATAATAGGTTTATGTATACTTGCTATAGCACTACTCATACTTGCGTATATTGCATTGAAGAAGATGGAGTATGTAAGCAAGAAGCATGGTAGATTATTATTAAGGTGGCAGTAATGCTATGAGTTCAATAGTAATAAGGATAATGATGATAACAATGCTTAAGGTTATAACCCAAGGGATAGTATTAGGCTGGAAGATAGAGTCTAATTGGACAAACCCATTCGTATTCCTAACATACATGGTTGCTAAACCAATTGCAAGCGTATTGCTTGTAGGTTTTGTGTTTATAATAGGCAGTATATCATCACTAGACAAGGATCTCTTCTTGTATGTATTCATAGGTACAACATTCTTCATATACCCTGCTAATATAATAATAACATTAACATACCTTGTACATGAGGATAGGGCAAAGTATGAGGTACTTAAGCATATCTACATAACACCATACTCACTTAAGCCCTACATAGTAGGGAGGGGTATAGCAAGTGCTATAAACTCTAGCATATCTGTTATTATATCACTCATCGTAGGGCTCTTTATATTCAATTCTTACTTTGTCTTAGATATAAAACTTGATCTAAATATTAACTATCCTTTACTTATTACAAGCATAATGCTTGGGGTAACAGCATTCATATTTCTAGGCATGATACTCTATGCCATAAACCTTGTAACATTCAAGCTCCAATACTCTATAAGCGAGTATACAACAGGTATACTCTTCTTGCTATCAGGGGTAATATTCCCTACAAGTATGCTACCATACCCATTACAGATAATAACTGATGCATTGCCAACAAAGCACTTCCTTAACCTTACAAGGGCATCAATCATAAACATTGGTGATTACATGGATGATCTTATCTTGCTTGCATTAACAACACTTGCAATACTCTTTATAGCAATTATACTTATGCATATTATAGAGAGGAGGGCTAGGATTAAGGGAACCATAGACAGGAAGGCAGAGTACTAGTAATTCAAATAGAATTAATAACTTATACTGCTTAGCACTAATATGATGGATCAAGAGTACATAAGGAGTATTGCAGAGAAGTATAGCAAGAGTGGCAGAGTTACCATATGTACATTAGGTAGCCATTCAGCGTTAGAGATAATGGATGGTGCAAAGGATGAGGGCTTAAATACAGTTGTTGTATGCCAAAAAGGAAGAGAGTTACCATACAAGAGGTTCTCCAGATTGGCTGATGAGATAATTGTAGTTAATAACTTTAAGGATATGCTAGATAGCAGTATTCAGAGCAGGCTACTTGATATGAATGCAATAGTTATCCCTCATAGAGCATTAACGGCATACCTAGGCTACGATGCTGTTGAGGATGAGCTTAGACTACCAATATTTGGGAATAGGGCAATGCTTAGGATAGAGGATAGAAGCTTAACTAATGCAAGAAACCAGTACTATCTGCTTGATAAGGCTGGCATTAAGCATCCTAGGATAATAAGGGATGCTAAAGATATAGATGGACCAGTTATAGTTAAGGTCCAAGAGGCAAAGCGTAGGCTTGAGAGGGCATTCTTCATAGCAAGTTCCTATGAGGAGTATCTAAGGAAGTCTGAGGAGAGAGTAGCAAAAGGTATAATAAATAGGGAGGATCTTGAGCATGCTGTTATAGAGGAGTTGGTTATAGGCACATACTTTAACTTCAACTACTTCTACTCACCATTAAGAAGAGAGGTTGAGTTCCTAGGCATAGAGCGTAGATTACAGACAAATCTTCATGACTTCACAAGCATACCAGCAAGGCAACAGTTAGAGATGGATGTGGAACTGCAGAATATTGAGATTGGGCATACACCAGCAAGTATAAGGGAGTCAATGCTAGAGAAGGTATTTGAGATAGGCGATAGATTTGCTTATGCTGCAATGCAAGAGTTCCCTCCTGGGATTATAGGTGTATTCTCTCTCCAAAGCGTTGTTACAAAGGAACTGGATATAGTAGTCTATGATGTCTCCCCTAGAGTACCTGGGAATCCTATACTTGCTACAACAAGCCCTTATGTTAAATACATGTATGGTGAGGTCTTTGGAGTAGGTAGGAGGATAGCTATGGAAGTTAAGAGAGCGTTAACACATGGGATGCTATCAAATATACTCACATAAACTATCCTTAATATTTATTAATGTTATTTATTGTTATTGTACTATCTTAAGCTCTCGTTCTCTAACTCATCATAAAAGAGGTCCTTCTTAACCTTTATTGGTATATCATAGTATGCAGCAAGTGCTATTGAGTCTGACGCCCTATAGTTCCTTAGCACTATATTCTTATTCTTACCTTTAAAGTAAAGATTGGCTCTAAGAGCAGAGCCACTAGGATACACTCTAACCTCAGTAAGCAGTAGATCCTCTAACTCTGCTATCTCATTAACTAGATTATATATTGTAGGTATGCTATTCTTGTCCCCTTGTCTAAACCTCTCTATATGCCTTGCAACCTCGCCAGAGAATGCACGCATATGGAACACCTTTCCTTCCTTTGACCTTAGTATCAATGCACCCTCCATACCATATGGGTCTACAAAGCCAACATCACTTATACTTGCTAATATGTAATCATCATCACTGCTATCATCATTGTACTTACCATCATCATGTTTGCTACCCATTACAATAATATAATATCAGAAGATAGAATTAAGTCTTATGCTATAATATTTTATACTATGTAAGCGGATAAAGAGATAGAAGTGTACACAAATAAATTAGAATTTTTTATTTAGTAAATAATAGTTTAATCTCTTACTCCTTATCTATGAACTCATCTGCCTTAGGTGGTTCTGGGCTAAGACCCTTCCTCTTCCTTATCTCTGCTATAAGCTGAGGAGTTAACGATGCTGGTACTGCCTGCCACATCTTAAAGTGTGTGTTCCACATAGCCTTTCCAGCTGTAGCTCCACGCATAACCTCTGAGAGGTCTGATGTCTCAGCAGCAGGTATCTCACCATGTACTATAGCAATAACCCCTTTCTGATCTATATTAAGTAACTTACCCCTCTTACTTGATAATACTCCAGCAACTGCACCTATCATCTCTACTGGACACCTTACCTCTATACCAAGTATAGGCTCAAGGATAACAGGATCAGCACTTAGCATAGCACCCATTATAGCCCTCCTTGCTGCTGGTAAGAGTTGTGCTAGAGTTCTATGCGCTGGGTCCTCATGAGGGACGAAGTGGTGTAGTATAACCTTCACACCCCTACACTGCTCTTGTACAAGAGGACCTGCAAGCATAACATCTGTGAACCCTGAACGTAATGAGTCCATAGACTCTTGTAAGTATTGGACACCCTTTGTTGCATCAACGAATACATTGCTACCCTCTATTGCTACTATACCTCTAGCCTCATCAGCATTCCAACCCTTCTCCCTTAGTATATTTGCTATCTGCTTTCTATCCATATTCTCATTTATCTTACCCGTTACAAGCATATCTATTACATCTTCGCTCAAGGGTTCCACTCTTATGTATACCTTGTTATGCTTGTTTGGTGACTTTGCCATTACAGGACCTGCAGTACCTCTTATAGACTCTCTGTAATTTATCAATGGTTTAGATGTTACTATCTCTAACCCTTGCTGCTGTAGAAGGGTAGTAGCAATCTCTAAGTGCAGTACACCCATACCAGCAAGTAGCATCTCACCAGTCTCCTCATTTATCTTAACGACTAGATTTGGGTCCTCTATGCTTAATCTCCTTAATGCTTCAACAAGCTTTGGTAGATCCTTTGGGTGCTTTGGTTCTATTGCTACTGTAACAACAGGCTCAGATACATACCTTATAGACTCAAATGGTACCATATCCTTTATGCTTGATATAGTCTCTCCAGCCCTTGCATGCTCTAAGCCTAAGAGTGCAGGTATATTCCCTGCTGTAAGACTACCAACTATCTCCCTATATGGTCCCATGAACATGGTTACTGACTGTACCCTCTCACTCCTCTTGCTGTTTATAAGATATACTTGATCACCATCACTTATTGTACCAGAGTAGAGCCTACCTACAGCAACAGGACCTGCTTGAGGATCAACTACCACATTTGTTACCATCATAACCGTTGGACCATTCTCATCACACTCTAAGAGTGCTTTACCAACATCTGAGTTAAGATCACCCTTCCATATCTTTGGTATCCTATACTTCTGAGCAACATGTGGAGGAGGATGATGCTTAACTACCATGCTTAGTATTGCCTCATGCAAGGGTACCCTTTGAGCAAGCTCCTTATGACCATCAGCGCTAGTGTATGCATCATAAACATCTTTGAACTTAAAGCCCTTCTTTGCTGCTATGCTAGCAGTTATACCCCATCTATCCTTTGCAGAGCCAAATGCTACACTATCATTCTGTATGCTAACCTTCCACTTATCCTTAAACTCTGGTTCTGCATATATATCTATAAGCCTATTGAAGTCTGCTATTATCCTTGCTAACCACTCCTGCATCTTATCTGGTGTTAACCTTAACTCCTTCACAAGCCTATCTATCTTATTTATATACAGCACTGGTCTAACCCTCTCTTCTAAGGCTTGTCTAGTAACAGTCTCTGTCTGTGTCATTATACCTTCAACAGAATCGCATACAACACATACCCCATCTATTGCCCTTAGACTCCTTGTTACCCTACCAGTGAAGTCTATGTGCCCAGGTGTATCTATCATGTTTATAACGTAAGGTTTACCCTCATGCTCATAGTAGAGTGTTACATTTGCTGCCTTGATTGTCATCTGCCTCTGCTGCTCTAGGTCCCAGTAATCCAATGCTAATGCCTCTCCAGCAACACTAGGGCTTATCATCCCTGTTGCAGCTAATAGACTATCACTCATCGTAGTCTTACCATGGTCTACATGGGCAATTACACCAAAATCATTCGGGTATGAAGTAATACCATCTATCTATTTATATTACTTCATACCTTTCGAATCTGGTCCTTCTGCCCAATTATCTTTAACGCCTCTTGCACAGTCTTGAATCTTGGCATGTGTTATGCAGATGTTTAAGAGTATTTAATTCTTATCATCTGAAATACGTTCAATTAATGCTTTAAGTTATGCAAAGATATCTTTAACACCAAGTTTAAACTTACAGAACCATTCTATGTTAGGATTGAATCCAATGGTATCCTTTCTAATTGTATTATGATACCTCTGTAATGGTTTTGTTAGATGTCTATGAGCCTTAGGATCTGGCAGGTATAACCCTAGATTAATGCTTCTAGGTACCTCTACAGCAACCTTGCTCAGCTCCTTACTTCTATACCCACAATACTCACAACCGTAACCCTTGCACTTACCTTCAGATTTGAGCCTCTTACCACATATACATAATGGGTTCATGTAAACGTATTCCTTTGCTAAACTAAGCACCTTTATATACTCAATATTAACAACCTTTGGGTTCTTTCTTGTCCCTTTCCTTACACCACCACCAACCTCTAATGTATCTCCCACTCTAAGCATCTGTGCTAATACACTAAGACCAGTAGGCTCGTATACAGCACATAGAACCCTTATGCTATTAGCATTATTATGCAAAGGCTCCAACTCAAAGAACGTATGCCCTCCCTCTATAACCTTTGGTCTACTAGCAACCCTGCCTATAAGGTAGCCTGATGTGTATGCCTTCAGATTATTAAAGTCTATAGGACTCTCAAGGTGAGCATTTGTGCCTTGATTGCTCTTGAATATCATATAGCCTTGTATATCCTCTCTTATATCAAGCATCTTAAGTGCTCTTATCAATATACGTGGGTCCTCGCCCCTTATACCACAGAGCACTGGATCAGGGCCATGTGGTGTTATAAGCACCCTTCTATGCTTGTAATCATAGTTATTGAATGTGTATGGTGTAGTGCTCTTATCCATTGCTATAACACTCTGCTCATCTACAGACCTTGGTTTACCATAGTTCTCAGGCATCCTATATGCTATTATCTCATAGGTATGATCACTTGAGTCTATGTACATGCTTGTGCCTATTGCTGCAAGTGCACCAACTATGCCTTGACCATTACCAAATGTATAGCACTCCATGCCATACTTCTCAGCAAGATGCAATGCCCTCTTCTTACTTAGAACCTTGCATAATGCATCCTTTGAGAACTCTATCAGTTCATGGTTTAAACCATTAACATGTTCATAGAATACTAAAGCAGGGTTTGCACCAGAGTTTATGCACGATTCATCTATAAGCATATTTAATATACTCCTCTTTATGTATTCTAGAGTTGATTCATTATTAACTTGAGCCTTTATGCATAAGGCTCCATTACCTCTAGTCTTCCATGGTATGTTTGGGTTCAATCTTACAAGCAGAGGATAATCTAATAATTTAACATCACTAAATGATAGTAAAAAATCAACTACTCTATATGCTAGGTAAGTTGTACACTTACCCTCTCTACTATCTGTATCATCAAAGCCTATAAGCAGCATTAACTCTCAATTACTATCATAGTTAGAGTGGATCTTACATTTGGTAACCTTCTTATCTTCCATGTTATGGTCTCTTTAACCTTCTCCATGCTATCGCTCTCTATCTTTGCTATTATATCATAAACACCATAAACAGTGTATACCTCTTTAACATTCTCTAACTGCTTCAGCTCTTTTATCAAAGACTCTTCAGAACCCATCTCAGCATTTATTAACACAAATGCCATTGGCATACGCTAATATAAATTCCACATATTATTAAATATTTATTCTATATACTGCAGTTGATTAAGGCTATTAAGAATGAAAGTTATTCATAGAAAGGTTTGAATAACAGATCATACTTATAGTGTATAGATGGGCGATCTGACCCGAGAGGGGATGAAGAGGATCAAAGATTAAATAAATAGTATTCAACCAATTAAATGAAGTTACTATAAATAGCAACATTTAATTTAACTGCTATACTATGATTAAGATGGTAATGTTAGATGATCTAGATAGAGCAATTATACAACTTCTTATGCAAGATGGAAGGCAATCATTTAGGAGATTAGCAGATAAATTGAATGTTAGTGTACCAACTGTAAAGTCTAGATACACTAGATTAGTAAACCTTGGTGTAATAAAGGGAGTAAGTGCAATAGTAGATACCTCAAAGTTAGAGGGATATGTAACAGCACTAATATCACTTAAGCTTGATACCTCTAACATAGATAGTATGATAGAGAAGCTTATCGCTCTAGACTGTGTAGAGAGTATAATGCTTACCACAGGGGAGGCAAATATGCTAATCAAGGTTACTCTTAATAATATTCAAGCACTTGAGGATTTCAAGGTAAGATTACTAGAGATCAAAGGAGTGCAGATCATGTCTACCCAGATAATAACTAGAGTTATTAAGGATGAACCAGTAGGCAAGGTTGTATATTCAGGGTTAAGGTTAACATGCCATTATTGCAAGAATAGTATAGCAGGAGAACCATTTATGCTTAGGGTTGATGGTAATGAGTACTACTTCTGTTGCAGATCATGTTTAAGGCTGTTCAAGGAAGATCAGTTATTAAGTTAGTAACTTGATCTGATTTATTATAAGTGAGGAGAATTAAAACACATATGTAAAGTTCATGGTCTTCAAACTTTAAGTATTGTAATAGATAGAATTAAGTATCTTAAATGATATTATACATCTATGAGTACTGAGCTTGGAAGGATAAGGAAGGTAACTCTAAAGATAAAGGGTATGCACTGTGCTGGTTGTATAAAAGCAATACAATCATACCTATCTGATATAGATGGAATAAGCAAGTGCGAGGTTAATCTAGCCAACGAGAGTGCAAGTATAGAGTTTGATCAAAGCAAAGTAAGCATAGATGATATAGAGAAGGCTATAGAGGATATTGGCTATAGTATAGCATATGAGAGGTTGATGTTAAAGGTACTAGGCTTAAAGGATGCTAACGATGCTTACATGCTAGAGAATAGGTTAAGAGGAGTAGAGGGTGTAAAGGATGCTTCAGTAAACCATACTAACTCTTATATTCTTATAGAGTATAACCCAAGTATAGTAACACAGGCAAGTATAATTAAGGTAGTAAGGGGTCATGGTTTTGATGTTGATGATGAGCATGGTTATGAGTATGATGATGAGGCAAAGGTTCTAAAGAGGTTATTCCTCCTAGGTTTAATACTCTCATTGCCTATAGAACTTTACAGTTACCCAGAGTATATGTCATTCTTACCATTTGCTAATACTACAGCATCAGCATATACATTATTCATACTTGCTAGTATAGTGCAAGTATTTGTAGGTTACAGATTCTACATAGGTGCTTATAGGATAGCAAGGCTTAAAGGTGCAAACATGGATACTCTAATAGCAATAGGTACAACTGCAGCATACATATTTAGTGTAATTAATACCTTCCCTGAGCCTAACTGGCATAATATATACTACGATGCCTCCTCGGTTGTATTAACACTTGTAACCTTAGGCATGTACATAGAGCATAAAGGTAAGAGGAGGGCTAACATGCTTGTTAGAAGGTTACTTGAACTGCAACCAAGTAAGGCTAGGATAATTGTAGATGGTAAAGAGGTTGAGGTTAATATAGATGAGGTTAAAGAGGGGGATATACTACTAGTTAAGCCTGGAGAGAGGATACCTGTTGATGCTATAGTTATAGATGGAGAATCTAGTGTTGATGAGTCCATGCTTACAGGTGAGTCAATGCCAGTTGAGAAGGGTAAAGGTAGCAAGGTTATAGGTGGTAGCATAAACATAGATGGTGTACTGCTTATAAAGGCTACAGGAATAGGCAATGATACATTCATAGCAAATACAGTTAGGCTTATAGATGAGGCTTTAAGCAAGAAGCCTAGGATACAAAGGCTTATAGATAGGTTCTCTGCATACTTTGCATTTGTTACAATAAGCATAGCTATTGTAACATTCATCTTATGGTATACTTTAACACTAGATATTGCATTAGCATTGATACCATCTGTTGCTGTTCTAGTTGTTGCATGCCCATGTGCAATGGGATTGGCTACACCACTTGCGCTTATGAATGGGATAGGCAAAGGTGCAGAGTATGGGATAATATTCAAGGATAGCAATGCCATAGAGAGGCTTGCAAAGGTTGATACAGTACTATTAGATAAGACAGGAACACTTACATATGGTAAGCCAGAGGTTACCGATATAATAACTGTAGAGCAGTTTGAGTCTAATATATTTAAGGTAAAGCATGATGCTAGCAGTAGTTATACATTACACAGCAATGATAACATAGCACTTTTAAGTATAGCAGCAGTAGCAGAGAAGAACTCAGAGCACCCTATAGCAAAGGCTATAGTAAGGAAAGCAGTGGAGTATGGTTTAAGCATAGATGAGCCTGATGAGTTTAAAGTATACCCTGGTAAAGGTGTAAAGGCATTGTACAATGGTATGAGCATATATGTAGGCAAGGTTAACTTCATAACCTCTCTAGCAATAGATTGCAGTAATATAAGTAATGAGATTAATAGACTACAGAGTGAGGGTAAGAGTACAGTAGTTGTTGCAGTTAATGATAAGGCAGTAGGTATAATAGGCTTAATGGATACCATAAAGAAGGATGCAAGGGAGGCTGTAAGTGCATTAAAGCATATGGGTTTAGATGTTATTATGGTAACAGGGGATAACAGCAATGCAGCAAGGGTAGTTGCATCTATGCTTGGTATTGAGCATGTTATAGCAGATGTTATGCCTAAAGATAAGGCTAGTGTTGTAGAGGAGTTGCAGAAGAAGGGTCGGATTGTAGCAATGGTTGGTGATGGTATAAATGATGCAGTTGCACTTACACAGGCTGATGTTGGGATAGCACTAGGCTCTGGTACAGATGTAGCAAAGGAGGCAGGCCATGTTATAATAGTTAAGGATAACCTTATTCTTGCTGCTGTAGTAATAGAGTTGGGTAAGAGGATAATGAGCAAGGTTAAACAGAATATAGTTTATGCATTTGCCTATAACATTGCATTGATACCTCTTGCTGCACTAGGGATGATGTATCCTGTATATGCTGGTATTGCTATGGCTGCAAGTTCAGTATCAGTTACTACAAGCTCAATGCTACTAAAGAGATTCAAGAGTAGGCTAATTAAATAATAATAGTTATTATTAAAATCTCTTATCTAGCTGCATGTTGTACATCATAGACCCATTTAACACCTCTACCTTCGTGTCTAGTCTTCTCCCAGAATACATCCTTAAATATACATTGATACAATGCTCTATATGCAGCAAGGGGCATCATTATATTCATGTATATTAATGTGTATGGGATATCCTTTATGCTGAATCTTATACCCTCTAACCTAGCCCCCTTTAACCATGTTAGATAGTATATCAGGTTAAATGCTAATGGTAGGATTGAGTAAGATGGGAATAGATTATCTGTCATGCTAGTATTAAGTACTCCAGTGTACTCTAATATCCATAGGATGGTAAGCATGTATGCTATGTAATTGAATGCTACAACTAGAGGTGAGATGAGCATGCAAAGAGTTGCTATGGTATTTGCTATGCCTATCCTCTTAATAGTTGATACTCTAACTAGTACTGGGGCATACTTGTAGAGGCTCTGTAACCAACCTCTATACCATCTACTCCTCTGCTTAAGCCATGCCTTAAATGTAACAGGAGCCTCCTCCCATTGTCTAGCGTCTATAACCCCTATCCTCTTACCAGCAAGCATGAGTCTTATGGCTAACTCAGCATCCTCAGCAAGATTAAGAGGGTCCCAAAGTCCAACCTCTTGCAGTGCAGATCTCTTAAGGTAATTACCTGTACCCCCTAAAGGAGTGTATAGCCTTAATGCTGCCCTACCTGTGAGCCATACACTAAACCAACCAGCATACTCCATAGCAAATACCTTTGATATCCAGCTATCATTAGCATTGCTTATCATAAGCCTTGCTTGCACAACATCGTAACCCTTTGAGTATATTGCATAGACTACCTTGTTTAGTAGATCATGCTCAAGTATATCCTCAGCATCAACAACCCCTATTATATCACCAGTACATAATGCTAGTGCATCATTGAGTGCACTAGGCTTGGTAGGGAAGTAACTCCTCCTCAGTAATACCTTAACATTCTCTGGATACTTATGCTGATAGTATAGTGCTATTCTAGCCATATCCTCATCCTCAGTAACAACCACTATCTCTTTTCTGTCCATTGGGTAACTGTTATGCAGTAGAGTAACCTCTATGGTTCTGCTAAGTATAGGTTCTGCTCTAACAGGTATTATTATTGATATCTTTGGGTATATCACATTATTATTGTTGATGATTGTACTCTCATCCCTCTTAACTCTAGTACCAGAGTAAATTAGTATTATATGGTATACTCCCCAAGAAGTATATAATAGCAAGGAGGTATATGCTAATAACTCTAGCATAGTCCTTGGTGATAGGTAAGCAATAGTTAATAATGATGCTAAAGATATAGAGAATACTGTTACCTTATACTTTACATACAATACCATCTACCTCTCTAACTATAGCATCAGCTATAGTTATACCATCTAGTATTACCAATCTTATCCCATATCTATCAAGAAGTGAAGGTATCTTATCATCTAACACTCTCTTGCTAGTTATTATAATGGGTATTGTATTAGGTATATCCATAACCTTAACTATAGCCTTGAACCACTCTATGCTATTTGCATCCTCTATATAGTCTATAGTTACTGCTACATTATCCTTATACCTAATATATAGTGCTACTATATGCTCTACCCCACTTATACCCCTTACCTTGTATAGTATATCAACCTGTATGTTACCATATATCTTTGTTATTGCATCCTTTGCATGTAATAACTCCTCATATATCTTAACGAACCTCTTTGCTTCAATGCTTAAAGTATACGACTTGACCTTGGTTATGTTAAGGTCGTAAGGGTTTAATAAGTGGTTATTAGAGCATACTATGCTTACTAGAGGGAACTGGGTTATTGTATTGCACTTTACACACTTGAACCCATAACCAGGTCTACCATAATCTATACCAATCCTGTTGAACCTCTTTGAGCACTTTGGGCATCTGTATGTACCATCACTTGATACAACATCTTGTAGGCTTAAGATACTATTACAATCATAATGCACTATAAGATCATGCTTCTCTAGCATACTGCTCTTGCATGAAGGGCAGAGTAGAAGTGTAGTTAATGCCATGCTACCGCATATGCTACATGAAGGATAATACTCGTAACCAGATACTACAAGCAGTCCTTTGCTCTCTAACTCAGATAACTGCTCCTTGCTTAACTCTACACCATTAGCATCATATACTAAACCAATATTCTTTACTGTAGGTTTGATTGTATTATCATGCAATGATCTAAGGATTAGTAGTATGCTTGTAAGTTGCATAAATACATATACAATATAATGTTAATTAGATTATGTTAATCAGTATTATGACATACTGTAAGGTGTTCTATCTTCTACTCCTCTAACCTCCTGAACCTTACTCTTAGTATACCATTAAGGTAATGTAATGATAACGGTTGCTCATATACCTTAACCCTTAGTATAGCCCTTCCTGAATAATGCCTAAAGCCATCCTCAGTGACAGCATCTATACTAACTATAGTATTATCTGTAACGCTTATAGTAATGCTACGCTCATCAACTCCAGGCATCTCTGCTAGAAGTTCAACCATATCATGAGTTATTATACCCTCTATGCGTAAAGGTCTAACTATATGCTCCCTAACATAGTACCCTTGATCCCTTGCTTTACCTCCAATGCTTGGTAGCCTAACCTTGATCCTTAAGATATATTTGTAAGCAAGACCGAATGCCATACCAGCAAGGAACCCGCCTATATGTGCAAGGTATGCTACTCCTCCACCAGCATTGAATGCAGCTGCTATCAGTTGGTATATGAACCAGAGGAAGAGGTATGCAAATGCAGGTATCCTTGTTGTTGTTATAAAGAAGAAGAGTACAAGAGTAACTACCCTTGCATGAGGGAACATTAGCATGTATGCGCCTAGAACACCTGATATAGCACCAGATGCACCTACAGCTGGTATAAGTAGTTGCTCTCCTCCAACATTCATAGCCCATGCTAGATGTGCCATAGCAGCAGCAAAACCCCAGAGTAGATATGATGCTAGATACTTTGCATGCCCAAACCTATCCTCAACGTTATCACCAAATATCCAGAGGAAGAGCATGTTACCTAGTATATGCATTATACCCCCATGCATGAACATGGATGTTAACACTGATAACATTGCACTAACAATATCTCCATTGCTTATATCATCTAAGAACCTTGCAGATACAAACCCATGGCTCATAAATAACTCTAACGTAGCCCTTTGGTTTGTAAAGAACCTAGTTACTATGACCTCCCATATGAATACTATGAAGTTTATGGCTATTAAAGAGTAGTTAACATATGGTCTAGTTGTCCTTGGGTTCTCATCGTATAGAGGGAACATCCTCTTACATACGTAAGACCTCTATAAATATTAAATTCTAATTATAAGCAAGAACAAAACCATAACCTAATTATTATAGAGTCTTTATCTTATGGTATGCCACTGATAACCATCTCTCTATGGCCAGGTAGAACACAACAGCAGAAAGAGGAGTTGGCAAAGGCAATAACTGATGCAGTAACAAGGGTTCTTGGTAGTAAGAGAGAGCATGTAATAATAGTATTCCAAGATATCCCTAAAGAGAACTGGTATGTTGCTGGCAACCCATTAACCTGATTTAAGATCAGTAACCTATAATTAATAATAATTATTTATTCTGTTTATGAGGATAGCATTAGTACAACTTAATGCATCTACAAGCAAGGATGAGAATATTGCTAAAGTAGTAGATTACATCAAGGAAGCAAGCAAGCATAATGCTAAATTAATAGTATTCCCAGAGTTTACCATGGCTTATACACCAGTTGAGCAGAGTATTGAAGAGCTTTACCATATAGCAGAGAGCATAGATGGTAACTTTGTATCTACTGTAAGGAGTAAGGCTAAGGAGTATGGTATAAGCATACTAGTAACCATCTATGAGAAGGGTATGAACTCTAGGAAGGTTTACGATACTGCATTGCTAATTGCTAACAATGGTAATGTAAGTTCAGTTTATAGAAAATTACATCTTTATGATGCTTTAGGATTTAAAGAGTCTGATAAGTTACTTGCTGGCGATGAACTTGCTATGCCAGTAAGGATAGATGATATAAGAGCAGGTATGATGATATGCTATGATGTTAGATTCCCAGAGATGGCTAGGATACTTGCACTCTTAGGCTCAGAACTACTCTTGATACCATCTGCATGGGTTCAAGGGGCTATGAAGTTGGAGCACTGGCAGACTATGCTTAAGGCTAGAGCAATAGAGAATGGCTGCTACGTTATTGCCCCAGATCAAGTTGGTAATATATACATAGGTCATAGCATGGCTATAGATCCTTTTGGGAGGGTTCTGTTAGAGATGGATGACAGATCTGAAGGCTTGGGGTTAGTTGATGTAAGCATAGATGTTGTAAGAGAGGTTAGATCAAAGTTACCTCTACTAATCAATAGAAGGGTCGATGTTTACTCAAAGTACAAGGATATAATGAATAATTAATTACTGTAAATATTTATAATTACTGTAAATATTTACTGTTATGCTTTACTTACATTTTTATATAACGTGCTAAGATAGGGTAGTATGAACAAGGTATGCGTAATAGGTGCAGGGAGTACAAAATACGGTAAGTTAAATGAGAGCATAGTTGAGCTTGCTGTCAGTGCTGCAATGGATGCAATAAACTCTGCTAATCTAGAGCCAAAGGATATCCAATACTCTATAGTATCAAATGTATTTGGGGTTGCTGATAAGCAGGTACACTTAGCCCCTGTTATAATGAGTGATCTTGGCATACCACATGTACCAGGGCTTACTGTTGAGTCTGCATGTGGTAGTGGATCAATAGCATTAAGAGAGGCATATGCAAACGTTGCTGCAGGCTTTTACGATGTAGTTTTAGTTGTAGGTGTTGAGAAGGTTACCCATACTGGTACTACAAGATCTACTACACTCTTCTCATACTGCTCAGACTTCTTCTACGAAGGTGGCAGTGGAGTAACATTCCCAGGATTATTTGCATCCATGGCTAGAGCTTATATGCATAAGTATAAGGCAAGTGAGGAGGATCTAGCACTAGTTGCTGTTAAGAACCATGAACATGGGCTCTTGAACCCAAAGGCACATTTAAGGAAGAGGATAACTGTAGATGATGTACTCAAATCTCCTCCAGTTGCAAGTCCATTGAAGTTACTGGACTGCTGCCCATTCTCAGATGGAGCAAGTGCAGTTATACTTGCTAGCAAGGAGTTTGCTGAGCGCTTAGGCTCTGATTACATAGAGATAATAGGCTCTGGTAGAGGCGCATCACCAGCAACATTACAAGGTAGAGAGGATATAACCACTATACCAAGTACAAGGGCTGCTGCACAACAGGCATTCAAACAAGCAAAGATAGAGCCTAAGGATGTTGACTTTGCTGAGGTCCATGACTGCTTTACAATAGCAGAGATAGTTGATATAGAGGATCTAGGATTCTTTGAGAAAGGTAAGGGTGTTGATGCTGTAAGGGAAGGATTAACTAGGTTGGATGGCGAGATACCAATAAACCCATCTGGTGGTCTGAAATCAAAGGGGCATCCTATAGGTGCTACAGGTGTAGGGCAAGTTGTAGAGGTCTATGAACAACTACTAGGTAAAGCAGGAGATAGGCAGGTTAAAGGGGCTGAGATAGCATTAACACATAACTTTGGTGCAACTGGTGCAAGCTGTGCGGTTCATATATTCAAGAGGGTATAGATGAATTGATGTTTATGAAGGTATAAAATAGATTATATGATAGGGTGGTCTTATGGTATCAAGGGATGAGTTTATAAAGAAACTTAACGAGGGTAAAGTATTACTGTATGAGTGTAATGAGTGTGGTAACCTTCAACTTGCTACAGTTGTTCTATGCAGTAAGTGTGGTTCTAAAAGACTTAAGGTTGTAGAGTCCAATGGTGAAGGTAGAGTTGTAACATTCACAATACTCCATGTACCCCCAGAAGGGTTTGAGAAGTATGCACCATATGGCTGGGCCGTTGTTAAACTGGATGAAGGTATAAACATATCAGGCTTTATAGATGTAAAGAGCCCAAAGGATATACCATTAGACTCTAGAGTTAAGGTTAGTGGTTATGATGAGAGGGGTATAGTGATTAAGTTAATATAGATAGAATAGATAGAAAAGATGATATGATCACATAATCATATTATATATTATATCATCTAGTAAAAGAATTCTTACCTAATAATCCGATCGTTTTGTTAAGAAGACTTTATTTTCATGTGCTTAACTTACCATATGCCTATAGAGATTGTATGTGGTAAGTGTGGTTCTATAATACATGTAGTAAACATACTCAAGCCTGTAAAGGATGTACTCAAATCATTAAGATGTCCTAGCTGTGGAGTACAACTTCTTAATGAGTTTGTAGTTGAGGTAAGTAAACTCTAATCTACTGTAATTTTTATTTTATTGAATTTTTATTTTATTGCTTGCTACTCTACAACACTAGGCAGGGTTATGTAAATCTCCTTTCCATCATCACTTACATCAACATGCATGATCTTCCTACTAGATATCCTAAGCCCATAAGGTTCTGCGTGTATTACTGCAACTATCCTTCCACCATCCCATACCTCTATTATATACTCATTACTCTTACCATACTCTAAAGCAAGCCTGAACTCAACCATTGGGTTATTAATTAAGGTACATAGATGTAAATATAACCATCGCTCTTAACCTCTATCTTATAAACTCTAAGATCATCACATTTATACCACTCTGGATCCTGCTCAGGCCAGTTGTTCCCGTTATGCCATGGTCTTATCCTAACCAATTTACCAGTATCTATATCAAACTCGAATCCGTGCAATGGGCATACTATGTTATTACCATTAAAGTGGCCTCTATGTAGATAAGCATATCTATGGGGGCAATGGGCATCGCATGCAAATACCTTACCATTATGCATGCCAATAACATACTCCTTACCATCTACTCTAACAAGCTGCATGGTCTCGTCTTTAAGTTCGCTTGCCTTGTATAACCTTATTATACGCATATAACTAGATCTAGATATTAGGTATTTTAAATCTTTAGTACTAAAGAAATAAAATAATTGTTGTTTTGGTTAACCATGTATAGTACGTAAGTGCTGCCCAGCATGAGGAGACTCTCCTATGAACCTTCTCCTAAAGTGTGCTGATGGTCTTCCATAAAGTAACTCAAGGAACCATGCCTCATGCTCTATCTCTTCTTGCATTATCCTTTGTGCTATATCATAAGTCCTTGGATCTTTACCAAATGTCATCTCACATACTGCTGCCCAGGATTTTATTGCACACTGCTCAGCAGCAAGTAACACCTTAAGTATCTCCTTTATATCCCTCCAGTTCTCTGGTAACTTTGCATCTGGACATGCTGCCTTATTAGCAAACTCTCTAATATCATTTGGTAATGAGCCTCCTAACTCGTATATCCTAGGTGTCATTGCCTCAAAGTGGTTCCTATCCTCTATCCTTGCATCCTCAACTATCTCCTTTATACCCTCGCCCTCTAAACCTACACAGTGCATCCTAAGTATCGTATAGTAGTAGTAGGTTGTAAACTCTGCACTTACTCCAGCTATTAATAGATCAAGCAACTTCTTAACATCTACACCTGCCTGCTTTAAAACCTGTACAGCAACTACATCATCCTCCTTTATCTGCGTAGTTGTTGCTGGGTCTTTACTTTCTGCCATATAATTAGTTATTACTCATCAATTATAAACTTTTTCTACTACAGCATAACCTCATAACTGAGTTAACATAAATTAACCTTTCATATAAACAGATTTCACAAAGTATTTTAATAACCATAGAACCTACCCATCTACATGAATTATAACTCAGATGAGAAGGAAGAGGGTTCTACAGAGCATGTGCCAAAGAGGGCAAAGATGATATTCTCGGTTATGGCAAACCCAAATAGAATAGAGATACTTAGGACACTTAATGTTAGAGGTCCTCTAACCTACTCTGAGCTCAAGGCTAATGTAGGTTTTAAATCAAAGCGTGAGAGTGGTAAGTTTGCTTACCATCTAAGGAAACTGCTTAGACACTCACTGGTATCATTGAATAAGGCAGAAAGGAAGTATGTTATAACAAATAGGGGTAAGTTGATACTAAACATTACAAAGCAGATAGAGGAGAGATCTGTTATGGAGAGTGGTAACATATACGTTAGAACTAGGAGTAGTCTTGAAGAGTTTAATGCGGATGAGATAGTACAATCTCTAGTTAGAGAGACCAATATGCCAAGAGAGCTTGCAGATAAGATTGCAGAAGAGGTTGAGAGTAGGATACATAAGATGCAAGAGGCTTACATAACAAGCCATTTGATAAGGGATATAGTTAACTCTCTACTCTTAGAGCATAACAATATAGATTATAGGAACAGATTCTTAACTATAGGTATACCATATGCTGATCTTAGTAATGCATTAAGTAATAGCCCAGATTATGATTCATTACAGAGGTATATTACAAACTCGGTGTTAAGGGATTACTTCCTCTTCAATACTATACCTAAGGATGTGATAGATATGCACCTTAATGGCGATATAAATATATCAAATATACATACATGGGGAATACTACCAGATACCATATTCGTAAATCTGAAAGAGTTTCTTACAACTAACAGTAATATGGGCATGCCATTAACATCATCAAATATTGATAGCATGAACGATCTTTATGCAAGTGCTTGTATGTCCATATCGTTTCTCTCAAAGCATGCTACAGATGGAGTTGTTATACACGGTATAGATATGCTATCTAGGATAGACGCTGAGCATTTTGCTAAGATGCTTATGCTAGCATCAATTAAGATCTCTTCCTTGGTTACTTTGGTTATAGATAGTAGTATGAGCACTAATGATGTTACTAACATACTAGATGGATACCTACAGTATATTAAATGTACACCATTACCAAGTATTGCACTCTCAATACCTAAAAAGTTCATAGATGAGAATATGGATAGGATAGCAGATCTTGCTCTGTTAGGAGGTTTATTATCAATAAATAATAATGATGATGTAATAAGTTACAAAGGGATAAAGTTAAGGAATAATACAAACGTTGTATTACATAACATCTCTATAAACACGCCTAGGTTAGCATATGAATCTAATAATGATGAGTTATACTTCATGACAAAGATTATGTTGCTACTTAAACCTGTTATAGCAGCATTACATTCTAGAAGTACTTTACTGCTAGAGAGCATCAAGAGGAGTAATATGCATATACCAACACTTTACTCTACTAATAGCATAAGGGCAATCATAAATATGGTTGATCTATACACAGCAATAGCAAAAGTACTGAAGAAGGAGGATAAGTTTGTAGATATAGCAAGGAATGTATCTGCTAGAGTGTTAGAGAATAGTAGGAAGGTTGGTTATGAGGCAAGCATAGGTATTATAGATATACCAGATGATGCCCTTAGGTTCTCAACATTAGATGCTGAGAGGTATGGTCATAATGGTTATGATAATAGTATAATAGCAGATGGAGATAGAAGGTTTAGTAAGGATTACTCTAGTGGTATCTTTATCAATACCAAAGATATTTTAGATGTAGATGGGAGAGGTTCCTCATCTACTATCTTAAGTTTATTAAATACTCTAGATGATATATTCCATGAAGAAGGTATTACAGTAACTTTGGATGTAGGTAGATGTGATAGTATTAAGATAAGGGATGCAATAAACCAGATTGCTTATAGGGTAAGAAACTTTAGGATTGTGAACTCTAGTATAAGTATATGTAGTAAATGTAGGACTAAGTATTATGATAAGGATGGTGTTGACAGATGTCTAAACTGTAATGCGTATATGAGAAAGTATTATCAGATAGTAACTTGAAACTAGTTAAATAAATAATGATGGAAATAATAAATCTAATTTAGCCTACTATACAACTACTCCAACCACAGTCCAAACATGTGTTACAACCTTCCATAAACACTACCTTCCCTTTACATAATGGGCATAGTGACACATTACTATCACTGCTAATAGTGGATGATGTTAATTGTAGGTAGTGTCTCTTATCTAAATCTAATCCCTTTAGTATAGCACGTTCTATCTCTTTAAGTAGTAATGAATCATTAACATTCTTCCTTATATACTCTAATGCATAATCACTAACTGTAACATTGAACCTCTTAGCCTTGCTTGCACTTGTTATATGTAGAACTTGCTGGTTCCTAGAACCGTCTCTATAAACGGTTATACCTTTAAGCCCTAACTCATGTGCAAGAATGTAAGAGCATCTTACGTCATCTGCAGTAACATCATTTGGCATATTAATGGTCTTTGCTATTGCATTGCTTATCCACCTCTGCCATACTGCCTGTGCTACTATATGGTCTGCCCAGTGTATATCCATGGCTGTAACAAATACTCTCTGTATATGCTCTGGTACCTCATTTAATCCTCTAACTGAACCATAGTTCTCTGCTATACTAGCAAGTAACTCATCACTGTATATTCCTAGCTCTCTTATAGCCTCCTCAAATACTCTATTAGCATAGTAGAACTTACCTACAGTAACATGCTTCTCATACACTAGAGCGAACAATGGCTCTAAGCCAGAGGAGCAGTCTGCTATCATACTTAGTGTTCCAGTTGGTGCAACTGTTGTAGTCTGGCTATTCCTTATACCATAACGCTTTATCTTTGCTATTAGAGCATCCCAATCATGTGTATGCTCCTCCTTTGGTAACTCATAGTACCCAGCTACAGGTAGCATGCCATTAACATAGTTACTCTCATTATACAATGGGAAAGACCCTCTCTGCTTTGCTATCTCTACACTCTCATCCATGCTATAATATGATAATGCTTCTGCTAACCTGTTCATCAGCTCATAGCCCTCTTTGCTATTATAAGGTATTCTAAGCATGTAGAGTAGATCTGCTAGACCCATTATACCTAAGCCTATGCGCCTGCTTAACTTCGTAGCCTTGTCTATCTCTTCTATTGGGTATTTACTTACATCAATAACATTATCCAAGAACCTAGTTGCTAGCCTTATTATCTGCTCATACTTCTGCCAATCGAACTCGTAACTACCATCTGCCTTGCGCTTAACTAATTTAGCTAGATTTATAGATCCTAGGTTACATGACTCGTATGGATATAGGCTTTGCTCACCACAGTTATGTACTATTATGCCATTTGCATCAAATGAGTGTATCTCCTGAACATTAAGATCATAAACATCCTCTATACCATCATAGTCTAGTGATTCTACTTCAGCTATAAACATTGCTCTATCTAATCTTCTCCTATACTGGCTTAGCAGTATATTTAATCTCTCCTTCTTCTCCATATTATTAAACCCTATAACCTCCTTAAACCTAGCAATATTCTCTCCTGCTATAACAAGCTCATACTGTGCCATAGTCTGATAATACTTGTAACCATCCCTACAATCTGGGGATAACTTTAGTTCACTAGCCCTTCTATTAGTATATATCTTTGAGACTATACCCAATCTTAGTAACATACGCTGTATAGCCTTTAACAGCTCTAAATCGCTCTGTGCAAGCCTTATGGATACACCTTTATGCTGATCACCTATCACACTTCCATTAGCATCAAATAAACCTCTTAGGAAACCTTTGTAGAAGTCTGAGGATGCCTCTTCTATAGCATCAGTTATCATCTTCTTACCATCTATTCCTAACTCTCTTACTATATCTGTTATAGATGTTAACATTGGTGTACACTCTCCTCTAGACCTTACCTTATACCAATAGTTAAAATCAGATCTATTCTTCAATCCTAGTGCTGTTATTGCCTCTATTACAGGCTCTCCATCATTAACACATGAAGATAGTGTAACACTACCACCATTTGAGTATCTATCACCTACATACAATCCCATGATGTAGCCTTCATACTCACCGTACTTGCCATCCCACTCATAGTATCTACAATCATTAAGTACTATCTCTTCTCCTTTCTTTAGATCCTTAGCAGCCTTCCATTCTGTATATATCTTATACTTAGTTCTTTTCCTTACAGTTAATACTCTATGATCTTCTGTTAACCTTAGTTCGTAACCTTCCTTTGTCTTTAACCTATAGACCTTCTTTATGCCTGTAAAGAAGAATCCATTAGAGTTATAGGTCTTACCATTAACGTATACTTTGAATGGTCTTCCTATGAGTTCTTTAACCCTCCTAGGACCATCACTTGTTGCTATCCAAGTATCACTTGTCACACATGGATTAGTAGCCCTTAATAGACCTTGTTTATCCTTCATAACATTATATTTATTCATATTATCAAAGAATAGCATACCAGGCTCTGCTGACTGCCATGCACTTAATGCTATCAGTTCCATAAGTTGGTTGGCATCAACATACCTAGTAACCTTACCATTCCTTGGGTTCTTCAATGCATACTTGCCTTTGTTCTTTACAGCATCAAAGAAGTCCTCCCATACACCTACACTAACATTAAAGTTCTCTAGCACACCAGGTTTGGTCTTTGCTGTTATGAACTTCTCTATATCTGGGTGCCATACCTCAAGTATGCCCATATTTGCCCCTCTCCTCTTACCTCCTTGCTTAACAACCTCTGTTGTGGTATCAA
>Ga0197143_1000594_pt1 | contig 37619 bp, 28 predicted proteins | sample GBS70_MetaG_FD_148603 | JGI IMG/M metagenome (GOLD analysis project Ga0197143, IMG submission 148603) | Sediment microbial communities from Great Boiling Springs, Gerlach, Nevada, United States - GBS 70_MetaG | ecosystem: Environmental > Aquatic > Thermal springs > Hot (42-90C) > Sediment... | reverse complement strand
ACTTGGGCGACGGCGATGCTATCCCCGTCGGTTTCATTGCCGTCGGAAAGCAGGACGATGCGACGGGCAAAGCCGTCAGGGAAAAGCCCCATCGCCAACCGCAACGCCGAAGCGATGTCCGTCGCCGTTCGGTCAGGCGCTGCATGGAAAGGGGGCAACCGTCGCAAATCGGATGGCGCAATTTCCACGATGGGTTGACGACCAAAGACAAGGATGCCCGCTAAGTCATCGGGCGCTTTGTGACGAAGGGCGTCAGCGATAAATTTGGTGGCAATGTTGTGGGCGTTGGCGTCCACGCTTTCGGAAGCATCCACGACGAAAATGGTGCAGACATGAGACGGCATGCGGACGAGCCGAGCACCTGCTAAGGCGAGAACCAGCAAGGTAGCGATGATGCCCCGCAGGGCAAGGATAAGTCGCTTGCGAGTAGGCGACATGCCCATCAAAAACCTTCCCGTCCACCACAGCCCCAGCCAAATCAGCGGCAGCAAAAGCAGCCAAATCGGCGCCTTAAACCCGATCGGCATCTCCTTTTTCACCTGCGCTTTAAGCCCTTCAGGGCGAACCGCCGTTCGCCCCCAATCCATGGCAGACACAAAGGTCTGCCCCTACATTCGTCACTCGCTATTTGCTACTCGCCGCCGTTTGACCAGTCACCATTTGCCAGTCGCTGCCATCATTTTGCTAACTCTGTCAAGGTGCGCACTAAAAGGTCGCCCATCAGGTAGAAGTCGCGCAAGAGGAGGCGTTCTTGGGGTGAGTGGTAGTTTTCGCCGCCTGTTGGTAAAACGAGGCATCGGATGCCGTGCGCCGTGAAGATATTGCCGTCCGTCCCGCCGCCCATACGGGTGAGGCGGGGCGTCAAGCCCAAACTTTTTGCCGCCCGCATCGCTGCTTGGACGATGGGCTCATTTGGTGAAAGGCGGACACCCTCAAAAGTCGTCTCTGTCCGCACTTCCACTTTCCCGCCGAAGCGTCGGGCAACTTGTTGGCAAGTTTGCTGCCAACGCCGCACCAAGCGTTTCACCTTTTGCGGGTCGTGGCTGCGGAACTCGCCGACGAGGCGACAACGATCGGGGACGATATTCATCGCTTGTCCACCGTCAATGACGCCGACATTCGCCGTCGTCTCGGCATCCAATCGTCCCCATGACATTGCAGCGATCGCTGCCGCCGCCATCGCGATGGCGTTGCGTCCTTTTTCTGGCTCTGCGCCTGCGTGGGCTGCCTTGCCGACGAAGATGGTTTCAAAGCGGATGTGGGTCGGCGAACCGACAATAAGGTCGCCGGGTTTGCCCGCCCCATCCACGACGAGTCCATACTTCGCCTTCAGTTGCGCCTTGTCAAACACTTTCGCTCCCAGCAAACCTTTCTCTTCGCGGACGGTGAAGACGATTTCCAATGGCGGATGGGGCAATCGGCGTTCCCGCAAAGTTTGGATGGCTTCCAAGATGAGGGCGATGCCCGCTTTGTCGTCGGCGCCCAAAATCGTCGTGCCATCCGTCGCAATTTGTTCGTTGGTTCGGACGAGGCGCAAGTTTTTCGTGGGCGCAACGGTGTCCATGTGGGCGCTTAGCAAAACGGGTGGGGCGTTGACCGTGCCCCTAAAGCGGGCGAACACATTACCTCCCGTCCCGCCCAACTTTTTGCTGGCGTCGTCTATCGCCACAAATTCCGCTCCCATCTCTTCCAATCGGCGGGCAAGGAATTGGGCGATCTCCGCCTCATTTTCGCTGCCGCTGTCTATTTGCGCCAACTGCACGAACAAGTCGGTCAAACGCTCGCGGTTGATGAGGGATGGTGGTGAGGCAGCAAAAGGGCAAAGCGTCACCAAAAGCGTCAGCCAAATTGCCACCGATCGTTGCATCACTGCTCACCCCTTTCGGTTCACAGCCCCAACTGGTCAGCGATGCTGCGCATAGCGGTCAGGACATTGGCGATGTGCTCATCCAACGGCACGCCCAACTCTTCTGCCCCTTTCACGATGTCTTCCCTGCTGACCTTGCGGGCGAAGGACTTGTCCTTCATCTTGCGCAAAACGCTGTCCACCTGCACTTCGCTGAGTTTTTTGTTGGGCATGACGAGGGCGCAAGCGACGAGGAAGCCTGTGAGTTCGTCGCAGGCAAAGAGGGCTTTTGCCATCAGCGTGTCGCGGGGCACGCCCGTCCAATCGGCATGCGCCAAAATCGCCCGCACCATCTCTTCGGGCAATCCCTTTTGGCGCAAAAACTCGGCGCCAACGCGCGGATGATCGGGCGGTTCGGGATGGCGCTCGTAGTCCAAATCGTGAAGCAACCCGACAAGCCCCCACTTTTCCTCATCCTCACCAAATTTACGGGCGTAAAAGCGCATCGCTGCTTCCACCGCCAACAAATGGCGGCGCAAATTTTCGTTGCTGACCCACTCGCAAACCAATTGCCACGCTTCCTCGCGGCTCACGACCTCTGACCTCCTTTGCGTAGGAGGGATGTGATGAATGACGCCAACAATGTTAGCGATGAAATCTTGACGGAGACAGCGGCAATGGGTGAGGCAGGGCACCAAGTGTTAATTGGCGGCGAAAATGCCGCAATTGACAAGTGGGCATGGCATTGGGGGGCAGCGTGATGATCGGGCATGAACGGAATCAATAAAACGGGTCAATGGGCGCAAGGGGCAAGCGGACGGGTAGGCGCAAGGATGCGGATTTGTAGGCGGCGCGGGCGAGTTCCACTTGCGGGCGAGTGCTTTCGGCAGTGATAAGAGGCGGTCGCCCTTCCACGATGGCGAGGAGGAAATCTCGCAGTTGACCTGCCATCCCTTCTGTCGGCATCGGTGGCACTTCCCGTTGCAGCGTTTCTGTCAACCGTTGCGCCAACTCTTTGTCGGCGGAATGGATGGCAAATTCGGGGATGACGGTCATCGTCGCTTCGCTGCCCCAAAGGACGATGCGTTGGTCAGGCAATTGAGGATGAGGGTGAGCCGCTGTCGTGGTAAGGATTTGCCCTAACGCTCCATTGCGAAACCGCAAGACGGCGACGGCAGTGTCTTCAATCTCAATGCGATGGACGAGGGTGTCGGTGAAGGCGAACACTTCGTCCACTTCACCCATCAACCACAAAAACAGGTCAATAGCGTAGCGACCGTGATGGAACAAAGCGCCGCCCCGTTCGCCCCACCAAGTCCCGCGCCATGAAGCGCTGTCAAAGTAAGCCTGCGTGCGATACCAGTTGACCATCACTTGCGCCAAAAACACTTTGCCCAACTTGCCATCATCTAAAGCCCGTTTCGCCATCCAAGCCGAACGGGTGAAGCGGGTGTGCCCATATTGGACAGTGAAGACGATGCCTGCTTCTTTGGCTGCTTGCAACATCGCATCGCATTCTTTCAGCGTTCCCGCCATCGGTCCTTCGCAAAAGACATGCTTGCCCGCTTTGGCGGCAGCCATCATTGGCTCAGGGTGAGCAAAAGGCGGGGTGCAAATGGAGACGGCTTGGACGCGTTCGTCGGCGAGCAATTCATCGTGATGGCGATAGGCGCGCACTTCCGAAAAGCCCAATTCAGTTCGGCAAAGTTCCGCCAATTGTTCGGCGCGCTCAGGGATGACATCGCAGACGGCGACGACTTCTGCCAGGTCACGGAATTCGGCATAAAGGCGGGCATGGGTTGGGGCGATGCCACCTGCGCCGATGATGCCGATGCCGATACGGCGGTTCATCCCTTCTCGCCACCTTTCACACGGTTCAATTGGCGCAACAGCCAATCGGTCACCAACCGCTCGCTTTCGGGTCGGTGCATCAACAAGCGCCCATAAAACTTGAAGGCGGTCGCCACTTCGTAGCCGCCTTCCTCGTAAGCCGCTGCCGTCGGCAGGTAGCCGATGCAGCCATTGGTGTAACCCAAGGGGATGGTGGTGGCGAAAGAAGATTGTTGGCGCAAAGCCAACCCGATTTCGGCGAAGGTTTCGCTGGCCATCGCTGCAAAAGCGACATCACCGAGGCGCAAAACTTGCAAGGCGATGGGCTCGTAGGCGGGCAGTGTTTTTGCACGAATCGCTTTCAACACTTTTTCCGCCCATTCGGCTTCGCAGTGACGCCAGCGGGCTTCTCCCCTTCGCCCTGCCTTTTCGGCTTCGCGGGCGCGGGCAAGATGCTCTTGACGCCATCGGCGGAGGGTATGGGCATCGGGAGGCGATTGCAGGGGCAATTTGATGATGGCAGTGGCACCATCAAGGCGATCATCATCCATCGGCGCAGCACTCCCCAGAGCGATAAGGACGCTCCCTGCCAACTCCCTACCCAACTTTTCAGCGATGGCGAAAGTGCCGCGTTGACGGGGGTTGATGTTGCCTGCGCATCCTTGCAAAAACAAAGCGGGGATGCCCAACGCCCGCCGCAAAACCGTTCGCGCCACCCCCACATAGTCCGCAGAGACAGCGTAGTTGTTATCGCCCAGCACGACGGGATGGCAAGCGTAAGCGAAGGCGATGGCGCAAAGGTTGCCATTGGGCGCTGTGACAGCGAGGACATCCACACGGGGGTCGGTGACACCTTCGGGATTTTGACCGAGGACGATGCCTTGTGGCGTTTTTTGGCGGCGGTTGATGCCGATGTGGCATTCGGCGTTGCCGCAAAGCAAGTTCCCTTCCCTCAAGCGTTCGGAAGCCATTTTGACGACGGTCGCAACCTTTCGGACGACAACATCCAAGTAAGCATTGTCGGGGATGCCCATCCAAGGTGCCGCCAATTCGCCGACGGCGGGGGCGGAGTGGGTGTGGGAGCAATTGAGGAGCAAGCGATGGGGCGGGATGCCGGTCCATTGGCGAACGAGGCGACGGATTTGGGAGACTTGTTCGTTAGTCAAGGCGATCAAGTCAATGCTGACGAGGGCAGCCCGTTCGCCTTCGGAGTTTTCTACGACGAGGGCTTGGGCGAGCAAGTCATCGTGGATGTCGGTGCACGGGTGGGTTCGGGCGGCGTAGCCCGTCAGCCAAACGCCGACGGGCGGGGTGATGTCTACCTCGGCGACCCCAACTTTCCAAGCCATCGCATCCGCACCATCCTTTGCGCAAAATTTTTCCGAGCAAAGTTTGGCACGCTCCGTTGACAGGTTGGGGGGAACGCGTTATGCCTTTATCGGCTCGTGATGGTTTCACCTTCGCGCCCTTTGTCACTAAACAGAGGGGGTTTCGGTGAATGGACGGATGGTGGGAGACGCTGCTTGATGCCACCCGCACGGAAGCGGTGTTGGTCGTCACCGCCCTTTGGGTGTTGCTCATCGCTGCCTTGTCCAAAGGTCACTCCCGCGAAAGCGCCGTCAGTTCCACATTAGTGGGCTTGATCCTTTCAGCGGTGGTGGCGATTTTGTCCTTCGGAAGGAGCCGCCAAGCCGTTTTTGATGGGGCGATGATGCTTCGGTTGGATAATTTCGCCTTAGCCTTCCACCTGCTCTTCGTTTTGGGGGCGCTGTTGACGGTAGGGATGGCGTGGGATTACTTGCGGGAGCGGGGTTGGTTGCGGCGCATCAGCGAGTTTTGCGCCTTGCTATTGATGGCGTGCGTCGGCGGGATGTTGCTCGTCAGCGCGACGGATTTGCTCATCGTCTTTTTGGCGATAGAAACGCTTTCGTTGGCGCAATATGTCTTGACGGGCTATGCGTCCGACCGCCCCTACCCGACGGAGGCAGCCTTGAAGTATTTGCTTTTGGGGGCGATGGCATCAGCGTTCCTCGTTTACGGCATCGCCTTCATCTATGGGGCGACGGGGACGACGAATTTGACGGAACTGCGGGCGATGTTCGTCCAGCAGCCGACATTGTTGGCGATCGGTTTGGGATTGTTGCTGGTCGGGTTGGCGTTCAAGATTGCGTTAGTGCCCTTTCATCAATGGGCGCCCGATGCTTACGATGGCGCCTTGACGCCTATCGCTGCCTTCATGGCGACAGTGCCGAAGGTAGCAGCGGTCGGGGCGTTGTTGCGGGTGCTCACTTTGGGGTTTAGCGCTGAACCTGTCAAATCGGTTTGGGTGACGGCGTTAGTCGTCATCGCTGGGTTGACGATGACTGTCGGTAATTTGGCGGCGTTGCCCCAACGCAATTTGAAGCGGATGTTGGCATATTCGTCGGTCGCCCATGCGGGTTACATGCTTTTGGGCGTGTTGGCACTGAACGAAGCGGGGGCAAGCGGGTTGATCGTTTACGGTTTCGCTTACACCCTGATGACGGTCGGCGCTTTTGCTTTGCTGCAACTGCTGGAGCGGGCGGATGGAGTGCCTGCGACATTGGACGAGGTGGCGGGTTTCGCCCATCGCCATCCCGCTTTGGGTTGGGCGATGGTGATTTTCATGGCAGGGCTGACGGGCATTCCTTTCACCGCTGGCTTTTGGGCGAAACTGGCGGTCTTCAAGGCGGCGTTGGAAAGCGGTTATCTTTGGCTGGTCATTGTTGCCGTGCTCAACAGTGTCGTCTCAGCGTTTTACTACCTGCGGGCGGCGATGGCGATGTTTGCTCAATCACCGACGGAGCAAACGCGTTCGGTGCGTTGGGAGCGGTTGGGGGCGAGCACGGTGGCTTTTTGTGCCCTTGCCGTCCTCTTGCTGGGTCTTTTGCCCACAGGACTTTGGCAACTCGGCTTAGCCGTTGCCTTGACGCCTTGATTGACGATAAGCCCGTCGGCTTCTAAAATCTTTGCAGCCGCAAAAAGGAGGCGAAAGGCGATGGCACGATGGTTGGTCTGGCTGATGGTCGGTGGGTTGGCGGGGTTAACTCTGTTGGCATTAGCCCAAAAGGCGCCTGAGCCTACATCGGGGGTTTATGTTTGCGCCTCGGTGCAGAGCCCGACGCTGTTGCAGGTAGAAGGGGTCGGCACCGTTCGCCTCATCGGGATTAAGGTCGCCGAGGAGGCGCCTCAGTTTGCCAAAGCGATGGAACGGGTGAGGCAATGGGCGGAAGGCAAATTGGTGCGGGTAGAAGTTTGCCCAAAGACACCCAAAGACGAGGCGGAGAATGTGCGAGCGGAAGTGTTTTATGCGGAAGGGGGGCAATGGCGCAGCATCAATCGGCAATTGTTGGCGGAAGGATTGGCGCAACTCGTCCCTGAAGAGAATTGCCACATTGATTTCGTTGCGTGGCGGAAAATGCTGCCCACGCCCAAACCGCCGTTGCAAAAGGTGACGCCTGCCCAACGGGAGCGGCGGGGTGTGCCCCTTTCCCTGCGGGCGGTGCCGAGGGTGCGTCGTTCGGTCGTCCCTGCTGTCCGACCGATGACGCCCGAAGCGGTAAAAGAGTTGGGCATGCGCACGATGGCTGTCTCTTCCTTGCGGACACCTTTGCAGCAGGCGGAGCAACGGGTTGTTCAGGCAGCGGCGAACCTGAGTGCGTGGCGAGAAATTCGGTGGCGCATTGACACCTTACAACGGGCGATGTTGCCCGTGGCAAGTCGGGCACGGTTGTCGCTGGAACGCTTTTCCCAACTGGTGTTGCGAGGTTCGCTTTCGCCATTGGTGTCAGGTGAGTTAAACCCTGTTTTCGCCCCCCTTCCCGGTGAACCTCTCCCCCAACGCATCCTTCGGTTAGGTTTGACCAATCGGCGGGAGACGCTTTCGGAGGTGTTGAACTGGTTTCCCGAAGTGCGCACGACCTTGAAGCAACGCCTGCAAGCCTTAGGGGCGCAATTGGTGGGCGGGGCGGCTGTTGCGACGACAACGGGTGCGCCTGGCGCTGGTGGGGCGCCGGGAATGCCTAGCGCCCCTGGGATGATGGGCGGACCACCGATGATGGGACCTGAAGCGGCAGGGGAAGCGGCGATGCCTGGGGTGGCGGGTGCTCCGATGATGCCTGGGATGATGGGTGCCCCAAGCGGGATGCCAAGCGCGCCGGGGGCAGCGGGAGCAGCTGCCGCTGGAGGGGCTACCAACTTCTACCGCTACTTGGAACTGGCGCGCACGGGTCTTTTAGACCCCGAATTTGCTGCGATCGCTTTCCTCGCTTTGGAAGCCTATCGCGAGCAAGTGGATGAGCAGATTAACTTGGCGGCAGCCGAATACCGCCGTGCGCGCGAAGAGTGGGCAGAAATCCATGAGATCATTGAACGGGAGTTGCGGAAACTTGCCCGCACGCCCTTGAGCCGTTAAGCCAAAAGCGTGTCAAACTTTCGCCGACCTAAAAATCTGGGCTGGCTGAGGTGATCGTGACGGATGGCGTTGGACAAGGAACGCAAGCAGGAAATCATCCATCAGTGGCAGCGGACTGCCGATGACACGGGTTCGCCCGAAGTGCAAATCGCTCTTTTGACCGAACGCATCAACCGCTTAGCCGAACACCTGAGGGTGCACAAAAAGGACAAACACTCCCGACGGGGTTTGTTGTTGCTGCACGGGAAACGCCGTCGCCTGTTGCGCTATTTGGCGCGTGTCAACCTGACCCGCTACAAGGAAGTCATTGAAGCGCTGGGCATCCGCGACATCTTTGGCGCTTTGCGGGCAGCCGCCCGCGCCGCCGAGCAGGCACAACGAGAGCAGCAAACTCAGCAAGGGTAGGAAGTTGCCACCAATTGAACCGCCCTTGACGAGAGGCGGAAAGGGAGACGGCGCCATGAGTGCCCAGAAGGAAGTCAAGCCCATCCTCTATCCCGAAAGCGATGGGAAACCGATGGCGGATAACACCCTCCAAGCCCGCTACATCGTTTACATCTACGACGCCCTTTCAGGCGTCTTCCGCGATGATCCGAATGTTTTCGTCGCCGCTGATTTGCTTTGGTATCCCGCAGAGGGTGAACCGACCATCCGTGTCGCCCCCGATGTGATGGTCGCCTTCGGGCGCCCGAAAGGAGATCGGCGGTCTTACCTTCAATGGCAGGAAGGCAACATCCCGCCCCAAGTCGTCTTTGAGATTTGGTCACCGTCCAACACCTTCCGCGACTTCGTGGAGAAACTGGCGTTTTACGAGCGGCACGGCGTAGAGGAGTTTTACCTTTACGACCCCGATGCGGGTCGGTTGGAAGGTTGGCTGCGTCAAGGCGACAAACTCGTCCCCATTGAGCAGATGGACGGTTGGGTTAGCCCACGCCTGAAAGTTCGGTTCGCCTTGGAGGGCAAGGATTTGGTGCTTTACACCCTTGAGGGCGAGCGTATCCTGCCCTACACCGAATTGCGGGAGCAATTGAGGGAAATACGGGAGCAATTAGAACGGGAGCGACAACGAGCCGAGCAGGAGCGACAACGAGCCGAACAAGAGCGGCAACGCGCTGAACAAGAACGCCAACGAGCCGAGCGACTTGCCCAGCGGTTGCGGGCACTGGGCATTGAACCCGAAGAGGGATGAAGCGACATCACCCAACGGAGGCGTTTGGAGGATGAGAGCCATCACGGTTGAACGGGAAATTGCTGGCAGGACCCTTTCCATAGAGACGGGTTGGTTGGCGACCCAAGCGGATGCTGCGGTCGTCGTCCGCTATGGTGACAGCATGGTGCTGGTCACCGTCGTCCGTTCGCCAGAGGTGCGCCCTGGCATTGACTTCTTCCCCCTCATCGTAGACTTTGAGGAACGCATGTATGCCGCTGGGCGCATCCCAGGGCATCGCTTCCAACGGCGGGAAGGTCGCCCCAGCGACCAAGCGATTTTGACGGCACGGTTAATTGACCGATCCATCCGCCCCCTCTTCCCCAAAGGCGCCCTCAACGATGTCCAAGTCATTGTCACCGCCCTCTCCTTTGACTACGAAAACACCCTGGACTTGTTGGGCTTGATCGGGGCGAGCGCTGCCTTGACAATCTCGGACATTCCCTTTGACGGACCTGTCGCCGCCGTCAGGATGGGATTGCTGGACGGCGAACTGGTTGTCAATCCACCCTTCAAGCGCTTAGAAGCGAGCCAGTTGAACTTGGTCGTTGCGGGAACGAAGGAAGCCGTCGTGATGATTGAAGCGGGAGCGCGTCAGGTGCCCGAAGGGCTGATGATGGACGCCATCGTGAAAGCCCACCAAGCCTTGCAACCTTTGCTGGAGATGCAAGAGGAGTTGCGGGAAAAAATCGGCAAAGAGAAAGTGCCCTTTGTGACCCTTTTGCCCGACCCTGAGCAAGTCGCTTTGATGCGGGAGCGATGGGGCGCTGCCATCCGTGAGGCAGTGACCCAAGCCCGAAAGGAAGACCGTGAGGAAGGGCTCAAAGCCCTCAAGGAACAAATCGTCGCCGAATTGACGGAAATGACGCCCGAAGAGAAACGCCCCCTCTTGCCCCTTTCCTTTGAGGAAACGGTCCACCAAATTGTGCGGGCGATGATTTTGCATGAGGGTCTGCGCCCTGATGGGCGTCGCCCCGACGAAATTCGCCCCATCACTTGTGCCGTCAGCGTTTCGCCCCGGGCGCACGGCTCAGGGCTTTTCCAAAGAGGCGAGACGCAAGTGTTGACCATTGCAACTTTGGGAGCGACGAGCGAAGAAATGCTGGTGGAGACCATCTTGGAGGAAGAGGAGACCAAACGCTTCATGCACCAATACAACTTCCCGCCTTACTCTACGGGCGAGGTGCGCCCCTTGCGCGGTCCGTCCCGACGAGAAATCGGGCACGGGGCGTTAGCCGAGCGGGCGTTGGAAGCCGTCATCCCCGACGAAGACACTTTCCCCTACACCATCCGCTTGGTCTCCGAAGTCCTCAGTTCCAACGGCTCCACTTCAATGGCGTCGGTGTGCGGGAGCACTTTGGCGTTGATGGATGCGGGCGTTCCCATCCTCGCCCCCGTCGCGGGCATCTCCATCGGGTTGGTCACGGGCGACGACAAAGCCATCTTGCTGACGGACATTCAAGGGATGGAAGATGCCCATGGCGACATGGACTTCAAAATCGCTGGCACCTGCGACGGCATCACTGCCATCCAACTGGATTTGAAGTTGAAGGGATTGCCCTTTGACCTCATTGAGCAGGCGTTGCACCAAGCCCGTGAAGCCCGCCTGTTCATCTTGGACAAGATGGCGGAAGTCATTGACAAGCCTCGTCCCGAACTCTCCCCGCATGCCCCCCGCGTCATCACCATCCGCATCCCGACAGAAAAAATCGGTGAGGTCATCGGTCCGCGCGGTAAGCACATCAAGCACATCCAACAAGAGACCGATGCCATCATTGACATCCATCCCGACGGCACCGTTTTCATCACCTGCCCCGATTTGGAGCGAGCGGAGCGGGCAGCCGAGATGGTGCGGTTGTATGCCGCCGACCCTGAAGTCGGCAAGGTTTACAAGGGACGGGTCACCCGCATCTTGCCCTTCGGCGCTTTGGTGGAAATCTTGCCTGGAAAAGAGGGCTTGCTGCACATCTCCCAAATCAGCCACGAACGCATCGCTTCTGTCGCCGATGTCCTGAAAGTCGGCGACGAGGTGGAAGTGAAGGTGTTGGGCGTAGAACCCGATGGCAAGATCGCCTTGAGCCGAAAGGTTTTGTTGGGACCGCCCCCCGTTCGCCCGCCCCGACCTGCAAGTCCCAGCCGTTTTAGCCCCCCGCCCCGCCCGACGGGTCGCCCACCTCGTCCCCGCGACCGAGGGCACGGTCCTTCGTCATCGTCATCTTGAAAAACCTTACCGCACTTGCGCCCTTGCCCTTAGATGCCATCGCACGCTTCACCTACACACCTACACGCTGTTAGAGGGGGTTGAAAAAGATGTCGGCGCCCTTTACCGCCTCCTTGCCCAACGGCATCCGCCTCGTCGGTCAATATCTCCCTTGGGCGCAGACGGTGGCTGTCGGCATTTGGCTGGATGTCGGGACGAAGGACGAGCGGGATGACGAAGCAGGCTTGGCGCATTTTTTGGAGCACATGCTTTTCAAGGGCACTCGTCGTCACACGGGACGCAAAATCGCCCAACTCATTGATGCCCTGGGCGGCAACATAGACGCCTTCACCGAAAAGGAATTGACCTGCTTTTACCTTCGGGTCCTCCCAGAGCATTTGCGGCGGGGCTTGCGCTTAATCCGCGAATTGCTGACCGAACCGTCCCTGCGACCCAAAGACATTGAGGTGGAAAAAAGCGTCGTCTTGGCGGAAATCCAGAGCGTGGAAGACACCCCCGAAGATTTGGTCGGCGAAGTTTTCTTTGACGCCCTTTGGGATGGTCATCCCTTGAGCCGCCCCATCTTGGGGACGAAGGAATCCGTTGTCCGCTTCCAAAGGGCGACCCTGCTGAAATTTATGCGCCGCTATTATGCCCCCCAACGCATGGTCATCGCCGCCGCAGGGGCGATAAGGGAAGGCGAATTTTGCGAAATCGTCCGAGAAATTTTCGGCGATTGGCGCCGTCCCGATGCTGTCCCTTCTGCTGACATGCCCCCTCCCCATCCCCTCGCCCAATTGCGTGTCGTCGCCCGCGACACCGAACATTTCTATTTCACCATCGGCGTCCCCAGTTTCCCTGTCACCGACCCTGCCCACTACCCCGCCGCTTTGCTGGACATCATCATCGGTGGCGGCGCCAGTTCCCGCCTTTTCATGGAGGTGCGGGAGCGGCGGGGTTTGGCTTACGCCATCAGTTCGTTTTCCGCCGCTTTCAAGCAGGCAGGCTTTTTTGCCATCAGCGGAAGTTGCGTCCCTGAAAAAGCGACCCGCCTTTTCCGCGTCATTCGCAACGAGTTGCGCCGCTTACTGAAAGAGGGTTTGCGCAATGGCGAAATGGAACGGGCGAAAACTCAACTGAAACTCAGCCTCGTCACCGCCCAAGAGAGCGTCACGGGCACGATGATGCGTTTGGGACGACAGATGCTTTACTTCGGTCATCCCATCCCGATGGAAGACATCCTGCGCCGCGTGGAGTCGGTGACGGAGGAAGAAGTGCTGGCGATCGCCCATCAACTCCTCCGTGAGAGACCCTTTGCGGCAGCCTTCGTCGGTCCGATCCCAGAGCGAGACAGCGAACCGTTGTGGGCAATCCTCAACGGCGACTGACTTTCCTCCCATCGCCTGCACTAAACTTTGCAGGGCAAACCCATGCCCTCAATCCCTTCAGGCAAGGAGGATGGGAATGTCGGCTTACCTGAGCGAGCGACGCATCCCTGCGACGATGGCGACCCAACACCCCGACAACGCTTCGCCACCTTTTTGGAAACCCGATAGCGACGGCTTCATCAGCGCCTACGATGAAGTGCAAGAATGCTACCTCAGTTTCGCCGAATTGGGTTGCGAAGAATACATGTGGGACTGGGAGGGCAAGTTCGTGGACGAAGCCGTCGTAGACCGCCTCTTCAGCGAACACTTTGACTTCTTCCTGCAACGGCAATTGGGGCGGGATGTCTTTTTAACTTTCCGCCTGCCCAACATCTGGCTGGAAAGAGGCTACCGACTGGCGCGGGCTTACATGAGCATCCTGACCGCCGAAGAACTCGCCCGCGACCTGAACTTGTTCGCCCCACCCCTTTTTGAAGTCATCCTGCCGATGTGCGACGAAGGTTGGAAACTGATTTACCTGCAGGAAAGTTTTGAGCGCGCCGCCGACTTGGAACACCAAATGTTCGGCAACAACCACACCAGTTACCGACTGCAAATCATCCCCCTCATTGAGACGCCCGACCTTCTGGTGAACGCCAAAACTTTGCTGGACGATTACTTGCGGTTGCATCGTGAAAAGTTCGGTGACGAACCGCCTTACCTTCGCGCCTTCATCGCCCGTTCCGACCCCGCCCTCAACGGTGGCATCGTGACAGCGGTGTTGGCAGCGAAAGGGGCACTGTGCGAGTTCGCCGATTTTGAGGAAGCGACCAGCGTCCCCGTTTACCCCATCATCGGCGTCGGCTGCTTGCCCTTTCGTGGCGGGCTTTCTCCCTTCCATGTGGACACTTTTCTGGACGAATACGAGGGCATCCGAACGGTCACCATCCAATCGGCGTTCCGCTATGACCATCCTAAAGCCGAAGTGGAGCGCGCCATTCGTGACTTGAATTTGGCGCTGCGGTTTCGTTGGGGTAAAAAGCCCCGTTGGCAGGAAAGCGACAAGCCTAAAGTCCAACGCCTCATCGCCCTTTTCACCGAGCGCTATCAGGAAGTCGTGGAAGGTTTGGCGGAGTTGATCAACGAACTGGCGATGCTATTGCCCCGCCGACGCGAACGGATGTTGCACATCGGCTTGTTCGGTTACCCACGCGGGTTGCGAGGCAAAGTTTTGCCCCGTGCCATCACCTTCACGGGCACTTTCTATTCGCTGGGCATCCCGCCCGAATTCCTCGGAACGGGACGCGCCTTGCGAGATGCCGAACGAGAGGGCTTGACGGAGGTCTTGATGCGCTACCATCGCCATTTGCGTGACGATTTGATTCGCGCTGGCAACTACCTTTGCTGGGAAAACCTGCATTTGTTGGAGCGCGAGTCCCCCGTCTGGGCGTTGGTGCGCGAGGACATTGAGTTGTGCCAACGCTTCTTGGGCATAGAGTTCGGACCGACCGACACAGACCATTACCTGCACCGCAACATGGCGTCCAGCATCTTCCACCTTTGGCGGTGGGGCGGCGATGAAACGAGGTTGCGCCGCTACATCGTGGAAGCCGCCCAACTCCGTCGGTCGCTGGGTTGACGCTTCCTTCCCTTCGCTCGCCGACCCAAAATCAAAGGCGGTGAGGGACGATGCTGAACTTCGTGGAAGTGCAACGGCAACTGATGGGCATGGTGCAAGAGCAGGCAAGTCGTCGGCAAGACTTCGGTCAACGCATTGGCATAGCGGAACAGGAAGCCAAAAGGTGGACAGCAGGTTATCCCCACCTTGTCCGCAAAATCGCTGGCAGCAAAACCTCGTGGCTTGTCGCTTCCTTTCAAACGCCCCCCGCCCAAGTTTTTCCGCTCCCGCCCCGTCCCGAACGATGGCTTGTCTTTGCGTCGGACGGCTCGCAAATTTTCCCCGACCGCCACGAGGCGATGATGTGCTACCTGCTCAACATCGGTTCGGTCATGTTGCCTTACGGCTTTGACCTTCCGCCTCAACTGAACAATCGTCCCCGCCTGTTTTATCGCGAGCACGAACTTTACCATCGCTGGGGTGGGCGACGGGTGTTGGTCAATGAGGAAGTCGTCGCTTTGCGTCGCCATTTGCGCGAAATCGGCGAACTGGTGCGGTTGGCGCAGCAATGGTCGCAGCGCCCCGCCGTCGCCCTTGTGGATGGGACGCTGATTTTGTGGACGCTGGAAGGCAAGCCGCCTGATTTCCGCCGCGAGATTTTAAGTCGCTTTTTGAAAGCGATGGACAACCTGCGCCAACTCGGCGTCCCCGTCGCCGGCTACATCAGCAGCCCAGGCAGCACCGATGTCATCAACGCCTTGCGGGTCGGCTTGTGCCCTTATCCCTTCGCCAACTGCGACCGATGCGAGTGGCTGCAACGCAACGAATCGCCGCCCTGCGCCATCATTGAAGGCGTCACCGATGCCCAACTCTTTGAGCGGTTGCTCAAGCCGGGCGAGCGTTCCGCCCTCTTCGCCAGCAACTCGCAAATCCTGTCCGAATACGGCGACCATCGCGTCCACTTTTTCTACTTGCATGCGGGCTTGGAGATTGCCCGCGTGGAAATCCCTCAATGGATCGCCGAAAACGACGAGTGGCTCAACTTGGTGCACGCCGTCATCTACGACCAAGCGCAAAAAGGGCGGGGCTATCCCGTCGCCTTGGCGGAAGCCCACGAGCAAGCCGTCGTGCGAGGCGCTGAGCGGGAACTGTTTTACGAAATGCTGGAAGCCGCCCTCGTCCGTCAAGGCATGAAAGTCAGCATGACCTTCAAACTCATGGCGAAACGCACGCCGACCATCTAATGGGAGACAGAAGCGATGAGCGCGGCGACAGCGTTGGAGCGACTGCTAAGCGAATTGGATGAGCGGCAACGGGAAGTGGTGACGGCGCCTGACGGTCCCATCTTGGTCTTCGCAGGCGCAGGCAGTGGCAAGACGCGGGTGCTCACTTACCGCATCGCTTACTTGCTGTTGGCAAAGCGCATCCCCGCCCATCGTATTCTCGCTTGCACCTTCACCAACAAAGCCGCCGACGAAATGCGCCAACGGTTGGAAACGCTCGTCGGCAAAACCGTTGATGCGATGTGGTTAGGCACTTTCCACGCCCTTTGTGCCCGCATGCTCCGCCAGCACGGAAGCACTGTCAACTTGCCCAGCGATTTCGTCATCTACGACGAAGACGACCAACGCAGTTTGCTCAAAGCCATCTTTCGCGAGTTGGACATTGACACTGAACGCTATCCCGTCACTGCCGTCCAAAGCGCCATCAGCGATGCCAAGACGCAAATGGTTCGCCCCGACCAACTCGCCGAAATTGCCGAGACGCCGTTTGGGCAAGTCGTCGCCCGCGTCTATCGCCGCTATCAGGAAGCCCTGCGACAGGCGAAAGCCGTTGACTTTGACGATTTGCTCTGGCGGGCGCTGGAGATGTTGCAGGAACACCCTTCCGTCGCCGATTACTACCAAACGCGCTTTTTGCATGTGCTGGTGGACGAGTATCAGGATGTCAATGCCATCCAGCATGAGTTGGCTTTGCTGTTGGCTGCCAAGCACCGAAACCTCTTTTGCGTGGGCGACGATGACCAATGTGTTTACTCGTGGCGCGGTTCGGATGTCCGTTTGATGCTGGAGTTGGCACAACGCTTCCCTGACTTGCAAGTGTTCACGCTGGAGCGAAACTATCGCTCCACGCAGGCAATTTTAGACACCGCTTGGCATGTCATCCGCTGCAACCGTTACCGCCACGAAAAGCGATTGCAGGCGACACGAGAAGGAGGCGACCCTGTCGTCCTCTTTCGGGCACAAGATGACCACGAAGAGGCAGCGTTCGTCGGCAGCGTCGTGACCGAGTGGGTGCGGACAGGCAAGTTTCGCTATAGCGATTTCGCCGTCATTTACCGCATCAATGCCCAATCCCGCCCCTTTGAGGAAACCTTCATCCGTTGGGGCATTCCTTATCGCGTCGTCGGTGCCTTGCGCTTCTACGAGCGCAAGGAAGTGAAGGACATCCTTGCCTACTTGCGTTTGCTGGTCAACCCTGCCGATGAAGTGAGTTTGCTGCGGGTCATCAATGTGCCTCTTAGGGGCATCGGCGAAAAAACGGTGGAGCGGTTGCGCCAATTTGCCCACCAACGCCGAACGCCCATCTTGGAGGCGATTTTGAGCGGAGAAGTTTCGGGGGCACTGGACGCACGGGCGCGGTTGGCGGTGAAAAACTTCGGCGATTTGATGCGGTCACTGAAAGCGCAGTTGGAAACGCAAACGCTCCCGCAACTCATCCAACACCTTGTGGACGCCATCGGTTACGCCGACTTCCTCGTTCGCACGGAAGGGCAACTGATGGCGCAAGAGCGGTTGGAAAACCTTGCCCAGTTGGTCGCTGCTGCCGAACGGCAATTCGGTGACCAGAAAGCGGCACAAGCGCTGCCTGCCTTTTTGGAGCAACTGGCGTTGATGTCGCCGCAGGACGAAACGAATTGGCAAAGCGATGCCGTCACCCTCATCACCGCCCACAGCGCCAAAGGCTTGGAGTTTCCTGTCGTCTTCGTCGTCGGCTTGGAAGAGGGCTTATTTCCCCATGCCCGCAGTTTGGACGATGCGTGGCAACTGGAGGAAGAGCGACGGCTGTTTTATGTCGCACTGACGCGGGCGAAGGAGCGCGCCTTCCTCACTTACGCCCAACGGCGCGGTTGGCTGACGGGCAAGTGGGGCGAAGCCCGTTACGCGCCGACCGACCCGTCCCGCTTCCTCAACGAAGTGCCCTTGACACTGTTGGAGGAATGGCGGGGCGTCCCGACCCCGCAAGGTTTTTTGCGTATGGACGCCCCGACAGTTGCCCCCCGCCCTTCCCGCCAGCGGTTGGATGTGCGGACTTTGCTGCGCCAAGCCGCCCTCTCATCGCAAAAAACCGAACGCACAGATTTCGGGACGGGGGACGAGGGACGGGGGACGGGGAAACTGGGGGTCATTGGAGAGGTGCGCAACCCGTTGTCGCCCGAACAAGTGCGGGTCGGGATGCGAGTTCGCCATCGGCAATTTGGCGAGGGCGTCGTCGTCGCTATTGAACCCGATGAGCGGTTGCCCATCGTCGTCGTTCGGTTTGATGACCGAACGGTCGGCGAGAAACGCTTGGCACTCCCTTACGCGCCGTTGGAAATCCTTTGACCAAACTGACAAGGCGCTTTGGAGGTGGTCATGCGATGGCGGAAGTCGTTTTCGTCGCCGTTGATTTGGGGGCGGAGAGTGGACGGGTCTTGGCGGGCAAGTTGCGGGATGGCGAATTTGCTTTGGAAGAATTGCATCGCTTCGTCAACGGTCCCGTCCGCATCGGCGAGCACCTTTACTGGGATGTCTTGCGCCTTTGGACGGAGGTCAAAAACGGGCTAACGCTGGCGGTCCAAAAGTTCGGTTCTCAGGTCGTCTCCATCGGCGTGGACACTTGGGGTGTGGACTACGCCTTGCTGGACGAGCGCGACGAGTTGGTCGGCAACCCTTACCACTACCGCGACCGACGGACAGAAGGGATGATGGAGGCGGCTTTTGAGCGGGTGTCCCGCGAGGAAATCTATCGGCGCACGGGCATTCAATTTATGCGCCTCAACACGCTCTATCAGTTGCTGGCGACGGTGAAAGCGAAATCGCCCCAGTTGCGCATCGCCCGCACCTTCCTGATGATGCCCGACTTGTTTCATTTCTGGCTAAGCGGCGAGAAAGTCAACGAGTTCACTGACGCGACGACGACGCAGTTTTACGACCCGCGCAAGGGCAATTGGGCGAAATACATGCTGCGCAAGTTGGGTATTCCGACACGGATTTTGCGTTGCCCCATCGTCCCTGCGGGGACGGTGCTGGGCGATTTGCGCCCGACGGTCGCCGACGAAATTCGGGCGAGCCACCGCATCCAAGTCGTGGCACCGGCGTCCCACGACACGGCTTCCGCCGTCGCCGCCACGCCCCTCTCCGACGAGAACGCTGCCTACATCAGTTCGGGCACTTGGTCCCTCGTCGGGATGGAATTGCGCCAACCCATTATCACTGACAGGTCGTTAGCGACCAACTTCACCAACGAAGGGGGCGTCTATGGGACTTTCCGCTTCCTGCGGAATGTGACGGGGATGTGGCTGATCGCCGAATGCCGACGGCAGTGGGCGAAGGAAGGCAGTGAGTTCACCTACGAGCAACTGACGCAGATGGCGAGCGAGGCGCCGCCTTTCAAGTGCTTCGTTGACCCCGATGACCCGCGCTTTTTGGCGCCCGAGAATATGCTGGACGCCATCAAAAGTTTCTGCCGCGAGACGGGGCAACCCGAACCTGAAACGGTCGGCGAGTTTGTGCGGTGCTGCTTGGAAGGGTTGGCGCTGAAGTATCGTTGGGTCATTGAGCGGTTGGAGGAGTTGACGGGCAAAACGGTCAGCACCATCCACATCGTCGGGGGTGGGTCGCAAAACTGGCTGCTCAATCAGTTCACCGCCAATGCGACGGGCAAAGTCGTCGTGGCAGGACCCGTGGAAGCGACGGCGACGGGCAATGCCTTAGTGCAGGCAATTGCGTTGGGCTATCTCGGTTCCCATGCCGAGTTGCGGGAAGTCGTCCGTCGTTCCTTTGAGTTGCGCACCTTTGAGCCTCGTCCCGACGAACGCTGGCAACAGGCATACGAACGCTTCGTCCAATGGGTGCATTGAAGTCGGGAAGCGGCGCGATGACGCAAGGGAGCGAAAAAGATGGCGACGCAGGAAGAGCGATTGCGAAAGGCGCTGTCGGCGTTGTTGATGCGGTTGCCTTTTTATGGGGCACTGGCGTTGCGGTTGGAGCATCGGGTGCTGACGGCGGCGGAAGCGACGGCACAGCACATCGCTACCGCTGCGACGGATGGGCGGCGCATCTTTTATCGGGCAGGCTTTTTGCAACGGCTCGGCGATGAGGCGCTAATTTTTCTCGTCGCCCACGAAACCCTTCACGCCGCCCTCTCCCATCCCTTGCGGGGCGAGGACAAAGACGACGCAAGGGCTTGGAACATCGCCGCTGACGACACGGTGAACCGTTTGCTTCGCCCCGATTTTCGCTCTTTGCCTCCCTTCGCCGTCTTCGTTTCACCGCAGCGCTTTGGGATGAGCGAAAGCGAGTGGGAACGGTTGTCCACCGAGGCAAAGTATTGGCTGCTGGCGAAAAAGTTGCCGCCCAGTGAAACCAATGAGGCGACTTCATCGGGGCGGAAGGAGAAAGCGGCGGGGCGAAGCGACAAAGGGATGGGGCAAGGCGAGAAAGGGCAAGGCGAATGGGAAGGGGCAGGGGAAGGGACTTGTCAATTGCCACCCGCTGCCGATGCGCCATCGCCTGAGCAGTGGCGGCAGTGGCTGAAAGAGGCAGCGGAGTTTGCGGAACGCGTCGGCAGTTACGGCAGCGTCCCAGGTTGGGTAGACGAGTGGGTGATGGCGGGCGAAGAAGCGAAGGTGCCGTGGCAAAAAGTGTTGCATCAGTTCGTCCAACGGCAGGTCATCAGCCACTGGAACTATCCGCCGTCGCGGCGTTACCAGCAAATCGCCTTGTTACCCAGACCGCAGCGGGAGCGGACGGGTGTTTTGGGCATCGCCATTGACACTTCGGGGTCTATCTCGTCGGGGCAGTTGGCGCAGTTTTGGCGGGAGGTGTTAGCCATTCGCCAAACTTACCCGCGCTTGACTTTGCGGTTGGTCACTTGCGATGTGGAGGTGACGAGCGACGAAGTGTTCCCGCCCTTTGTGGCGTTGCCTGAAGCGCGGGAGTTGATCGGACGAGGGGGAACGGATTTTCGCCCCGCCTTTGAGCGGTTTCGCCAACCGCCCGTGCCTGAGGCGGTCGTTTACCTGACAGACGGGATGGGCGAATACCCGACGGCGGCGCCGCCTTACCCCGTCTTGTGGGTGCTCAGCCAACCCCTTCCCGACTGGCAAGAGCGGTTGCCTTTCGGGACGGCGGTCGTGATGGAGCAAGTTCAGAACGGCGGTTGAGGCAAAGGTGGGATGCCCACAAACGGGGAGCGAACCTCAACGGTGCCGACGATGACGGTGGCTTCATTGCCCCGATTGTCGCGCACCCGTAGTTGGAACTGGTAAGACTGGTTGGTGGTCGCAAGGTTAGCAGGCAAAGTGATGCTGGTCGTCACCCGCCCTTGATTATCGCGTGTCAAGGGTTGGGGCAAATTTGGAAGGGTGGGATTGACGCTGAATTCCACGAGGGCAACGCCTGATGGGTCGGTGACAATCGCTTCCAACTGCACCGTCCCGCCTGAAAAAGGCAACTCTAAAAACTGTCCGCTTTGCGTGCCGCTGATGAGCCGCCCGTTGACGGTCGGAGGTTGGTTGTCCACCGTCCCCAACTGACCGCCACCTGTTGGGGGCGGAACAAAACCGCCGCCTCCGCCACAACCTGCCAACCAAAAGAGCGCCGTAACGGAGAAGAGAAACGATAAGCGCATCTTTGTGCCCTCCTTCGGAAAGTCTCAGCGCAACCAAAGGATGGTGCCGCCTTGGGCGATTTGCCCTTGCTCATCGTGGGCACGCACCCGCACCAAGTAAGCGCCCTGCGGGACGAGGCGTCCTTGAGCGTCTGTGCCATCCCAGTGGATTTGATGACTGCCTGCCCGCCGATAAGTTTGCCTGTCAAGGAGGCGGATGAGGCGACCCGTCAAGGAGAAGACTGCGACTTCTGTTTGGGCACTGGCTGTTAAGGCGAAGGAGATGAGGGCACCCCGTCCCCGCATTGGGGTCGCTTTCACTTGTTGCACCCGCAACCCGACACCATTGCGGGGTTCGGCGACGAGGAGCAATGGACGGGTTTCGCCCGCTTTCAAGGTTGCCTGCCATTCGCCCGTCCGAAGGAAGCGTTGTTCGCCCGTCGTCAAATCCACAAGGCGCACCTGCAAATCAGCGGGTAAGGCTGCCAAGTTGTCGCCGCCCACGCGCACTTCTTCGCCATCTTCCTTGCCTTGCACGACCAATGACCAAAGGAGGCGAGATTGGCGGGGGCGAACGGCGAGGGCGACGGGCGTGCCATCCGTTCCAAGCAAAGCGACGCGAGGGGCATCGGTGGGAGCAGGTGGGATGGGCACTTCCAAAGCAGCGCCGCTGTCGCTCAAGCCCAACACCAGTGTCGTCGTCGCTTGCCCTTGCTGGACGCGCAAAGTGAACAGGCGCAAGTTAGAGTTGCCCCGTGTGGGTGTTACCTTGCGCGCCCCAATGGGAACGGGAACGACAAGGGTGGCAGGTTGGAAGGCATAGACGAAGTAAGCGCCCCAAGGGCGGATGGTCGTCTCAAAGCCGCCTTCCGCTAAAGTGCCGTCAAAGACGAGGCGATAAGTGCCCGCCGTCGCATCCCAGCGCCAAAGGATGGGGAGAACCGTGTCTGTCGCCGCATTAAGGGGGCGCGTTGCGGTGCCGATGCGCGCTTGGATGTTCGCCAAAATCCATGGAAACTCCACGGCGATGGGGAAACTGATGAAGTTCCAGCCCCGCTGCAGGGGGATTTCTACCGTGTCGCGGTCGGGCAGTCGCCCTCGTTGCGGGCGGACAGTGACCGTTTGGGCAGGCTTGACAAACAACCCGATGCCTGCCCCGACACCTTCTTGGTCTATCGGGTTGGCAGGATTGACAGGGACGAAAACTTGGCGAGTGGGATCGTAACGGAAGATGCGTTCCGCCAAGGCATTAGCAGGCACGCCCAACAAATCGCTGAGGGATGGCATCGGTTGCCCACTGGGAACGGTCGGCGGCAAGAAGGGAAGTCCCAAAGCCTGCACTTTGTCGGCAACCAAATCGCCCAAAGGCGGGAGGGCTTGCACGCGGAAGACCTTGACAGGGTCGCTCGGTTGGCGCAACCCTCCCGCTGAGAGCCAAAACTGGTAAGTGCTGGGAGTTGGGAAGGAAAGGGTGAAGGTGGCTCGCCCTTGCATATCTGTCGTTTGGTTTTCGCTACGCACGGAGAGCCCTTGCTGAAGGGTCAAACTCACTGGAAGGTTGGGCAAGGGATTGTCAAACCTATCCGTCACCCGCACCCGCAAAGTCAGTTGCTCGCCCACTAATCGCACCAAAGGCTCATCGGTCGCTGAAAGCAACTCGGCGGGCTCTTCTACCGTCAATTGGGCAGCCGCTCCTGCTTGCAAGGTCAGTTGGAAGGCTTGTGAGAAGGCATTGCTGTCTTGTTGTGTGTTGACGGAAACGACCCAAGTTTGTGCCCGCGTGCCCAGCGGTTTGTCCTGCCCCGATTCTAAGGTGACGGTGACGAAGCCGTCCGCCGACCCATCTTCATCGGGCAACTGAGTGGAGCCTCTGGTCGGGTCGCCATCTTTCACGGTGAAGGATTGGGGTTGCCCGACGGGCGGGAGAAGGATGAGGGTGAAAGTTTTGTTGGGGAAGGGATTGCCTGCCCCATCGGTCAGCGCCGCTTTCACGACCACCTTCCCACCGATTTGAATGGCGACGGTGTTTTGGCTATCCAAAGCGGGCACAGTGACCAGTTGGATTTTCTCGGCTGGTCCTTGCTGGATTGCTAAGGACTTGGTGGCAGTGACAGAAGTGTTAAGGACTTGACCTTGCACCGTCAAAGTGCCCAGTCGTCCTGTCAGGAAAAGGGTTGTCCTCGCTTGCCCGTTGGAATCGGTCGTCAGTTCGGTGGTCGTCGCCCCGTTGAAGTTGCCCAACTCAGGGGGTGAAACGGTTAATCGCACCGTTTGCCCTGCAAGGTCGTTGCCTGAAGCATCTTGAACCGTCGCCGCGATTGTCACTTGCCCTTGCGAGGCAGGGACGGAAGTCACTGAATTTGTCCCGACCCGAAAGTCTAAGGTCAACTGGGCTGGCGGACCTTGTTTGATTTCCACCGTGAAGGATTGGCTCAGGTCGCTGAGGAGGGTGGATTGGACAGCGGGCAAAGCCAAGTTGGTTTGCAGGGTCCCAATGCGCGCCGTGCGGGCATCCACGATGAACCAGAGGGGCAGGGAGCGTTCAACGGGGCTTTGCGCCCGTTCGCCCAACAGCGTCCCTGCAGCGGGGGAGACACCGAAGAAAACGCCGACTTGATTGGGGTCGGCACGGGTCAGGCGCGCCCAACCCAAGTCGGGGGCGATGTCTGTGCAACCAACCGCCAAATCTTTCAGAGCCGCCTGAGCCTGCAGGGCTGTCGGTTGATTCAAGGCGTCCAGTTTAACCCCTAAGTCTACGAACCGGTCGGTCAGGTTCAAATAATGGAAGTCGGCTTTCTTCACAAAACCCTGAAAGAGACCACTTTGAGCGGGGCTAAGTCGCACTTGGAACTCAGAACCGTTGTCTAAGTTGCCGTCGGTATCCAGCGCTATCGTCAAATCCAAGTCAGCGAGGGTTCGGATTGTTCGTCCCAAAAATTCCACACGGAAGAACAGGGTGTTTTGCTGTTCCTGCACCCAAATCTGACCGAGGTTGAGGGAGGGGTTGAGAAGAGTGGCATCGCTCAGGGCATTTTCATTGGCATCGGCAACGAACAAGAGCCAATCCCCTTCCTTGGGGCGAAGGCTTTGACGGGATGGCGGTTGAAGGCTGCGGGGCGAAGGGAGACCAAAGAAACGGGACTGGGACACTGAGGTGATCCGCAACCCGATGGGAAAGTTAAAAGAGAGCACTTGCTGGGGTCGGGTGATTCCCTGCCCACTTAAGACCCCCAAAACGATGCCCGTTTCCCCTGCCTTTATGGCATTGCTTTGGGATAAGTCAGTGACGGCAAACTCCAGCGCCCCATTAACCGTCACATCCCGAACGACTAAGCGATAACTGCCTCGGGTGGACACAGGGGCAAGGATGTCGGCAGTCACCCTCAACAAGATGTCGCCACCATTCCTTGATTTCCAAAGGACGACAGGGTCTTGCCCGATGTAGTCATGACTGGAAGCCAACAAGGTATTGCCCGTGCTGTCGTAAATTTCCAGTTGCGGGTTTAAGTTAGAACCCGTCTGCCACGCCCGAACTTCCAGCCAATAAAGGCGGTTGGGGGAAAGGGAAAGGCGAAACCAGTCCTGATCGTTCAAATCCAAAAAGGCGCGTTGATAGGCATCAGGAACTTGCGGGTCTCTGTCACCATCGGTGAGGCGGTAAGCATTGGTTGGGGCATCGTTAGGCTCAAAGCGATCTTCGGGGAGGATGATGCGGACGATGGCGGCGTTGGTCGTGAAGGTCGGGGTGTTTTGAGCGGTGATGTTGGCGATAAGCCCCACCGTTTGCTCCGCTGCATTGGGGGCGACGGTCGCTTGGAAGCGCAAGGTCGCCGACCTCCCCTGACCCAAACGGGGGAGGCTCCAACGCACCTCACGGCTGCTGGCATCAAAAGTCCCACCATCCAAGACGGTCACCGTGTCATAGGCGAGGGGGATGCTGGGGACAGTGACCGTCACAAGGATCGCATCAGCCGTGCCATTGTTAACAACCTGCAAGGTGTAGTCCACGCTCCCTCCGACTTCCACTTCCGAAGCGGAGGCGGTGAACCGAGAACCACTGAAATCAGGCAAGGAGAGGGAAGGAGCGGGGACAGTGACTTTCCCCCACCAAGTTCCCCAGCGATCAGATGGGAGGGCATATGTGTTGACGACCCAGAAAGTGACCTGAAGGGGGTCGGCAGGGTCTAAGGCAGCCCCACCATAGTCGCCCCAGCGAGGCAGGGAATAAGACGCTTCCCCCGCCTTAACCAATTGAACGGGATGGGTGAAGCCAGGCGGGTCATTCCGCAAGTGGGCGGTGAAGTAAACGCCAGGGAACTCGTTTTGAGACGAACCGCTGAGACTGATGACCATATCCCCCAAGTTGTTCACGGCGACGGCAGGGTAGTAATACCATCTCTCAGCGGGTTGGTCAATCGTGCCGACCTGCCTGAGTTGTCTGTTGAGGACATCCACCTCATACCAGCGAACGACCGATTTGTTTTGCAATCCGATGGAGTGAGCTGTCCAGACCGAACCGTTTTGATAGACGGCGTTCAGCAGGCGGAAATCATTTCGTTGGTCGCCGTTATTGGGTATGGGCACAGGAGGCTGGCTAAACCCTGTCGGGATGGGGATATTGGCGACATGCTCAAAGGTCGGGTTGGTCAAGGGATTGATGACCCGCCAAACTTGTAGAGGTGTGTCGGCAGGGGGAAAAGAATCCCAAAAGGAGACGAGGTATTCCCCAGGCGCCGCCCCGAAAGTGTGAGCGGCACGAAGGGTGAAGACGAAATTGCCTTGTGGGTCATTGCGGATTCTGCTGAACTCCGTCCATGTGATGGTCTGCTGCCCTGTTAAAAGTTGCGCCTTAGGGACAACCCAAACCTTAAGGTAAAAGTTGTTACCCGTCGTCGGATACATATTCGCCGTCAAGTAAACGGCATCTTGATCTACGCCCAGGTCGGGGAAGTCTGCCCACTGATCGGTCTGCTGCGTCCCGTCCATGTCGGCATCAATCTTCCAGAAAAACCAGCGCCCTGTCGGGTCAGAGGTTTCCGAAACGGCTAAGAGGAGCCATGAATTCGGGGCATCAAACCCATCTAAGGCGACGGCGATGAACCGACCACTGTATTGGTCGTAAAGGACGCGAGGGTCAAAGGTGAAGGTAGGATTAAGGGGGCTGAAGAATTGCTCCAAAGTGACCTCGCGCAGCCTCGCCCCCGTCTTGGAGAAAATGCCTACCACATCGTTGGTGAACTCTACGAGATGATTGGGTCCAGCCGCCCCAATGGTGTCAGGGGGGATGATGCCGCGCTGTTGAATGACGCCCTGAAAGGTTTGTTGCAAGGTCGGCTGCTGGGCGGGTGGCAGAAGGAGCAAGCGGCTCTCACCAGGTTGCCGAGAAGGGGAAGGGCTTTGGCGACGCCAATTCTCCCAGCCTGGCGGGATCGGGCGAGGGACGACTCCAGAACGGGGTAAACGGGGGGCTCGCTCTAAATCCGCCCAAGAAACGACGGCGAAGGGGACGGTCTTTTGGCGCACTTGCACCCGCAACACTTGTTGCCCACCACCAATCGCCACCCATTCCTGTCGGATGGTTTCCCCTGCGCCATTCCCACTGGAAGGGGGCGATTGTGCCCCCACCATCAGCCCCAATGCCATTACCAAAACTGCCAGTCCTATTAGCCAACCTTGCCAGCGCCGCATAATCGTTCCTCCCCCTTGTCGGATGGCAAAAGGCACGAAGTTTTTTGCCTTCCTCATCGCCCCTTAAACCTGCCTCAGGGCATTTTCGCCGTCAAGACCAATCGTTCTCCCAACCAAACCAACAACCATCGCTCTCGCCGCTCCAGCCGCAAAGTTAAAGGCAAAAGGCGGGGCATGGGAAGCATCGTCGCCCCGATGGGCTTGCCTTCAAAGGATAACTGCAGGGAAAGGTGATGGGCAATTCGTTGCGCTTGAAGGATAACGGGAACGCTACTTAGGCGGGCACTTTGGGGCACGCCAACGGGTAACCCCGCAGGCAAAGTCAATGCGATCACTTCGTGGGCGATCCAACCGTCGGCGACAAAAGGTTGCACTGCCCCACCCCTTTCAGGTGTCAGCGGGAGAAGCGATGACTCGCCCATCACCAACCAAAAGCGTTGCACTGACATCAACGGTTTCGCCCAAAAACCCACCTTGCCTTTCGGCGAAACTTGCCCCCGCAAAAGGGAGATGCCGTTAAGATAGCCGACGACTTCCGTCGGCGTCAACTGGATCGCCAAGCGATAAAGAGCGCCCCGCTGAAGCCAAAGTCGTTCGCGCGCCAACAAGGTCGTTCGCCCTTGTCGCTGCCAAAGCAATGTCATCTCCACCGCCCCTTTCGTCGCTTCCTCAGGGCGCAGGCGCAACAGCCCAAACTCTTCTTCCGAACGCCACGCCCAAAGCAACCCTATCTCTTGCCCCTGCCAAAGAACATCAGCAACCCACCAACTGGGCAACGGCGCTTCACCCAGCAAGGCGATGGCAGGGTGGTTGGAAAAACTTTGAAGCGACCAAGCCCCCGCCCCCAACCGCCACCGCCCCGACTGCGCAGGAAAAGGGTAGGGCGCATCGTCGGATGCCGTCAAAGTGGCGCACCACCATCGGGCGCCTCGCACCGACCGCACCATCGGCAACGGCTCGTCGCCCCGTTCCAACCACAAACCCACCTGCCCGATGGCGAAACGGTGGTCTTGACAAAAAACGAGCACTTCCCCATCCAACCCCGCCCAAAGTTGGTCGCCCGATTGCCAAACTAGCAACCGTTGCCAGTCAAAGGGCGAAAAATCCGCAGGTTCGTCCCAAAGGATTTGCTCACGCCACTCACCATCAGCCTCCCGCCCCACGCAAACCAATTGCAATCGCACCTCTCCGCTTTCCCGCCGCCATCGCCACACATAACCGCCTTCTTCACCGAAGTTGACCGCCAACCCTATTGCCCGTCCGCCATTCAACCGCACCTCTGCCGTTGCCGTGAAATCGGTGAGAAGGCCAGCGGGAGCGGTGAACGGGACGAATTGCTGCCGCTCCAGATGCGTTGGCACAAACGCCATCTCACCATCCGCCGTCGTTACTGAGTGCCAATCTTGTGGCAATTGCCCTGTCCATTCGGAAAAGGAAGGACGGGACGCAAAGATGGGTTGAGGTGCAGAACCCTCAGCGATGATGCGCTCCGTCGGTGGCAAGTCGGCGAAGGCGAAAGCGACGAGACGGCGACGAAAATAGGCAAACCAGCGGAAACCATCCCGCCGCACTGTCACAGGTAAGGGTGGATTTCCCATCGGCGGCAATAATTCGCTCCATCCCATCGGTTGCCCCTGCCATCGCCACTGAGCCCGCAACGGTTGGAGCGAAAAAGTCAACCCTTGCCCGTTCCCGACGAATTGCCATGCCCCTTTGAGAAGCGTTTGCCCCCCTTCCGCTTGCCACGCCCCTTGACACTCAAAGGCGGTGGCGGGTAGCGATGCCCTTGACCCTGCACCACCGATGCTTGCTACCGCCGTCAGTGTCCAAGAAAGCCATGCGATTTGAAGTGGACCGAACCGACGCCCCAACGCTCCCTCGCCTCCGCAAAACGAAGGGCTCAAAACAGGTTCACCGTCATTATGCCGCTGGGAAGGATTGGCGGGAGGCTCCAAGGCGAACCGCCGTTCTCCCCTACTATATGGCAGACACGGTGGTCTGCTCCTACTACATGGCAGACACAGAGTCTGCCCCTACCATTCGCTATCCGCCATTCGCTACTCACTGCCGTTTGACCAGTTGCCAGTCGCTAATCGCCAGTCGCTGCCGTTCACGGGTCGGGCTCTTCTTCCAGCAACCGATGTTGCATGGCGAACTTGACGATCTCTGCCCGCGTCTTGAGCCCCAACTTGTCGGCGATGCGACTGCGGTAAGTCTCCACCGTCTTGACGCTCAGCGACAGCCGCTCGGCGATTTGCTGGTTCGTGTAACCCAACGCAATTAACCGCAAAACTTGCCACTCCCGCTCGCCCAATCTCGGCATCTTCGGCTCACTTCGCCCGACGACGCTTTTGGCGACTTCGGGATGCAAGTAAATGCCGCCCCGCATGACGGTGCGGATGGCGCGTGCCAACTCATCGGCGGCGGCTCGCTTGACGACATAACCGTCCGCCCCGACTTGCAACATCCGCCGCAAGTAAGTCTCGTGCTCGTGGACGGTCAGGGCGATGACCTTGATTTCGGGATACATCCGCTTGATGACTTCCGTCGCCTCCAAGCCCGTCATGTCGGGCATGGAAATGTCCATCAGGACGACATCGGGGCGAAGTTCGTGGACAAGGCGCAGGGCTTCTTTGCCCGTCGCCGCTTCGCCGACGACTTCCATATCGGGCGCACTTTGAAGCAACGCCTTCAAGCCATCCCGCAAGATGGCGTGGTCATCGGCGATCAGCACGCGGATGCGTTCGGACGGTTGAGTGTTCGCGTTTTGTGGGTATCTCATCGTCCATCACCTCCCGAAGGAGTTGGCGGGAGCGGGACTTCCAAAACGACTTTCGTCCCCCGCTTCGGCTTTGACTCAACGGTCAACTTTCCCGAAAGCATCGCCGCCCGTTCCATCATCCCGACCAAACCCAACCGTTTCGTCTCGTCGGGATGGCGCAACACCGAAGTCACATCAAAGCCGACCCCGTTGTCTTGCACGATGACCTGCAGCCGACCATCTTGCCTTTGCATCGCTACCTTCGCTTGCGTCGCTTTGGCGTGTTTGGCGATGTTGGTCAAGGCTTCCTGCACGATGCGGTAGATGCCGATGGCGACATCGGCAGGCAACTTGCTGTCGTCCAGTCTGTCCGTTTCCATTCGGCAGGGGATGCCGAAGCGTTCCGACCAGTCGCTGACCATCCGTTCCAATGCCGCTATCAAGCCCAGTTCGTCCAACGATGGCGGACGCAATTCCCAAGCGATGTGGTGCAGGTTGACGGCGATGTCATCGGCTAATTGACGCAACCGTTCCAGCCACTCCCGCAACGATGGCTCACTCAAGTCCCGCCTGAGAAGTTCCAGTTGAATGAGCAATGCCGTCAGCAATTGCCCCGTTTGGTCGTGCAATTCGTGAGCGATGCGTCGTCGTTCTTCTTCCTGCGCCGTCACGACCTTGTTGAGCAATAGCCCTCGCACCCGTTCCTTTTCCTGCAACTCCGCCAGCAGCCGAGCGTTTTTCAGCGTCGCCGCCAAATGCTCGGCGACGGCGTTCAGGAAGGCTTGGTCATCGTCGCTGAAGGCGTCGGGCTTGTCGGCGGCGACGAAAAGCAAACCCAACAGGATGCCGTCCAGCACGATGGGCGTCCCGATGAAACTGCGGAAGCCTTTGTGCCAAAGCCATCGCTCAAAGGGCGTCGTGGGTGAGACGAGTTCATCCACTCGCACGGGGCGCTGTTCTCGCACGCACGGCAAAAAGGGCGTCCGCACGGCGGCGATGGGGCGCTGTCGCCAACGCTGATGCAATTGACTCAATCGGCTTCCTTGTGTTGCGGCGCACCCGCTGAAGGTGTCGTCGTTGGGGCGGTAAAGGCAAATGGAGACTTCGGCGAAGGGCAAAACTTTTTGCACGCCCGTCAATGTCGCCTCAATGATTTGGCGTTCGTCGGTCAGGCGGTTGAGCGTGCCCAGCAATTCGTTGAGTTGCTTTAACCGTTCCGCTTGCCGCACCCGTTCCGTCAGCATCGCCCGTTCAATGGCTGCCGCCGCTTGCGCCGCCAAAAGCAACGCCAACTCTTCGTCCCGCTCGGTGAACTCTCGCCCACCCTGCTTTTCGGTCATGTAAAGGCGACCGTAGGGTTTGCCGTTGACGATGATGGGCACGCCAAGAAACGAACGCATGACGGGATGGTGGGGCGGAAAGCCCCACGCCTTGGGATGCTTCCGAACATCCCGCAACCGCAGGACTTTGCCCTCTTGAATGATCAGCCCCAAAACGCCCCGCCCCTTCGGGTATTCGCCGATGCGGTCTGCCTCTTCCTTACTCATGCCCGAAAAGACGAAGTGGGCGATTTGCCCCTCGTCGTTGAGCACCGCCAGCGCCGCATAGCGAGCGCCGATGACATAGCGAGCCGTGTCCACGATGCGTTGGAGCAAATCATCCAGCGTCAAGTCAAACCGCAACAGCACGCCCGACTGAAGCAACTTCGCCGCTGCCTCGGATGCCGAGCGTTTCCCGTTCGTGATGCGATGGCGCGCCATCGTCCATCACCCCGCCGTCGTCATTTTGCCTGCCGACCTAACCCTGTCTGTCGGGAAAAACCCGACAGCCTTTTCCCAAAACTTTGGCATCGTTGGAAAGGAGCATCAAACCCGCAAAGTTGTCCGAAAGGGGGACAAGGCGATGGATTTCAACCAGCGACCTTTCACCGTCATCTGGGAGACGACGCGGGCGTGCGATTTGGTGTGCCTGCATTGTCGTGCCGATGCCATCCCCAACCGCAACCCCTTTGAGTTGACGACACAGGAAGCCTTTCGGTTGGTGGCGATGATCAAAGAGTTCGGCGAACCTTACCCCTTGCTCATCTTGACGGGCGGCGACCCGATGAAACGACCCGACCTCTTTGACATCGTGGCGTTTGCGACGGAGCAAGGTTTGCGCGTCGCCATGACGCCTTCCGCCACGCCCCTCGTCACCAAAGAGGCGGTCCGACGCCTCGCCGAAGCAGGTTTGGTGCGGTTAGCCCTCAGCCTTGACAGCAGCACGCCCGAAGGGCACGATGGCTTTCGGGGCGTTTCGGGTTCTTTCGCCCACACCTTGCGCATCTTGGATTGGTGTCGGGAGTTCGGGATTGAGACACAAATCCACACGACCGTCACCCGCCATAGCCTTGACGATTTGCCCCGCATCGCCGAAATGATCGCCGATTGGGGCATCAAGTTGTGGGCACTCTTTTTCCTGATCGCTGTCGGACGCGCTGCCCGACCCGAAATGCGCCGCCTGAACATTTCCCCTTACGACTTTGAGCGGGTTTTTCATTGGCTTTACGACCTAAGCAAATCCGCCCCCTACGACATCACGCCCCGCGAGGGCTACCACTATCGGCGTGTCCTGTTGCAGCGACGGGCGCAAGAGTTGGGCGTTCCCGTTGAGGAGTTGCTGCGACAGGTGACCGAAAAAGCCATGCGCCCGACCGACCTTTTGTCAGCGTCCCATCGCCCCAAAATCGTCCGAGCGCCGTTGGGCGTCAACGATGGCAAGGGTGTCGTTTTCATCTCCCATGTCGGTGTCGTGCAACCCAGTGGCTTTTTGCCGTTGGGAGCGGGCAACATCCGTCAGCGCCCTCTGGCGGACATCTACCGCAACGCGCCCCTCTTCCGCCAGTTGCGCAATCCCGATTTGCTGAAGGGAAAATGTGGCGTCTGCGAGTTTCGCCACATCTGCGGTGGCAGCCGAGCCCGCGCTTATGCCGTCACGGGCGATTACTTGCGCAGCGACCCCTACTGCATCTATCGCCCCAAAACGCTCCAAAAGCCGCGCCCTGCGACGGCGCTTTGCGGTTGACTTTTAGGGATTTCCCCGACAGACAACTTTTCGCCTTCACGCTATAACGCTGAAGCGAAAGGAGGCGACCACGATGCGCAGGCTGATGGGCAACCCGCGATGGTTGGTGGCAATGGGCATTGCGTTGGCGCTGACATTGACGGTGGCGATGGGTCTGGTCAGTCAGGAGACAGCGGCACCATCGCGGTTGCCCCGCCTGCGCGGGCGTTGTCAAGCCTGCCATCGCACGGAAACCGTTGAATGGCTGCAATCGGCTCACGCCAAAGCGTGGACGAGCGACGCCTTCATCGCAACGACGGACAACCGCACCCGCAAGGATTGCCTGCACTGCCACGCCCCCGACCGCATCTTGGTGACGGGTTTTGGCAAAGAGCCATCTTTGCGCAACGAGTCGTTAGAGCACGGCGTGGATTGCGTCGCCTGTCACGAAGACGCCCACGGCGCCCATCACGGCACCCTCGGCACTGTCACCGACAAGCATCCGACGGTCAAAAACGAGCGGTTCGGGACGGTGGAGCAATGCGCCACCTGCCACGCTAAGTTCGGGACGGTGGACGAATTCAAAGGGACGAAATGGGCAAGCGACCCCAAATCTTGCGTCACTTGCCACATGCCGACGACGAAACGCCCCATCGCTTTGGACTCGCCCGAACGCCCCGCCCATGTCCACACCTTCAAAGGCGCCGACCCCGAAATGTTCCGCAAGGGCGTGAAAGTGGAGACGAATGTCAGCGGTGACCGATTGACGGTGCGATTGACGAGCGTGGAAGTCGGTCACAACTTCCCGACAGGCATTGACACCATCGTCGCCGTCGTGGATGTGCAAATCGTCAGCGACGGAAAAGTCATCGCCAAACATCAAACCCTTCTTGCCGACGATCGGGAGCGGGGCGGTTCGGACACCCGCTTGAAGCCCGGCGAGACGCGGGAGATCGTCGTCCCACTTCAGGGAGCAAAAGGCGAAGCCGTCATCCGCATCTTGCACAAGCCCCTTCGCGATTTGCCCGACGAAAAGGCGACGGTGCTTTTTGAGACGAAAATGCCCGTGCCGTAAGTTGCTGCGAAGGAGGCATGGACATGGGAAGGTGGCGTTTTTGTGCGATGATGCTGTCGCTCCTTTGGGCGTTGGCGGTCGTGGCGAGCAAGGATAAGCCAAAACCGCCACCTTTTCCGCTGAACCTCTTTGCCCAAGCGAAGCCCGAAGATTTCATCGGTGACAAGGAGTGTGCCCAGTGCCATCGCCCCTTCGCCGAAAGTTTTGACCACTCCCCTCACGCCTCTTATGTCCGCGACCCCAAGTTGCCCCTTGACAAACGAGGTTGCGAAGCCTGTCACGGTCCTGGCGAAATCCACCTCGTGGAAGTCAAGGACTTGACGAAAGTCGTCAGTTTCCGCAAAGCCTCGCCGAAAGCCATCGCCCTCGCTTGCCTTCGCTGCCACGCCGACACGATGCGCCTGAGCCAATGGCATCGCACTTCCCACGCTCAAGCCGATATCGCTTGCACCGATTGCCACCAAATTCATCGGGACGAGGGACGGGGGACGAGGGACGAGAAAAAGCCCGACAGCAACTTTGTTTTGCGCCCGCTTTTTGTGACGGCACCTGAGCCGAAGCGATTGTTGAAAGGGGACGAAGGGACGCTGTGCGGTTCGTGCCACCGCCAACAAGTTGCCGAATTTCGCCTCAACTTCCACCATCCCATCCCCGAAGGGCGAATGGTTTGCAGCGATTGCCACGATGTCCATCCCAGCAAAGCGACCCGCAAAAAGATGCAAGTCGTCAAGTCAATGTGCGTCACTTGCCACGCCGACAAAGTCGGTCCCTTCGCCTTTGAGCACGACCCCGTTGCGGGTTGGACGGGGGACGGTTGCACCGAATGCCATCGCCCACACGGCTCTCATAACCCGCGCCTTCTGAAAGCCTTCTCACGGGGCTTATGCAACCAATGCCACACCGACAAGGGCAACAACCACTACCCTGGGCGAAGTTGCTGGGAGGCAGGTTGCCATGTGGCGGTGCATGGCTCTAACAGCGATGTCTGGCTGCGTCAGCCATGACCTATGGGACAACGCCGAGGGCGGAAAGGAGCGTCGGCAGATCGTGGTCAACCAATTGCCTGAGCAAAGTCGGGCTTGGATGCACGCCCTCATAACGGGCGTTTCGGCTGGCAAGTTCCAAGCGCCGATAGGGATGCCAAAGGTGCGGAAGGAACTGGCGCAAGTAAATGCCTCGCTCGCGATGGGACTGGCTGTGCAAGCCCCGTTGAGCCAGCCACGCTTCCACCGCATGGACAGCGGCGTAGAAAGCGACCGTCACCGCCCAATCGGGATAGGGCGTGTCGGGAGCGTAGAAACCCCGCAGGAAAGCGAGGTTGTGCTGCAGTTGCGCCAAGTGAACCCTCTCCGTCGGCATCCCTTAACCCCTCCGAAACAGGAAGCGGGCGGCAGGCGACAAAAATTCGTCCAACGGTTTCCCTTGACGGATCAGGATGTGGAAGCTGGGCGCCGCTGTCTCCTTCCCTTGCGCTATCAAGTCGTCCAGCAATCGCCCTTCCTGCTCAACGATGGCATCCACTGCTGCATCGTCCCATTCGGCGAGCACCGTCCAAACTTCCCAGCCTTCATCGCCAGCGACGAGCAAGATGGCTTCCACTTCGGGCAATTTCGTAACTTGACCGACGAACCGCTCAAGGGCTTCCCAAACACCCTTGCGCCGCAACACCGAAGGCGCTTTCATGGCTTCGTCACCTCATCGGCTATTTTGCTGCCATCGTCGCCATCCCGAACGAAATTGGGTGGTGATGAGCGATGCGCGTTGGGTTGACAGTTCTGCTGATGAGCCTTGCGATGTCCATCGCTTTCGCCCAGTCACCCGAAATGGACATCGGGTTGGGCATTTGGTCATTGGACGGCAACGAACACAAATTGCGCCAATACGCGACGCCTGCCAAAGGGTTGCTTTTGAACCTCTTTCGCTACACCTTGCCCGCCATCGGCGACCGAAACGGTTGGCTCGCCCTCAAAGGCACGGAGCGCAACGACTACCGAACCGAAGGCAACCTCACCCTCTTGTTCGGTCGGTCTCAATGGGAGATGTCGGTGAGCCGCTACCGCTTCTTTGACCCGACCCCAACCGTCGTCCCGTCCAGCACCCGCGCCCTTCGGGAGGTGGCGACGAAGTTCTTGCCCACGCAAAACTTCGCCATCACCCTTCGCTACCGCATGGACCAGCAAGACCATTTCTTTGAAGCCCCGAAGTTGCCCCTGCGACAGCGGACGCGCTTTTGGGATGCTGTCGCTGAGGGCAAATTGGGCGACGGGCAAATCAGTTTGGGTTACACGGACTTTCGCTACTTTGACCGAACAGACATTCGCCCCGACGCCACTGTCCGACGCTGGCATGCCAACTACTTGTGGACGCCCAATGAGCGAACGGGCTGGGAAGCCAGTTTCAACCGCTTCACCATTCAACAACCTTTCCGCCCGAACAGCGACGGGCAGGCATTGGCGCTCAGCGGCGATTGGGCACTCTCATCGGCGACCGACATCACCTTGCTGCTACGGAGAGACAAATGGGATTTGCCCGTCGTGCAAAACGCACTGGTTCGGGAGCGACGGCTGGCTATTGCCCGCTTCGTTCACCGTTGGCAGGGATGGACGCTGCAATTGGGTTTTCGGCAGCAGGAAAACGAACGGGTGCGCAAAGACCAAAGTTTCGTGGATGTGCCCCGATGGCGGGCGATAGAACTGCGACTGTCAGGACGCCTCGCCCCCCATTGGCGGCTCACCCTGCGAGGCGATTGGCAGCACTTGACCCATCTGCCGACGATGGGCACAACCGACCCGCGCCAACTCTTTTGGGACGACCGCCAATCCCTTCAATTGCGACTGGAAGGCGGTTCGCTTTCCTTGAACGGCTATCTGGCATTCAGCCGACGGCGATGGGAAAACGAAGCGAGAGCCGTCAAGTTGACGACTGATGCCTTGACTTTGGGCGGGACTTGGCAGGCGAGTTCGCGTTTGACCTTGTTTGCCGAATACACTTACGAAGCGTGGCGGGCGAAGAGCGAGATGACGGCGTTCCCGACGCTGGACAACTTTTTGCCCAACAGCCGCGTGACAAGCCTCGGGTTGAACTGGGCGATTGACCGTCGCAATTTCCTTTCCCTTGCCTTCACTGAATTTGTGACTGCCAACGACAACCCGCTACTACTTCGTGATGGCAACTATCGCGGGCGATTTTTGACTGCGAGTTTGCGTTACCGCTTTCCTGCAGGCTACGAAGTTGCATTGACAGTTGCGCCTTGGCGTTACCGTGACCGAGTCGTTGATTTGATGGACTACGATGCAACGGTCGTGATGGTTTCGGGAAGTGCTCGTTTTTGAGATGCAGGGGAGATTTGACATGGCGAGGCAAAGTCAAGCGTTGGGGATATTTAACGCCACAGCGCTTTCGGCAAACTTAGCAATTAGCGTCGCGCCGACGGATTGCATGAATAGCGTGCCAATAAGGGGAGTTCCTGTTTCCGTGACGAGGCAAACTGTCGGAAACTCTCGTCCATCTATGACAACGGTGACAGCAAAAGTAAAGAAATGCTGCAGTCTTTCGTCAGCCAATTCCATCGGCGTGAAATCAACTAACTCTAAGCCTAAAGGCACAGCGATTGTGACTGGCAGAAGTAAGGGATGGGTGAATCCTGTATCCACGATGGCTTCAATCGTAGCCTCACTGCG
>Ga0197143_1000593_pt1 | contig 37635 bp, 38 predicted proteins | sample GBS70_MetaG_FD_148603 | JGI IMG/M metagenome (GOLD analysis project Ga0197143, IMG submission 148603) | Sediment microbial communities from Great Boiling Springs, Gerlach, Nevada, United States - GBS 70_MetaG | ecosystem: Environmental > Aquatic > Thermal springs > Hot (42-90C) > Sediment... | reverse complement strand
CTTGTCCTGTGTTCCCTGCTCCATGTCCTGCTGATGTGCCTTCATTGTTTGGGTTCTTCAGCCTGCGTTTTTTGTTTGCGCCTTTACTTTTAGGCATCACCTTTCACCTCAACGGATTTCGCCCCGACGAATTTTTTCGGCATACTCGTCGTCAAAACGCTCAATGTCGTGGATGTAGTCTTTGCGCAAGGGGTGACCGACCCAACCTTCGGGCATGAACAGGCGGCGCAAGTCGGGATGACCATCAAAGACGATGCCCATCAAGTCGTAGGCTTCCCGCTCGTGCCAGATAGCCGTCCGCCAGACGGAAGAGACGGAGGGCACATGGGGGTCGGAGCGGGGCACTCGCACCTTGACGACCAATTCGTGCCGATGACGAAACGAAAACATGTGATAGACAACTTCAAACTCGCCATCGTTGAGCCAATCAACGGCGGAGAGGCAGCGAAGGAAGTTGAAGTCCAATTCAGGGTCGGTCTTCAAGAAGCGGCAAATCTCCACCAACCGTTTGGGTTCAACCCGCACCTCTAAACCGTTCAATCCGATACGGGTTGCAATGATGGCGTCGCCAAATTTTTCCCGCAACTTTTGCTCCATCGCTTCTGGCGTCATCGCCTTCACCCCATCAAGTCCATCTCAGGATGCCCTTGCGCCACGCATACAGCCAACCGAAGGTGAGGATGATGAGGAAGATGAACATGTCCACGAACGCCAACATGCCCAACCCTTGCGCTTTCAGCCACTTCAGCGCTGCGCCCCACGGGAACAGGAAAAGCCCCTCCACATCAAAGATGACGAAGAGCAAGGCGAACAGGTAGTAGATGATGCGGAACTGCACCCACGCCGAGCCCTTTGGCGGGACGCTGCATTCGTAAGACATCACCTTGTCGGGCGTCGGCTTAAAGCGGGGGCGCACCAGCCAAGCAATCCCCAGTGTGACAGCGATCCCGACAATCCCAAAGGCAATGAACATGGCGACGAACAAGTAATCGCTAACATGGGCGCCACTCATCGTTATCACCGAAGGCAACATTATAGCCCGCCCGAAGCGTTAATTTCCTTCGGGGCATCGGGAGATGCGCATCCCAACTTTCGTCGGCAAGAGGCAGGGACTTTTGCTGACCTCAAAAGGTCGTCTGGTGCATGGTGGCACTTGCGACGGGCAGTGTCAACAGTTGCCCTTCGGCGTTATCCTTTGCCCATCGGAGGTGTTTTGGGCTGCGGGAAGTGACTATTGCCAGTGAGACCCTTTTTGAAGGGCGTTTGCTGAAGTTGCGCCGTGACCGTGTGCGGTTGCCCGATGGGCGCGAAAGCGTCCGTGAAATTGTCGTCCATCCAGGCGCCGTTGCCATCGTCCCGATGCGAGATGACGGGCAAGTGATTTTGGTTCGGCAATATCGCCATGCCACAGGGAAGATGTTGCTGGAAGTGCCCGCAGGCACGCTGAACCCCAACGAAGCGCCGAAAGATTGCGCCTTGCGGGAGTTGCGGGAGGAGACAGGCTACACAGCAACCCACTTGGAGCGTTTGGTGTCCTTTTACTTGGCGCCTGGCTACAGCACTGAGTTGATTCACCTCTTTCTGGCGACAGGATTAAAACCTGCCGATGGCAAAACCGACGAAGATGAGTGGGTGGAGACGGTGGTGATGCCGTTGGCGGAAGCGGTCGCTCAAATCCTTCGGGGCGAGATAGAAGACGCCAAGACGATGGCGGCTTTGTTGCTCGTATGGCAAAAAGTCAACGAGCCTTCGCCCTGAGGGTGGCTTTGCAAGCCGACTTAAAAAGGCGAAAAGGGGGGAACGAGAATGGCGGAACGCTTGGGCATCCTTGTCGGTGGCGGTCCTGCACCGGGCATTAACAGCGTCATCGGCGCTGCTACCATTGAAGCCATCAATGCAGGCTTGGAAGTCATCGGCATTTACGACGGCTTTGAGCATTTGATGAAAGGACGGACGGACATGGTGCGCCGCCTTACCATCCCCGACATCTCCCGCATCCATTTTGAAGGTGGCTCCATCCTGCGGACTTCCCGCGCTAATCCGACCCGCAAAGTTGAAGATTTGCAAAACACGGTCAATGCCTTGCGGGAGTTGGGCATCCGTTACTTGGTGACCATCGGTGGTGACGACACGGCGTTTTCCGCCAGCGAAGTCGCCAAAGCCCTGAACGGTCAAATCCGCATCGCCCATGTGCCCAAGACCATTGACAACGATTTGCCCTTGCCAGGCGGGATGCCGACCTTCGGCTTTGAGACGGCGCGCCATGTCGGGACGGAGTTAGTCCGCAACCTGATGGAAGATTCCCGCACGACCAACCGTTGGTATTTCGTCGTCGTCATGGGACGAAAGGCAGGGCATTTGGCGCTGGGCATCGGGAAGGCAGCAGGGGCTACCCTCACTGTCATCGGCGAAGAGTTCCCCAAGGAACGCATCGGGCTGGCGGAAGTGTGCGATGTGTTGGAAGGGGCGATTTTGAAGCGGCGGGTTTTGGGGCGTAAGGATGGCGTTGCCGTCATCGCCGAAGGCATCGGCGAAAAGTTAGACCCTGAAGAGTTGGCGAAAATTCCCAGCGTGGAAGTGGAATACGACCCGCACGGACACATCCGATTGGGCGAAATCCCTTTGGCGACCATCCTCAAGCGGGAAATCCAACGCCGCTTCGCCGAACGGGGCGAAAAGATGACCATCGTGGATGTGACTTTGGGTTACGAGTTGCGTTGCGCCCCGCCCATCCCCTTTGACATTGACTACACCCGCACCCTCGGCTATGGCGCCGTCAAGTTCCTGCTCAGCGAACCAGAAAGCGAAAAAGTGCGGTTGGGTGGGATGGTCTGCTTGGACAGTGGGCGCATTCGGGTGCTGCCCTTTGACGAACTGCGCGACCCGCAAACGGGACGGACGAAAATCCGCCTCGTGGACATTCACTCCGAACATTACCGCGTCGCCCGCGAATACATGATTCGCTTGGAACGCTCCGACCTTGACAATCCTGAGATGTTGGCGAAGTTGGCGGACGCTGCCAAGATGACGCCTGAACAGTTCAAAGCCCGCTTCGCCCACACCGTCGGTTCAAACGAATAGAGTAGGGGCAATGGCAAGGATGCAGCGCTGCAACCTTTGCCGCGCGCTGATTGCCGTCGCTTTCGTTTGGCTGACGCCCTATTTCGCTTTGGCGGCACCTCCGCCCTTTCGCCCTCCGCCTTCCTTCGGCACGCTCATCTATCGCCCGCACGGAAAGGTCGTGCTCTTTGTCATGGACGGGCTCAGTTACCGCCATGTCTTCCCACAAGGGTTGAGCGCTTTCGGGGCGATGGGCAAATGGCTGGAAGAACGGGGCGGGATGGCGTTACTCAACACGATGGGTTACGGAGGCGTTGACCGCTTTCGGGCGGCGATGACCCTTGCCTGCGGCGTGCGGGCGTTTGGTGACGAGACGGCAGCGTTCGTGTTTGATGCTGACGAGCCGTTGGATGCCGACACTGCCCTCAACGCTTACCGCCGTCGGGTCGGCAACGCCCTGCTGCCCGATTCGTCCGCACCTTTCAAACCGCTGGTCTTTCCGATGTTGGCGGAACTGCGATGGCGGAACGAGCGGATGCAAAAGAAGCCCTTGCCCTTCGGCATCGTCGCTCAGTCGCTGCGTCCGAAAGGCGTCCGACTCTTCGCCATCGGCTGTGGCGACCCTTTCCTCGTCCCTCGCCCCTCGCCCCTCGTCCTTGCCTATCTCCGTCACGGCTTGCTGATGGCGTTGGACGAAAATGGGTTGGGTGTTGGCATGACGGGGGTTCATTTGCTGCGGAAGGATGCGACGATGCCTTTTGGTGTGGCGGTGAACGAACGGCAATGGGAGGAAGCGATCGCAGCGGCGTGGCGAGTGGCGGAGGTGCTCGTGCTCTTTCCCGGCGAAACGCTGCGGGCAGACCTTTATGGGAGCGAGCGGTTGTTGCCGAAGGTGATCCGTCGGGAGTTGCGTTTGTTGCGTCCCGTCGTGGAGCGGATGGATTTAAGGCGCGATTTGTTGCTGGTGTTTTCGTTGGCGCCGTCGCAGAAAAGTCGCTATGAACACTCCTTCCTTTTCGCCGTCGGCAAAGGCATCGTTGCAGGCAGCCCGCTCACTTCGGCGACGACGCATCAAAAGGGGCTCGTCGCCATCTTGGACATCCCTGCGACGGTGCTGGACTTTTTCGGCGCCGAACCCTTTCAACCCATCAACGGCGCTCCCATCCGTTCCATTTCTTCTCGCCTGTCCCTCGTCCCTCGTCCCTCGTCCCTCCTTTGGGGCATGGGCGAAGGGGCGCGCATCACGGATGGGTGGTGGCGGATGACCGCCCTTTCGGTCTGGTGTATAGCGCAGGGCATTGTCTTTGCGGGCTTGACAATTTTGCTCCTTTTGCGCCGTCCCGTCCCTCTGAGTGTCTTCCGAGCCATCAGCATCTTCGCTTGGTTGCCCGTGACCCTTCATCTGCTGAGCGCCAGCGTCAACGCTTGGCTCACTGACCGACAAATGGCTGCTCTCGGTTGGTTCGCCGCAAGTGGGTTGGCGGTCGTGTCAGCGATAGCATTGGCAAGAGGGCGATGGGTCGTGGCAGTTGCGGCTGGAGCATGGATGACGGCAATTATCTTCGCCGCTGACGCCGCAAGTGGTGGTGCCCTCAGCCTTAACACTCCTCTGGGCTATTCCAGTTTCTTTGGCGGTCGCTACTACGGGCTGGGCAATGTTGGGATGGGGATCACTTTGGGGGCGCTGTTCGCCGCCAGTTTGGCGATGGGATGGGGACGGAAAGAGGCGGCAGTGTTAGGGGCGATAGGCACCGTGTTGGTCGGTGCGCCCGTCATGGGTGCTAACATTGGCGGCGCCTTGACAGGAGTGGCGTTGACGGCGAGTGTGTTGGGATGGGGGCGGTGGCGTTGGTGGCATGTGCTTAGCGCTCTTTTGCTCACCGCCACTTTTCTGGGCATCTTTGCGGCGATAGAACTGATGCGCCCTGAACCCTTGACGCATTGGGGGCGCTTTGTCCATGCCGTCGCTCAAGAAGGGTTGTTAACGTTGGGGGCGACGGTCTGGACGAAACTGGGCATCTCGCTGCGCGCCTTCCGAGCCATCCATTGGGATTTCGCTTGGACGATGCAAGGGGCATTGTTGGCAGTTCTTTGGTGGGCGGGGGAACGGGATTGGCGATGGGGCGGGTTGGTCATCGGCAGTCTCGCTGCGTTGCTGCTGAATGATTCGGGACCGCAAACGCCCGTCGCCTTCGCCTTCCTGCCGATGTGTGTGATGGCGGTGAAACGCTTTCAAGGTTCGCTGTGCAAGTAGACGAGGGTGGCGCCTTCGCCGCCTTCGTGAAGGGGCGCCAACTCAAAGGCGCGGACATGGGGATGGGCTCGCAAAAAGTCGTGGATGGCTTGGCGCAGTTTGCCCGTCCCTTTGCCATGCACCACTCGCACAACTTTGTGCCCTGCCAAAAAGGCGTCGTCTAAAAACTTCGCCACCGCTTCTATCGCTTCGTCCACCCGCTTGCCCAACAAGTTCAACTCCGTCGGCGTGCTGACCATCTTTCTGACCCGCATCGCCGCCGTTTCAAGTTGCATCGTTGCCATCGGGGTCGTCTCGCCGACAGGTTCAAGGCGAGAGGCGTTCACCCAAATGCGCATCCCGTTGACATCCAGTTGCGCTTCCTTTTCACCATCCCTGAAGGCGACGATTTTGCCGACGACGCCCAAATCGCGAACCCGCACCGTTTCACCGACGGAAAAAACGCTTCGGTCGGTCGGCATCGCATCAGCGCTAACGGGTTTGGACGGCGAAGGCGGAAGTTGCTGCCAAAGTTCCCGCAATCGCTGGCGGATTTCCGACGGCAAGACGGGTTGGGTTCTCAGGCGCTTCAACAACTCTTCCGCTTGCCCTTCCAAGCGCCGCAACAACGCTTCTGCCTGACGGCGGGCATCGTCAAAGATGCGTTGCTCTTCTTCCCGCAATTTCCGCTCCCGCTCTTGCAATGCCGCTTCTCGCCGTTGCAACTCCTGCAGCCGTCGCTCCCATTCCAAACGCAATTGCTCGGCAGCCTGTCGCTCTTCACTGAGTTGGTGGATGAGGGCTTCCGTTTCCTTTCGGTCGCGGGGCAATTGGTGGCGGGCTTCCTGAAGGACTTCCGTTGGCACGCCCAGCCGTCGGGCGATGTCAAGGGCGTGGCTTTGCCCAGCGATGCCGATGACCAACCGATAAGTCGGTCGCAGCGTTTCGGCGTCAAAGAGGACGCTGGCGTTCTGGAAACGGGGTTGACGGAAGGCGAAGTGCTTGAGTTCGCTGTGATGGGTCGTGCAAACGACTTTGGCGCCTTTGCGATGCAAAAAAAGCAAGATGGCTTTCGCCAACGCCGCTCCTTCCACAGGGTCAGTCCCCGCTCCCAATTCGTCCAAAAGCACGAGAGTTTGCTCGTCGGCGCGATGAAGCATCTTGGCGATATGGCTCATGTGGCTGGAAAAAGTGGACAAACTTTGCTCAAGGCTTTGCTCGTCGCCGATGTCGGCGAAGACTTGGCGGAAGACGCTCAACTCAGCGCCTTCGGCAGCGGGCACATGCAAACCGCATTGTGCCATCAGCGTCAGCAAGCCGATGGTCTTCAGGGCGACGGTTTTTCCGCCCGTGTTCGGACCTGTGATGACGAGGACATCAAAGTCCGTCCCCAACTCAAAGTCAATGGGCACGACGAAGCCTTGAAGGTGCAACAAAGGGTGACGGGCGCGGCGCACTTTCAAAATGCCGTCGGCGTTCAGTTCGGGTTCGTAGGCACGCAAATCTTGCGAGAGTTTTGCTTTGGCGAAGGCGAAATCCAGTCGGCGGATGGCGTCCAGCGTTTGGGCAATCAGGGGCAATTCGGCGACGACGGCAGTCGTCAAATCCCGCAGGATGCGGGCGACTTCCCGTTGCTCGTCGGCTTGCAACAACCGCAACTCGTTGCCTAACTCCACCAGCGGTTCGGGTTCAATGAACAGCGTCATGCCCGACGACGATTTGTCATGGACGATGCCTGGCACTTGCGCCCGAAACTCCGCCCGCACGGGAAGGCAATAGCGCCCGTCGCGGACGGTGTAGTAAGGCTCTTGCAAAAACTTGGTGACGGACGGGTCGCGCAACAGGTCGTGGAGTTTCTCTTGCATCCGCTCCTTGACCGTTTGGATGCGCCGACGCAAGCGTGCCAATTCGTCGCTGGCTCGGTCTAAGACCGTCCCGTCATCGCCGATGCACCAACGGATGCGGGCGATCAATCGGGCGTGGTCGCCGAGGCGTTCGGCGTTCACCCGAAGGCTGTCCTTCAAGTCGGGTTTCAGCAGCCACGCCTTCAAATCGGCAGTCCGCTCTAAAGTGCGGGCGATGGTCAGCAATTCGCTCGGTTCCAACGCAGCGCCTTGCCTTGCCCGTTCCAACAAAGGGCGCAAATCGCTGATGCCGCTGAGGGGCGGGGCGCCAAAGCGTTCCAAGCGTCGGCGGGCATCCGAAGTTTCCTGTTGGCGCCGCCGCACTTCGTCCAAATCGGTGGCGGGCGTTAGGTGGTGCACCAGTTCTCTCGCCAGTTCCGTTGCGCATCGGTCGGCGAGGGCTTTCAGCACTTTGTCCAGTTCCAGCACCCGTAAGGTTCGCTCATCCATGACGGTCACCGTTGCCGATAGGATGGATGCGCCGCTTCCGAATTTAGCATCGGATGGCTTCAAAAGCGAGGGCGACAGAGGGGCAAAGCGGGCGACGGCATGCGAAAATCTTTAGGAGGCAGCGAGTAGCGAATAGCAAAACGGCGAAGGAGGGTGTGGCGTGAGACGCTATCAGCGTCAATGGGGCGTCCGTTTGGCGCTGATTTTTGGCATCGCCATTTTTGCTTCGCTTCCGTCCCACATCGGGACGCAAGAGACGGCGCCACAAAGTCGTCAGGCGGCGACGACGAAAACTTCGGGTTTTACGGTCAGTTGGCAATTTGAGGCGGTCAAGGTCAGCGAGGAAGTGATGGAACTGCGGGCGGCGGGTGTGACTTTGTTGCGGTTGCGGGGCGAGGGGGCGGAAGGAATGGCGCAACGATTGGCGTCACAACTCAACGAGGCCCGATGGCAGGGCGTTTCGCCTGAGGCGTTGCAGGTCGTTTGGGTGCGGGGCGGTTACGAATTGCAACTGGACGGCAAACCGTTGCTGACGGTCACCCACGCTTTGGCGAAGCAATCAGGGAGTGAACCAAAGGCATTGGCGCAGCAATGGGCATATCGGTTGCGCCAAGCCCTTTCGTGGCAGTGGTTGGCAGTGCCCTTGACAGAAGCGGTCATTGCTGTCGGCGAGGAACTGACCATTCCGTTGCTGGGCAACGCCGTCGGCAGCGTGCAAGTGGAGGCGATGCCTTCCGAACCCGTGCGATGGCGCATCGGTGTGGAAAAGCAGACATCCTTTGTCGTCGTGCGGGGGATGGAAGTTGGGGCGGGCATCTTGCGCATCGTGAAAGGTAATGTCGGGGTGCGGTTGCCCTTCCGCGTTTTGCATCGGGCGGGGCGATGGCGGGAAGCGCCCGTCGTGTGGGGACGGGGTGAAAAAATCAGTCGGGCGATGGTGTGGGAAGCCGTTGAGAACGCTGTTTTGACGGCGCTGCAACTTCAGTTGGGGGCGCAATGGCAAATCTTTCCCACTCCCGACGGGCAATTGCCTCCTTTTGTCAAGCCCAACGAAGCGCTAACTTGTCGGGTGCAAGTGGTGGGCGAACAGTTGCTCCCTGTGGACGACACCTTGACCATCCCCTTGCGCTCGTTCCCGTCGTCGCTGGGCGATGCTGATTTACTGGTCGTCAGCAACGACCCTGAAACCTTTCGGGATTATCGGGTGCTTTGTCGGGGTCTTTTGCCTGCCGGTCAGACCATGCGGTTCATACTTCATCATCGCAATGGGCTAACGCGTTCAGCGGTGCTGAGTTTGGAGTTGCTCAACACAGAAGAGCATCCCGTTTCGGTCGTCGCTCGCTTCAGTTACGGGACGCCCCGCGAGAGTGAGTTACAGGTGGGTCATGAGGCGACGGCGGGTTTTTTGCAGGGCTTGACCGATGATGCGGCGGTGCGGTTGACTTTGCCAGCGCAAAGCGCATATCGCCTGTTGCGCTTTGCCCTTAAGCCCAAAGACACGGCGAGCGCTTTGGCGGAAATTCGGCTGGATGAGACCGCAGGGGTTGCTTATCGGGTCGTCGCATCGGCAGCGATGCCGCCCAAGACGGAACTTTTGACGGGCACGCAATTGGCGGAGGCATTGACAAGTGGCAGCGAACCGCCACCTTTCCCCAAACCGATGCGGGTTTTGGAAGCCACTCATGTCGCTGGGGGCACATGGACTTTCCTGAGCGTCGGACGGTTTGGGTTGCAACACCCGCTGAAGGGTCGGACGCTTCACGGCAATTATGGCGTCGTCTATCGCATCACCATCCGTTTCGTCAACCCCACCGATCGCTCATGGCGGGCGGAGTTGCTGGTGGAAGCCGTCGGGGGCGTCGCACGGGGTGCCTTTGTCATCAACGGTCGGTTGGCAGAAGTCCCGTTGCTTCGCCCCTATCAAGAGCATTTGCTGCACGCCTTTTCGCTGGCGCCCCGTCAAACTCAATCGGTCACCGTCGTCACCATCCCATCGGCAGGCTCCTTTTATCCCATCCAACTGGTCGCCCGAACGCAATGAGAGCGAGCAAGTTGGGCAAAAGGGGGAAATGGGCGATGGTCGCTGAGATTATCAGTGTCGGGACGGAGTTGTTGCTGGGGCAAATTTTGGACACCAATGCCGTCTATTTGTCGCAATGGCTGGCGAAGTTGGGGATTGACCTTTTTCGGCGGACGACGGTCGGCGACAACCGCCAACGCATCGCTCAAGCCATTCAGGAAGGACTTGAGCGAACCGATTTGATTTTGATGACGGGCGGGTTGGGTCCGACGCCCGACGATGTGACGGCAGCGGGTATCGCCGACGCTCTCGGCGTCCCATTAGTTCGCCATCCCGAAGCGGAAGGGTGGTTGGTGGCGTTGCTGCAAGGGCGAGGCATTGCGCCGTCACCCACTTTGCTCAAGCAAGCCGATTTGCCTAAAGGTGCTGACTGGCTACCCAATCCCGTCGGGACAGCGCCGGGCATCTGGATGGAGCGGGATGGGAAAATCGTCGTGGCGATGCCCGGTGTCCCTGCTGAGATGGAAGCGATGTTTGAGCGCGAAGTCGTCCCACGCCTTCAACGCCGCCTCATCGGGCAAGTATTGCGTTGGCGCGTCTTTCGCTTCGTCGGCATCGGCGAATCGGCGTTGACGGATCGCTTGGGCGAGTTGATGGAAAGTGCCAACCCGACTTTAGGGACATTGGTCAAGCCTAGCGAAGTTTGGCTGCGGGTCGCCGCCAAAGCGAACAGCGAGGCAGAAGCAGAAGCATTGCTGGACAGCATGGAAGAGCAAATCCGCCAACGGGTTGGCGAATGGCTGTTGGCGGTCGGGGATGAGCCGATAGAAGTGTTGGTCGGGCAACGGTTGCGGGAATTGGGTTGGGCGATTGCGACAGCAGAGTCAATCACGGGCGGGCTGATTTGCGCCTTGCTCACGGAAGTGCCCGGCAGCAGCGAGTATGTTCGGGGCGGCATCGTCGCTTACACCGAAGCGACGAAAATGAGCCTTTTAAGCGTCCCATGGGATTTGCTGCAAAAGCATGGGGCGGTAAGTGCTGAGTGCGCCCGATGGATGGCGAGCCATGTTCGGGCACGGTTGAAAGCGCAAGTCGGCGTCGCAACGACAGGCTACGCAGGACCGACAGGCGGCGAACCAGAAAAACCCATCGGCACGGTCTTCATCGCTGTCAGCACGCCCGAAAAGACGGTCGTGGAGCGTTACCAGTTGCGGGGGACGCGCCGACAAATTCGGGAGCGGGCTGCCCATTTGGCGTTGGTGCAAGTGTTGCGGAATTTGAGAGGGGCAGCGAGTAGCGAATAGTGAGTGGCGAGTTAGAGGACAAATTGGACAAGGAGTTTTGGGGAGATTTGCTTGCCGTCTCCATTCGCTATTCGCCACTCGCTATTGGCTTGCCTTTTGAATTAGCGACGGCTGCGCAGGGTGCGGTCAATTTCTCGCCGAATTTCTCGCTCCATGATTTCACGGCGTCGGTCCACTTTGCGCTTGCCCTTCGCCAAGCCCAACTCCACTTTGGCGTAGCCGCGCTCGTTGAAGTAGAGGCGCAAGGGGATGAGGGTGAACCCTTTTTGAGCCGTCAAACCCGCCAGTCGGTTGATTTCTCGTCGGTGCATCAGCAGTTTACGGGGTCGTTGGGGGTCGTAATCCCGCTGCAGGACAGGGTCGTAAGGGGCGATGTGCAAGTTCAACAGCCACAGTTCGCCGTTTTGGACGCGGGCAAAGGCATCTGCCAATGAGGCTTTGCCTGCGCGGATGGCTTTGACTTCGGGACCTGTCAAGACAAGCCCTGCTTCGTAGGTTTCCAAGATGTCAAAGTCGTGGCGGGCTTTGCGGTTGACGGTGACCGTCCGTTCGGGCATGGCAGTTAGGTTGCCTCCGAAGGTCATTTGGTGGACGCTGCCGTCGGTTGGCTTAACTTTTGAGCAGGGCGGCGCTTGGGAGGAACGGGGAGACCTTTCGCTTGAGCGATTTCTTGCAAAGCACGGGCGACCCGCCCTGCTGTGCTGCTGACTTCGGGGATGTTGGCAGCGGCAACCCGTCGCAGGACATCAATGGCACGGGGGTCACCCAGTTCCTCCAACGCCTTGATGGCTTGCAGGGCAACTTGGGGATGGGGATCAAAGACGGTTTGCATCAGCGGGACGAGGCTTTTGGGATGCTTCAGACGAGCCAATCCCATCGCGGCGTGGTAGCGCACCGACCATTCGGGGTCTTTGAGGGCGTCGCATAAAAAGGGCACGGTGTCTTCCGTGCCCAATTCGGTCAACCCTTGCACGGCTGTCAAGCGCAACAGCCAGTCGGGGTCTTTGAGGGCTTTCTTCAAGTAGGGCTTTGCCATCTCTTTGCCGACTTGCACCAACGCCCGCAAGGCTTGGAAGCGCACTTCGTGGTCAGGGTCGTGGAGCAAGCGGGTCAGGGGCTCAAAAAGGGATTTGTCGGGGAAGCGAGTAATCGCTTGGACGGCGGATTGACGGACGATGGGGTCGGGATCCCGCAGGGCTTTGATCAACTCCCGTAGCGCCCGCCGATCGCCCATCGTTCCCAACACTTCGGCGGCGACTTGACGGACGGCAAGGTTGGGGTGATGCAACGCCTTGACGAGTTGGGGCATCCCTTCCTTGCCGATGGTCAAAAGGGCTTCCCGCACCAATTTGCGCAACTCCGCGCCATCCCGCGCCAAGATGTCCAACAGCACGGGGATGGATTTGGGGTCTCTGAGTTTGCCCAAGGCTTCAATGGCAGTGCGGGAAAAATCGGCGCCGCCATGTTGGACAAGTTCCGTCAGCAACCGAGAGGCTTTGCGACTGGCAATTTCCCCCAATGACTCCACGATGAGCCGCTGCAACTCAGGCGCTTCACGGTGGAAGCGTTCTAAGAGGACAGGGGCAGATTCTTTCGCCCCAATCTTGCCGAGGATGTGGATGACCCAACGGCGCATGGACAAGTCTTCGTCGTCAATGTGCTGAAGCAACTCTCCCACAGCAGGGCGTCCAATTTTCGCCAGCGCTTCGGCAGCGGCGCGTTGGACGGTCAGGCTGGAATCTCTCAGGGTGGCGACAAGGGTCGGGACGGCTTGCGCCGCCCGCAGTTCCCCTAAAGCCATGCAGGCGACCAACCGCACCAAATAGTGAGGGCTTTTCTGAAGGGCGTCAATCAGCGGGTCAATGACGCCTTTGGCGGGCAACTTGAGGATTTGCTCCACGCTCTCTTCCGGCGTTGCTTCCGAGCGACCTTCCAAGCGTTTCAAAATCCGTGTCAGTTGCTGTCGGATGGCATCAGACATTCGCTGTCGCCTCTTTCCCGCATCTTGTCAGGGTGCAAGTTTTTTCGCCCGTAATTGTAACGCCTTAGTCTTGTTTAGTCAAGAGGCGCACCACCAGAGGCTAAACACTCACCCGCCGATAAAGCCAGTAAGAGTAGCCGAAAAGGATGAGGATGAGGGACAGCATTCCGACAAAGGGCACAAAGTCCCACCAGAAAGGCAACAAAGGGGCGACGAGGAAGCAGAACCCCAGCGAAAGGAAGCCCCATCCTGCCACCCGATGGACAGGCGTCCAAACCCGCTCGTCCAAGACCGTCCAAGGCAACCGAACCCCCGCCACCCAGTTGCGGGGCAAATGGGGCAAAACTTTGCCGACGGCGAGAAAGAGAAGCCCCAAAGCGGGCATCAGGATGAAACGAGGCGAACTGAGCCAACCGATACCAACCGCCAGCACGCTGCCATGCAGGGCAACGAGCGTCAATGCCAGCCACGACCGTAGCCACCTGAGCCACCTTTGCCCGTTTTCGTCCAACCGCAGTTGCCCCTTCTCCGTCCCCGCCAACCAAAAGCAAACGGTCAGGATTGCCCAAAGACTCGCCAGCATCACGGGCATCAACCAGAACGCCATCGCCTTGCTGCCCCAACCGTCGGGCTGCCAGCGCCAGTTGAAATGAATGGGCACCCGCTCAGGCAAATAAGGCAACGCCAGCCGACTTAAAAGCAGGCTCAACCCGACCCAGAACAGCCCTTCGGCGATGTCCCGTCGCCAGTCCAACACCTTCGCCATCTCCGTCACCTCCATGTCGGAAGGGCATCAACGGTGACCAAATTAGCCGTGACTGGCGAAGCGGGCGTCAAAAGCCTCCACGAAGGCTTGGAAAGTCGGCTCGTCAAAAAGGACGAAGCGGATGTCACGCAAAGGGCTGTCGGGATGCCGCTCGCAGAATTGGCGGGCGGTGTCCAGCAAAATGGCGGCGCAGCGGTCTTTCGGGAAGCCGAAAATCCCGGCGCTGATGGCGGGCAAAGCGATGCTCTGGCAACCCCGCTGGTGGGCAGCCTTCAGGCTGTTATGGACAGCGCTGTGCAATAATGCATCGGCGCGTTCGGGCGGATGCTCTCCCCAAACGGGACCGACGGCGTGGATGACGAACTTGGCGGGCAGGTTGCCAGCGCCCGTGACGGCAACTTCGCCCGTCGGGACGGGACCGTGCTGGCGCACCCATTCGTCGCTTTCCCGCTGAATGACTTCCCCGCCTTTTCGGACGATGGCAGCCGCCACGCCCCCACCATGTTTGAGGTGCGAATTGGCGGCGTTGACAATGGCATCCACCTGCTCTTGTGTGATGTCACCCCGAACGATGCGGATAACTTGCCCCGTCGCCAGCGTCGTTTCTCGTGCGATTTCACCCATGCCAATCACCCCTACCCTCTGGCTTTCTGCCATCCTACATCGGCGCTTGTTTGCATTTCGGTCACACCCCGTTTGTCCGTGCGTTATTTTGGCATTCGCCTTCCGACCCAATGTCAAGGGCGCTACAATGTCGGCGGAGGCGATGGGGATGAGGGCGCTGCTTTATGCCGATTGGGAACGATTGGAGTTGGCGGAAGTGCCCGAACCGCAACCGAAAACGGGCGAAGTGTTAATCCGCGTCGGGCATGTCGGCATTTGCGGGTCGGAGTTGGAATGTGTCGTCCAACGCCATCCCCGCCGACAACCGCCGTTGATTATGGGGCACGAGTTTGCAGGCACTGTCGTCGCATTGGGCGAAGGCGTGACGAATTTGAGCGTCGGTCAAAAAGTCGCCGTCAACCCTTTCGTCGTCTGCCACACCTGCCGATGGTGTCGGCTCGGCAAGAGCAACATCTGCGAACGACGGCAATTGATGAGCATGCATCGTCCCGGCGCTTTCGCTGAGTTCGTCGCCGTCCCTGCCGAAAACTGCCACCCGTTGCCTGACCATGCTGACACGCGCCTCGGCGCTATGGTGGAGCCCGTCGCCAACGCCGTCCACGCCGTTCGCTTGACAGGGCAGGTTTTGCCGAAACGGGTGATCGTGTTCGGCGCAGGTCCGATCGGATTGGTGTGCGCTCAAGTCGCCAAAGCGATGGGGGCGGGTTTTGTGGCGGTCGTGGAAATTGCCCCCGAACGGCTCGCCGTCGCCCGCCAATTCGTGGATGCCGTCATCAATCCCGCCGAAACCGATTTGCTTGCGGAAGCGCGGGCGTTGACGGACGGCGAAGGGTTTGACTTGGCGTTGGATGCCGTCGGTCGGTCACAAACGCGCCGAATGGCTGTGGATGCCGTGCATCCGACCGGCGTCGCCGTTTGGGTTGGGCTGCACGACGATGAGACGAGCCTTTCAGGCATGGGCATCGTTTACGGCGAAAAGCGCGTTCAGGGCAGTTACGCCTATACCGATGACGACTTTGCGATGGCGCTGCAATTGGTCGTCAGTGGGCAAGTGGAAGTAGCATCGTGGGTTCAAGAATTTCCGCTGGACGAAGGCGTGGAAGTTTTTTGGCGGTTAGCGCGGGGTGAAGCCCGCCACATCGTCAAGGCGCTTTTGCGACCGTGAGGTCACCTACAAGCCCACAAACCGTTAAGTGCGGGTTAACGCTTACGGAGTTGCCACGCCTTGTGGCGGTCGGGCGAAGCCTGCCCAAAGTTCGTCCACTTCCTTCGCCGTCGGATGATGGGCGAGAAAGACCAACCGATAACGCAATGTCAACCGTTCGCCCTTGCCCAACCGCACGGGCTCTTCCGCAGGCAACCCAAAATCTTTGCGCCCAAACGGTCCGTTGGCGAATAACCCGTAATCGCGGACATGCCAAGGCGTCGGGTAACTGCGGTTTTTCGGGTGGTCAAAGAAAGCGACGGCGACAGGTTCGCCATTTAGCGTCCCGTAGTAAAGGCACCACGATGCCCGCTTGCCCCACGCTTCCCGATCCCGATGCCCCGTTGCGTTCAGGATGCGTCCCGTCCCCCGCGTCAGCGTCAATTCGTCGGGCAATCGGATGGCGACAAAGCCCTCTTTTGTGTCGCCGAAAGTGACCTCTCCTTCGGTGGCGATGAAGGTCAAAGTCAAATCCACCATCCACAACTTCGGCATAGCGTAAAAGCGCAATTCACGGATTTCTTCGCAAATCGTTTTGCCATTGCGTGTTCGCCACTCGTTGCGGGCTTGCAGCCGCCCCATGACGCTCCCGCTCTCTATCGCCTCAAAAACACGATGGACGATGGGATGGCGCTCCGACCAAAAGTCAACGCCGTTGACATCGCCATAAGCGACCCAAAAGCCTTTGTGGTGAGGATGGTCTCGGCTTTCGCCTTCCCTCGTCTCAACGGGAAACCCCCGCGTCAACACCTTGCCATTTGGTCCGACGATGGGAAAGCAGAAGGGCTTGGGCACATCGGCGAAGTAATAGCGGGTAAAAAGTTGCCCGTCAACTTGCACCGTCACCCATTTTGCTTCGGGTGTCAAGGTGATGGCAGGGCGCATCGGTTCATCGGTTAATTGCAAGCGATAAAGGCGTTCGGCGTTGGCGGACAGTTCGGGTTCCAGCCAAAGGACTTTTCGCTGCCCCTCTTCGCTGATGAGTTGCGCAGGGTAAGTTTTTCCGTCGGCGCTTTGCACCCGAACGCTTGTCGCCGTGAAATTCGCAGGGACCGTCGCCGTCACAATCGTCGCCCGCAGCGTTTGGGTATCGTTTTTCACCTGCACCGTCCATTCCCGCACGACTTTCGCCCCCTTTGGTGCTGTGAAGATGAATGGCGACACGCAAAGCAACACCATCGCCACCCACCACACTTCCCGTCCCCCGTCCCTCGTCCCTCGCCCCATTGCCATCAACTCCCTGCCGAAAGTTGGCGCATCAAGTTCGCCATCTCCATCGCCGTCATCGCCGCCTCAAAGCCCCGATTGCCCGCTTTCGCTCCCGCCCGCTCCAACGCTTGCTCCAAAGTGTCCGCCGTGACGACCCCGAAAATTGTCGGCACGCTTGTTTCCAAAGCGACTTGGGCAATCCCTTTCGCTGCCTCGCTGGCGACATATTCAAAGTGCGGCGTGTCACCTCGGATGATGCAACCCAGACAAATCACGGCGTCAAAAGCACCGCTTTGCGCCAGCCGCTTGGCAACGAGCGGGATTTCAAAGGAGCCGGGCACATAGACGACGGTGATGGCGTTTTCGTCGGCGCCGTGCCGCCGCAACGCATCCAACGCCCCGTCCAGCAAGCGTTGGGTGACAAGGCTATTGAAACGGCTGACGACGATGGCAAAACGCAACCCATGTGCCGTCAACTGCCCTTCCACCACTTTTGGCAATCTCCCTCACCTCACTGTCGTCTGATGCGCTCAAACTCTTCGGGCGTTAAGCCCACATCCCGCAAGATTTTGCGCAAGGTGCTTTGGGGAACATCCCTGCCAGGATGAATGGGCACGGTCGTCCATCGCCCGTCGGGATGCTGATAGACCGCATGGCTGCCACTTTGACGGATGCGCCGAAACCCCAATCGTTCCAGCACCCGCACAATTTCTTGCGGGCGTGTCGGTCGTAATTTAGACAACAACTTCCACCTCTTGCACCTGCACTTCAGTCGGCAACGGTTCACCCAATTGACGGCGTGCTTCAATGTGCAAGCGAATGGCGTCTTTAATGTTCTCCAACGCCTCTTCAAGGGTGTAACCGTAACTGTGGCAACCTTGAAGGACAGGACACTCTACGACGAACACGCCCTCCTCATCCCGCTCAATGATGACGGGCAACCGAAAAACTTGCGCCATAAAGGTCACCATCCCTTCACTGCCGTCGCAATCGCTCAAATTCGTCAGGCGACAAGCCCACATCTCGCAAGATTTTGCGCAAGGTGCCAACGGGCAAATCCCTGCCAGGGTGTAAGGGCACAACGGTGCGCCGACCGTCGGGATGGCGGTAAGTGGCATGACTGCCCTTTTGATGCGTCCGCATGAACCCCAGTCGCTCAAGGATGCGCACCAATTCATCGGGACGGATGGGACGCAATTTGGACAAGGACTTCCACCTCGCGCCAATCCGCCGACAAGGGTGGCTCACCGTGCGCCACCCGCTCCTCAATGCATAACTGAATGGCTTCCCGAATGTTCTCCAACGCCTCTTCAATGGTGCCGCCATAACTGTGGCAACCTTGGATGACAGGACACTCCACGACGAACACGCCATCCTCGTCCCGCTCAATGATGACGGGCAGCCGAAAAACTTGCGCCATAAAGGTCACCATCCTTTGCGGCGCAGCGCCGCCAAAAGTTGCGTCCAGTCATCGCCCCGCCTCTTGCTCCTGTCGTTGGACGGGAACGGGTTCGCGCTCTTTGATGACTTGACTGGCAGGGATGCGTTGTTGCGCCTGTTGCAGCCAGGGCATCATTTGCCTCAGTTGAGCACCGATGCGCTCAATGAGGTGCTGGCTCTGGCGGGTCAATTCGGCGTGGAAGACAGGGCGACCCGCTTGGTTCTCCAAAATCCACTCACGGGCGAACTGACCGCTGCGGATTTCCTCCAAGATTTGCTTCATTGCCTTGCGCGTCTCCTCGCCGATGACCCGCCGCCCCCGCGTCACATCGCCATATTTGGCGGTGTCGCTGATCCAGTAGCGCATCCCGCTGATGCCTTGGGCGTAAATCAAGTCCACGATGAGTTTGAGTTCGTGCAGGCACTCAAAATAGGCGACTTCGGGCTGATAGCCTGCTTCCACCAGCGTCTCAAAGCCCGCCCGAATCAGTTCCGTCACGCCCCCGCACAACACGCATTGCTCGCCAAACAAATCCGTTTCCGTCTCCTCGGCAAAAGTCGTCTCTATGACACCCGCTTTCGTGGCGCCCAAGCCTTTGGCGTAAGCGAGGGCGATTTGTTTGGCTTTTCCCGTGTAGTCCTGATGGACAGCGATGAGGGCAGGGACGCCTTTGCCCTCCACGAACATTTGCCGCACCAAGTTGCCAGGACCTTTCGGGGCGACCATGACGACATCAGCGGTCAAGGGCGGGACGATTTGGCGGTAATGGATGTTGAAGCCATGCGCAAAAAGCAACGCCACGCCGTCGCGCAAGTGGGGCGCAATTTGCTCGCGATACAAAGCAGGCATCTCTGTGTCAGGCACCATCAACGCGATGACATCGGCTTGACGAACGGCGTCGGAAATTTCCATCGGCGTCAACCCGTCGGTTTGAACGCGCTCCCAACTTCGGCTGCCTTTGCGCAACCCGACGATGACTTTGACGCCGCTATCCCGCAAGTTTTGGGCGTGGGCGTGCCCTTGACTTCCGTAGCCGATAACAGCAACCGTCTTGCCTTCCAACGGTTGCAAACTGGCATCGCTATCGTAGTAGATGACCGCCATCCGAGCCGCCTCCTTGCAAGGGTTTTCGGTGGTCAAAATGCCCTCGCAATTTTGGCACGCGTCGGTCATTTCCAATGCGGGTGTTTCGGAAAGTCTTGGGATAGGTTTTGGGCGTCATGGCAATTCGCCCCTCTTTCTGACCAATCGCTACTCGCCAGTCGCTGCCGTTTTCATTTGCGATGCGATAGGGTTGCCATTGCGTCACGGTTTCTTTGCACCCAAACTGATGCGGGTGACCTTTGATGCGCCCGTTAAGGGAGTGGCTGAAGTGGCTGGAAAGTTTTGAATGGCAGCGTTGGGCAAAAGGCGTCTACGGCGTCGCAGGGACGCAGCGCTTGCCTGCTTTTCGCAGGTTGCTTTCGGCGGCTGCCGACAGGTTAGGGCTTGACACTGCCATCTTTCTCGTCCGCTCGCCTGGGCGGCTCAATTTGATGGGGCGACACATTGACCATCGGGGCGGGTTTGTCCATCCCATCGCTTTGCCCCGTGAAATCTTGCTGGCGGTTCAACCCCGCGATGACGATTTGGTCGCCATCCATCACACTCAGCCCACCGCCTTCCCGTCGCACCTTTCCCGCTTCGGCGAAGTGGCGCCGCCAAAACCGATGGGCGTGGACGAATGGGAGCGTTGGACGCGCCAAAAAGCAACGGAGCGAAAAGGAGCGGGTTGGGCAATTTACGCCGAAGCCGCTGCCGCCACGCTGGTCAACTGGCACGCCGCACTGGGCATTTCGTCGGTGACCGAATTGCGTGGCATCAACGCCATCGTGGACGGCGACATCCCACCCGAAGCAGGGCTCAGTTCCTCATCGGCGTTATTCGTCGCTTTCTTGCTGGCTTTGCTGCACCGCAACGCTGTCGTCCCGCCGCGTCCATCTCGCCTTTCCCTCGCCGAACTTTGTGGCTATGGGGAATGGTTCGTCGGGACGAGGGGCGGTGCGGGCGACCACGCCGCTATCTTGCTGGCGCAGCGGGGCAAAGTGTTGCGCGTCGGCTTTTTCCCGATGACGGTTGCGGCGCTGCCCTTTCCTGACGACCTTTGCTTGTTGGTGATGGACAGCGGCGAGCGCGCCCACAAAGCCAGTGGCGCCCGCCGCGAATTCAACTTGCGGATTGCTGCCTACGAAGTCGGGATGATGCTTTGGCACGAACGCTTTCCCGAATTGCGTGACCGCTTGCGGCACCTTCGCGATGCGACGCCGAAGCGTTTGGGTTCATCGGCGCTAACTTATCGCCTTTTGCAAGCGTTGCCCGAACGAATTTCCTTTGGCGAACTGTCAAGGGCGCTGCCCCATCGCGCTGCCGAACTTTCCCGCCTTGCCGCCAATTGCGATGCGTTATCGCCATCGGAAATGGAGCACACTTTCACAGAGCCTCGCGGCGTCTGTTGGTTCGGCATCGCCGAATGTGAGCGAAGCGAGCGGTTCGCTGAGGCACTGCAGAAAGGCGACTCTGCGCATCTCGGCGAACTGATGACCTTGAGCCATGACGGCGACCGAGTGACGCGTTGGCGAGAGAGCGTCAGCGAACCCTTTCGTTTTCCGACCGACGACGCGCAACTTATTCGCATGGAGGCAGAAGGGGTGCCGATGTGGCGGCAAGCAGGCAGTTACCGCTGCAGCACGCCTGCGTTGGACTTTTTGGTGGACGCCGCCCTTCAAGCAGGGGCGTTGGGGGCGCAATTGAGCGGGGCGGGTTTGGGCGGATGCATGATGGCGCTTGCCCATCGCGACGACGCCGAACGCCTTGCTCATCAAGTCACCGACGCTTATGCAAAAGTTTTGGGGCGCAAGGTCACTTGGTTCATCGCCGAGCCGTGTGATGGGGCGGAAGTGTTGAGCGCGCCGTCAAAATGAACTTCGCCGACGAAGATGGGGGGATGGAATTGCCATCGGGGCGTGTCCACGAAGTCGTCAACCTCATCGCGTTGCCGCCAACCCTTTACGCATTGCCTAATGGCTGGTCTAAACTGGCTTTCGCCGCCGGCTACCTTGTCGGAACTTTCTGGCTGACGCCCGATTTGGATTTGGCGACGAGCCGTCCCGCAAGGCGGTGGGGTTTGTTGCGCCTTTTGTGGCTGCCTTATGCGTGGCTGTTTCCGCATCGGGGCATCTCCCATCGCCCTTTGTTGGGCGCCTTAACGCGCTTGCTTTACTTGGCGGCATTGGGTGGGTTGGGCTTATGGGCGTTAGACCGACTGGGTTACCATTGGCAACCCAGTTTCACCCTCGGTCGCAGTTGGCTCAGTTTCTTTGCAGGTTTGCTCCTCGCTGATGGCTTGCATTTGTTGCTGGATGCGTTGACGACAAGGTCAAAGCATCGCCGCCGCTAACGACCTGTCGCGGCGGTTCGCTTAAACATGACCGTAGCGGAATGGGGGGAGCGAGATGTATCGCTTCGTCAGTTTGCTCGGCGTTTTCGGGTTGCTGTTGATCGCATGGCTTTTGAGCGAAGACAAAAAGCGAGTGCCTTGGCGGGTCATCGGTTGGGGCATCGGGTTGCAAATTCTCTTTGCCCTCTTCATCCTCAAGACGCCGATAGGCTTGGCGATTTTTGAGGCGACCCGTTTGTTCGTCAACCGCATCTTGGACTTCACTGTGGAGGGCGCTTCCTTTGTCTTCGGCTCGCTGGCGCTCAACCCCAACAATCCAGAACACCTTCGCTACGGTCAACCGATGGGCTTCTTTTTCTTCTTCGGCGCTTTGCCGACCATCATCTTTTTCGCCTCGCTGATGTCCATCCTGTATCACTTGGGCATCATGCAAAAAGTCGTGCAAGGTGTCGCGTGGGTGATGGTGCGGACGATGGGCACCAGCGGCGCCGAATCGCTGAACGCCGCCGCCAACATCTTCGTCGGTCAAACGGAAGCGCCCCTCGTCATCAAGCCTTACTTGGCGCAAATGACAAAAAGCGAAATCATGGCGGTAATGGCGGCAGGATTTGCGACCATCGCCAGCGGCGTCTTTGCGGTGTATGCCAGCATGGGCGTGGATGCGGGGCATTTGCTGGCTGCCTCTGTGATGAGTGCTCCTGCCGCGTTGGTCATGGCGAAAATCATGTGCCCCGAAACGGAAGAGCCACTGACGAAAGGGACGGTGCGACTCAAAGTAGAGCGAACGACGGTCAACATCATTGATGCCGCTGCCACAGGCGCTGCGGATGGGATGCGCTTGATGCTCAATGTCGGGGCGATGCTCATCGCCTTCCTCGGGTTACTGGCGATGGTCAACTATGCGTTGGGCGCTTTGGATCGCTTCGTCATGCAGACGCTGTTGCAACGCCCACCTATCGGGTTGGACTTGGACATGGTGTTGGGTTGGCTTTTTACGCCCCTTGCGGCGCTGCTGGGATTTGAGTGGCGGGATGTGCCGAAGATGGCAGCGATTTTGGGGACGCAAATTGCTGCCAATGAATTTGTCGCCTACACCAAACTCGTCACCCTCAAAGATGTCATCTCGCCCCGTTCCTTCACGCTGGCGACTTACGCCCTCTGCGGCTTCGCCAACTTCGGCAGCATCGCCATCCAGTTGGGCGGCATCGGGGCGATGGTGCCCGAACGACGGCAGGATTTGGCAAAGTTGGGTTTTCGGGCGATGATCGCAGGGGCTTTGGGATGTTACTTGGTGGCGACAATTGCCGGCGTCCTCGTCAGCGACCGCGAAGCCGAGTGGCGCTATCTCGTGGAGTTGCGCCAACGCGCCGAACGGGTGCAAATGTTGGGGCAACCGCGACGCATCGCCCTCAAGTTCGCCCAAAGCGGCGACCCCCAAGAGCAAAAGGTTGCCCGCGAAGTTTTGGCGAAATTGCGCCAGAGAGCGGAGCAACTGTGGCGGGAGACGGACGCAAAAGCGAAAGCCCTTTTAAGACAAGGCAAGCAGAACGAAGCCGTTCGCCTCTACGACGAACTCGCCCGCACCATCGCCCTCCCTGAGTGGGCGGAAAAAGCAAGGCAAGCAGCAAAGGCAATAACCCATCCTAACCCGTGACAGGGGTTGCCGCCGTTCTGCCTGACCACAAACTTCGCAAGGGCGCAAGGCATTGCGCCCCTACCGTTGCCAAATCGGTGCGTTCCGAGCCGTTAGGGTTGCGGGATGAATTTGATGCGTCGCAAGTTCATCACAGCGATGCCAGGCTTTTTCGTCGGGCGAACGGAAAGGGTGTGGCGACCGGGGGAAAGGGTGACAGTGCCCAACGGTTTCGTCACGAAGTTCGTCCACGAACCCGTCTCTTCCACGACGCCCGTTAACTTTTGTCCCGCCACTTCCACGATGAACTCGCTGCCACCCGTGCCCTTGTCGCAAGCGTAAGTGATTTCCACGCGGAAAGTGCCGCCCCGCTCCAAGACGAATTCCCACGAGACCCAATCGTTGGCGTCCGTCCAATAGCCGATGTTGTCCTTGCCGTGTCCGTATTCGTAGCGCGCCGTCGTCCCGTGAATTTCGGCAAATCGGGCGGGCAAATCTACGCTGCCGTCCTTTGACTGCCGCAAAGCGTTGTCCACTTCGGGCGTGCCGTCTAACTCCAAGACGACGATGGTGTCGTAAGGGTCAGGCACGATGGGCGGGCAGTGAAGGGTCAAGGTCAAGCCATCTTGCCGAAATTCAACGGGCGTTTTGTCCCGCAACAAGTAAGCCTTCCGAACGCGGGTTTTCAAGCCCCACAACTCCAACGGCGCTGTCGGGTAGTCAAACAAGTGGACAAAGAGCCGATTGCCCTTGACGGTGCAACCGCCGACGGGCGGGATGTGGGCAAGGAAGGGCGATGGGTCAGCGCCGTAAATCGCTTCGCCGTTTTGCCGCAGCCATGCGCCGATTTGCCGCAGCCGTTCCACTTGTTCGGGCGGGATTTTGCCGTTTGCCATCGGACCGACATTGAGCAAAAAGTTGCCGCCTTTGCTCACGATGTCCACGAGGGTCTGGACGAGTTGACGGACGGACTTGTAATTGAAGTCGTCCTTGCGGTAGCCCCAAGTGTCGTTCATCGTCATGCAGGTCTCCCATAAGCGCCGCTCCTTGCCCCGACGGGGCGCAGCGGCGGGCACATATTGTTCGGGCGTGTCGTAATCGGCGGGCAATTGGGCGCGGTTGTTGATGACGGCGTTGGGCAAGATGCCCCAAATCATCCGCAACAACTCTTCGGAACGCCACTCTGAAGCCGAATGCTCCCATCCGCCGTCAAACCAGATGCCGTCGGGGCGATACTTTTCGCACAACTCACGGATTTGCCCGAACATGTAGTCAAGGTAGCGATTGAAGTCGCGTTGGTGACCCGGCGGGTCTTGAACCCATTTGGGGCGTGGGACATAGTGCGGGTGATGCCAGTCCAGCAGCGAGTAGTAAAACTGGATGCGGATGCCGTGTCGCCGACAGGCTTGCACCAACTCGCCGATAATATCGCGCTTAAAGGGCGTGCTCATGATGTCGTAATCGGTCAGGGCGCTGTCAAAGAGGCAGAAACCGTCGTGATGCTTGGTGGTGATGGTGATGTAGCGCATCCCTGCCTCTTTCGCTAACAAAACCCACTCGTCAGCGTTGAATTCGGTGGGGTTGAATTGCGAGACGAGTTGTTCGTATTCGGGGACGGGGATTTGAGCGTTGTGCATGATCCATTCGCCGATGCCGGGAATGCGTTTGCCCTTCCATTCGCCGGCGGGGATGGCGTAAAGCCCCCAATGGATAAACATGCCGAACTTCGCCTCCCGCCACCACGCCAATCGGTCCGCCTGCGTCGGCGTTACCGCTGTGCTGACCAGCACCACCCACCACATCGCTTGGCACACCTCCTTAACCTTTAGGCAGTTTCCGTCACAACTCCAAAAAGTTCACTTGCATCGTCTCGGTGTCCAAGACGGCGGCGGTCACTTTGCCCGTCAGCCAACCACAAATTTCGCCGGGGTTGACAATCAAGCAGCCGTTGTCCAACTGCCGAAGGTCAACGGCGTGGGTGTGTCCATAGACGACGACTTCAAATTTGCCGCTCAAAGCGAGGGCGTCCACCAAATCGCCTTCGTGGACGATGACGAAGCGTTTCCCGTCCAGTTCCACGAAGGCAGGTTGCACCTTCACTTCCGCCCCGAAAGTTTTGAGGCGCGCCTGCAAGCCCAAGCGTTCGCCGTCGTTGTTGCCGAAGACGCCGAGCAAGGGGCAACGCAATTTTTGCAACTCGTTGGCGACAAAGGGGGCGACAAAATCGCCTGCGTGAAGGGCGTAAGCGACACCCAAATCGTTGAAGGCTTCTACGGCTTTGCGCAGGTTCGCCAAATGGTCATGGCTGTCCGAGAAGATGCCGACTTTCACGCCGTTTCCCTCCTTTGCCCAGCCATCGCCAAAAACCGAAAAGGAGCGTGGCAAGGAAAAAGAAAAGCAAAACGCGTTCGCCGACCATATGGATTTTGGCTTCCAGCGACCAATCCATCGCCCGCAAAGCGACCAAATTGACGCGATGTCGGGAAGCGCCAGGGACATCCCAGATGACTTCACCGATGACCTGCCCTTTTTGGATGGGCGGGCGGGTGACCCACTGTTGCACCCAGCATCGCACCTTCCTGACACTCTGGCGCGGGACGATGACCCGCAGCGTTTCGGCGGCGGCACCGCGCAGCCATTCAGGGTTTCCACCTGGCACATGAAAGAGGGTGATGGGTTCACCCGCTTGCGTCAAGGTCAGTCGGACGAAGTTTCGGAAGCCATAATCCAACAAGGTGGCGCAATCGGCGAAGTGGTCTTGACTGCCCAAGACGATGGCGAGCAACTGCCAACCATCCTGCGTGGCGGTGGCGACGAGGCATTTTCCTGCGGGGGCGGTGTAACCCGTCTTGACGCCATCGCAACCTGGGTAAAGCGTCAGGAGTTTGTTGCGGTTCTGGTAACGGCGCAGGGCGGATTTGTTCGTCGGGGCGATGACGATTTCCCGCTGGCAAACCCAATGGCGGAACTCCGAAAATCTCAGGGCATATCTGGTCAAGGTCAGCAAATCCCGTGCCGTCGTGAAGTGTCTGGGATGATGTAAGCCGTGCGGGTTGACGAAGCGAGTTTTGGTCATGCCTAACTCCTTCGCTTTGGCATTCATCCATCCGACAAACTTCTCCACAGAGCCTGCCAAATGGATGGCGGCGGCGACGCAGGCATCGTTGGCAGAGCGCACCAAAATCGCCGCCAGCAAATCCCGCATCTTCACCCGTTCACCTTCCTTCAGCGCCATAGACGATTCGCCCGTGAAGGCAGCCTCCTTTTTGGCGACGACCCAATCGTCCAAGTCGGCGCGTTCAAGGATGAGCACGGCGGTCATGATTTTGGTGACGCTGGCGGGGTAGCAGGGCAAGTCGGGTTGATGTGCCCACAAAATTTCGCCCGTCTCGGCGTCCGCTAACAACGCCGATTTGGCGGTGAGGGGCAAGGGAGCGGAGGAAGGTTCAAGAGTTTGACCTTGTGCCGATGACAAGGTGACCAAAAGGACAATCAGCCACCGACCCAAAACTCGGCGCCTGTCAAAAGGCTTGGCGCTGCCTTGCTTGCCTTTTGCATGCCACCGAGCCACCATGCCTCCATGCCTCCGTTCAGGACGAGTTTTAACGAAGACGCTTTGCAAGTTTAACCGCCTGCCATCCGTGTGGCAATAAGGGAGCGCCACTTGCCCTTCTGCGCTTGTCCAAAAAGTTGGGGAAAGCGAAGGGTTGACCTTTAGGGCAAAAGGAGGGCATAGAGGCGATGGACGAACTTCGCTTCGGTGTCGTCGGTTGTGGGGGGCGGGGCGTGAGTGTTGCCACATTGATGACGCAGTTGCCCTCGGTGCGCCTTGTCGCCGTCTGCGATGTGGACGAAGGACGCGCCCGCCAAGCCGGCGACCAACTGAAAGTGCCTGCTTTCACCCGATTGGAAGAGATGTTGGGGCAAACCGAGATGGACGCCCTTTATATCGCCACGAGTGTGGAGCACCACTTCTCTGTCGCCCGCCGAGCCATTTTGGATGGCAAGCACATCCTGCTGGAAAAGATGATGACGACTTCGGCGGCGGAAGCGTGGGAGTTGGTTCGGCTGGCGGAGGTGCGGGGCGTTTGCGGGGCGATTTCCTACCAACTTCGCTTCTATCCGTCCTTCCAGAAATGGTGGGAGTTGGCGCAAGAGATGCAACCGATGGTGATTGTGTCCAGCCGCCACCCTGGCATCATGCCGCCCAACTATTTGCGTCCCGAACCCTTTGCGGGCGTCACCGACTTTTTAACCCACGACCTTGACTTGGTGCTTTGGGTGGCGGGGCGCGAACCTGAGACGGTTTTTGCGACCGAGACCCGCAACGCTATCACCCCTACCAACGCCATTGACACCCTTTGCGTGACCCTGCACTTTGACAGCGAGATGACAGGGCTCGTTTACGGCAGCATGGCAGGATGGGGCTTGCCCAGCACCCATTTGGTCATCGGACAGAAGGGGAATGTGCGCGTCAGTGGGAGTGTCGTAGAGGTCAACCGAATTGTTCGGAAGGCAGATGGCAATTACGAGCGGGTGGCGGAAACGGTGATGACGGAAGCCGTTCGGGGCGACACGACCGACCGATTGCTGGAGCATTTTTGTGCGTGGGTGCAAGGGCAAAAAGAGGCTTTCCCGCTGGCGACGCTGGAAGACGGTTTTCGGGTGATGCTGGTGCACGAAGCCATTTGGGAAAGTTGCCGAACCAATCAACCCGTCACCACAGAGGCGGTGCGCCAGCGCCTCCACGAAATGCCCTCGCCCTCTTGACGGCGGGGCTCAATGCCCTTCAGCGCCGCTTTCTTCGTCCTCCAGTTGCCGCATCAGGCGGCGGAAGCGCTCCATTTCGTCTTCATCCATGCTCAAGTCCATCAGCGAGTCAATGACATTGCCCGTGATGAAGATGGGGGCGCCTGTCCGCAGCGCCAGCGCCAAAGCGTCGCTGGGGCGAGAGTCAATGGCATAGGACTTGCCCATCTGCTCCAAGTAAATCGTGGCGTAGTAGGTGCTGTCCACCAAGTCGTGGATGACGACCCGCACGACTTGGACGCCCAACTCTTCCAAGATGTTGCGCATGAGGTCGTGGGTGAGGGGACGGGGCGGTTTCTCGCCCTGCAACTCCAAGGCGATGGCGATGGCTTCTGCCCGCCCGATCCAAATGGGCAGGACGCGGTTGCTGCTGGGCTCCCGCAAGATGACGACATGTTGGTCAAATGGGTCTTGTGCGACCGTCTCCACTTTGACTTCCAACATTGAAATCACCCTCACTTTGTGCGATGACTGTTGCCCTTCGGCATTATGGCAAGGTCGCTGCCACTTCGCTATCGCTTCGGGGAGCGCAAATGGGGCGGCAAGGGGCGGAAGGTGTCATCTTCCCGTTGCATCGTCTTAAGCACCTCGTTTAACCGTTGCCATCGTCGCCACGCAATCCAAAGCAAAACGGGCACCGACCCGTAAAGCACCCACCAAAACAAAGGATGCACGGGCTTTAAGATGGGCACCCAAAGCAATCCCAAAGCGACGAAGATGAACGCCGTCTCCGCCCACTCTGCTTTGCTCATTTTCTTCGCCCCCTTTGTGCGGCAACCTTTATGATGCCATGCGCCAAGCGAAAAGGGAAAGGAACAAAGCCATCGGTTGGTTGGGCATCGCCCCAAGCCGTCGTGGATGCGGGGTTGTGTTGCTGGATGGGGGGCAAAAAGTCGTTCTCGCTCAGTCAGTTGCTTGGCGCGCTTTGGCGACGACTTTGCGCTCCTTGCCCTTTCCGCCATCCGTCGTCGTCCTCGGCGAAACTTGGCGGCACCGGTGGGTGCAAGCGGTCGTCCGCAGCCTTTTTCCCGAAGCGCTCCTTGTTTTAGTGCGCCGACCTCAACCGCCTCATCCTGACCTTGCCCAAGAAGCCCTTGCCCTCACCCACCATTACTTGAGCCGTGAACATCGCTGAGCCGTTCCGACCCTTGCTTTCCTTCCCCTTCGGCGTTAAATTGTTGCGTCGCCCAAATCTTGCACCGACGGAGGTGACGGGATGGGTTCCACGAAGAAATGGTGGCGGAAGAAAGCGAAGAAACATTGGCGCAAGAAGCGCCGCCGCATGCATCGCCATCGCAAGAAGGTTCGCTAAACCTATTCGCTGAAGCCAGGGAAGATGCCCGACCTTCGGGGGCGTCGCCAAGTCCGCCGCAAAAGGGCTAATGCCCCTAACCCGCTGACCATCAACACTAACCCGACCGCCGCCCATACCTCGCCTTTGGGGCGGACGATGAAGAGACCGAAAAGCAAAGCGCCTGTCCCACCAATCAGCATGGTCAACCCTTCCGCCAGCCGATGCCAAAAAGACGGCAAGGGGGGCGGTTCAGGGGTTAACGGCTCACCACACGCCCAACACTCCAAAGCGTCGGAGAAGTTTTCCCGCCCGCAGTGGGCGCAATGGATGATTTCGGGCGAAACGGCTTCGCCTTCAACGGTTTCCTCTGGCGGCGCCCCGACGGAAGGGCGATGGGAAAGGGCTTGAGCCAGTTTCGCCAATTCGCCATCGTCAAACCAAAAAACGCCGCAGTCAGGGCAACGCTCCACGCTCACATTGGGCGCTTCCGCCAAATAGGTGGATTGCATCAACGCCCCACACTGCGGGCAAGGCATTTCGGAAGCGAGGAGGGGAATGGGCGATTGGTCGGCGAAAGCGTCGTCTAACACCGATGCCGCTGACGGGTTGTGCCGAAGGAGTTGATACACAGAAGGCGACACCAAAACCCCACCACATTGAAGGCACCCTTCAGCAACTGCCATGTCCACCGCCCAACGCCGAAGGGGCAAGCCACATTTGGGGCAGAGGCGTTGCCCATCCATCGTCCTCACCCCGCCAAAACATAGCACGCATCCCTCTCCTTCTGCATCGGTGCAAAACTTACACCGAACCGAGAGGAGGCAAGGCGCATGCAGCGGTGGCAGTTAGAGTTGCTGGCTTGCCTTTGGGATCGCTCGCCGTTATCGCAGGAAGGCGAAGGGTTGCGTTGCCCGACCTGCCAGCGGATTTTCCCTTGCCATGACGGCATCCCCAGTTTCGTCGTCCCCGAATTAGCCCAACTCCAAGCGGAAGAGGAATGGCGATGGAAGCAACGGGAAATGCACGCCCGCAACGAGCAAGCCGCCTTTTACGACCGACTGCTTGGCTTGCTCTTGTTGACCCCCTTTGAAGCCCACCTCACTTTGAAAGCCCTTTTGGGTAATTGGCGACGCTTCGGCATCTTGGCGGAAATCGGTTGCGGGACGGGGCGGATGCTTTCCCGCTTCGCTCCCTACGCCGATTTCCTCGTCGGCGTGGATTTGTCGTTAGAGTCGCTCAAGCGATGTGCCGAACGGATGCATCAGTTGGGACTTTCCGACCGCACTTTACTCGTCCATGCCGATGCTGCCTTTCTTCCCTTTCCTAATGCCTGCTTTGATGCCGTCGCCAGTTGCCAGATGATTGAGCATGTCCCCAGCGACCGAATGCGCCATAAAGTCGTCGCTGAAATCGCCCGCACCCTCAAGCCCAACGGTCGCTTCGCCCTATCGGGTTACCAATACTCGTGGCTGACGCGGGGCTTCAAAAAAGAGGGCGTCCACAAGGGCGGCATCTACTTCGTCCGTTTCACCCGCGATGAGTTTTTACGGTTGGTCGGCTCACACCTTCCCGTTGAAAATCTCCGCTCCCTTTTCGGCTACGCTTGGCTCGTTAGCGGCACCAAACCCCCTTGACAAAAGGAAACCTTGACGCTATCGTAATTGTGCCTTTTGTCAACGGTCGGACTTTCCTGAGGAGGTGACGGAGATGGCGCTGAAGGTGGAGAAGATCGCCCTTTGGAGTGGCGAAGTGGAAGACAAGCCCGGCGCTTTGGCAAGGGTGCTGGAACCGTTGGCGGCTGCTGGGGCAAATTTGGAGGTCGTCCTCGCCCAACGCAACCCCGCCAAAATCGGCATCGGCACCGTCTGGCTCTACCCCGTTCGGGGGCGCAAAGCCCTTGACGCCGCCCGCTCCGTCGGGTTGAGTGAAGCCCCCACCCCTGCCGTCTTGCGGGTGGAAGGACCTGACAAGCCTGGTCTGGGTTACGCCCTCACCCATGCTCTTGCTGAGGCGGGCATCAACCTCGCTTTTGCCCATGCCGCCGTGTTGCGGGGGCGCTTCGTGGCGCTCTTCGGCTTTGACAGCGACAGCGACGCCAACAAAGCCCGCCGCATCCTGAGCGCCTTCAAAGTTCCTCGCCGTCGGCGCGCCCGCGCCGCTAAAAAGTGAGGCTTTGAAGTTGTCCCTGAGGGAGGGCGCTTTGAGCGCCCTCCCTTTCAACCTCCTCATCCGAAAAGGGGTTTTGCCTGCCCTGTCGCCGCCGCTTGATATGCTGCTTCCGTTAAGGCGACGACTTTCAACGCCTCTTCAGGTGGGCTTTCGTTTTCTGCCCGCCCCAAGACGACCTCCACGAAATGGCGATCGGGGGTGGACGATGCTGGCATCTGCGATGGCTCAATCACTTGCTGCCCTTTCCCTGCCACTTCCCACACGACTTGCCCTCCCTGCAACCACATCGCTCCTTCCGTCCCGACAAAGGTGTAGCGCTCCTCAAAGTGGGTGAAGTTGCCCATCGCCACCAAAACCCCGATACCTTCGCCTTCAAATTGGACGCCGACGACGGTGTTGATGTCCACCGGTGTCCCACAACGGTTCACCACCGCTGTCACCATCGTTGGCTTGGAAGGCATCGTCCAGAGCACGAAGTCCACCATGTGGCTCCCCGAGTCCATCAGCATCCCGCCGCCACTTAATTCGGGCACTTGCCGCCAAGTGCCGTCGGTCAGTTGCTGCCACTCCTGAGCGACCATCGCTTCCACAAAAGTGATGTCGCCCAACACACCCTTGCGCACTTGTTCACGAATGAACCGAAACGCCGATTGAAATCGCCGCTGGTAACTGACGACGACGGGTTTGCCCGCCTCCTTAGCGGCGGCGATGACTTTGCGGGCTTGCTCGCCCGTGATGACCATCGGCTTCTCGCAGAGAACCGCCAAGCCTCGTTTAAGGGCGGCAAGGATTTGCTCAAAGTGATGGGCGTGGGGCGAAAGGATGAGGACGCCATCCATCTCCACCCGCTCTAACATCGTTTGCCAATCGGCGAAAACTGTCTCGCCCTCCCGAACGGGCAAGCCGACCTCTTGCGCCCGCTTCTTGGCGGCGTCCAAATTTGGGTCGGCAAATGCCACGACTTTCGCTTCAGGCACTTCCTTCAGGTTTTGCAAGTGAAACCCTGCGATGCCACCCGCACCGATGAAACCCAAGCGCACCTCTTTGGGCAACTTTCCTCGCCTCCTTGCTTTTGCAGACCTTGTGCCTGCCCGAAGGTTTTTGGGCGTCCATATTTTGAGCGCTCCCGCCAAACGCCGCTCCCTTGCGGCAACCTTGACAGCGATGGGAAAGGAGGCAAACCGTATGGGCGAATGGCAACCCGCTGACTTGTCGCAAATTCGGACGATTTCCATCACCGACCGACCGAGCAAGGTGGAAACCGATTTGCTGGCACGCCCGTTGCGCAAAGGCGCTTCCTTTGCCGAGTTTTGGCAATCGCTGCCGTCCATCCTCGCCGCCAAAGAATTGCGGGAGTTGGTGGACGCCGTGATCGCCGCCCGACGTGACAGTCGCCCCGTCCTTGTTCTCTTCGGTGCCCATGTCATCAAAGTCGGGCTTTCGCCCATCGTCATCCAACTCGTTCGGGAAGGTGTTTTGACGGCGCTGGCTGTCAACGGGGCAACGGCTTACCACGATGTGGAGTTAGCCCTCTTCGGGCGCACCAGCGAAGATGTCACGACGGGGATGCAACATGGCATCTTCGGGATGGCGAAAGAACCCTGCGATTTCATCAACGCCGCCGCTTTACGCGCTGCCGAACAGGGCATTAGTTTGGGGCAAGCCGTCGGCGAAGCCTTGCTGCAAAGTGGCGGTCCGTTCGTTGAGCACAGCGTCTTGGCGCAATGCGCTGTCATGAAAGTGCCTGTCACTGTCCATGTCGCCTTCGGCACCGATGTCAACCACATGCACCCGTCTTTTGACCCTGCTGCGTGGGGCATAGCGACGCACCATGACTTTCGCTTGCTTTGCCGCCTTGTGCGGGACTTGACAGATGGCGTCGTGATGCTTTGGGGTTCTGCCGTCGTGTTGCCGACAGTGTTGGAGAAAGCCTTGACAGTTGCCCGCAGCCTTTGGGGCGAACCGCAACGCTTCATCGGCGCCACCTTTGACTTCATCCGCCACTACCGCGCTTGGCGCAACCCGCCCGAAAAAGCGGACGCCTTAGGTGGCAAAGGTTACTACCTGACAGGACACCACGAATTGCTCATCCCCCTCTTCGCCCAAGCCGTCTTGGAGCAGTGGGGAGAACGGCAGCGAGTGGCGACCGGCGATTAGCGACTGGTCAAACGGCAGCGAATAGCGACTGGCGGGGGCGAACGGCTGTTCGCCCTCAACAACTAATCGCTACTCGCCGATCGCCAGTCGCTTTCACTTCGGCTTTGGCAAGGGCGCCCCGCACTTGGGGCACTTTTCGGGCGCAGGAGGCAACTTCGTCCCGTCGTAAGGACAAAATTGCCAGTTGGGCGACACCGAGCGCTTGCACTGTGGGCATTGCAAGCGGATGAAGTGACGGCACTTGGGGCAACGAATGCCGCCAAGTCCAATTTCGGGAGGGAACGCAAACCGAGACAGCAACTCCCGCGCCAGAAACTCGTCCCAAAAACGAAACTCCAACAGTTTCTCCATCGCCTCCTTGCTCAACACGGGAACGCCCGGCAACACCACGCCTCCCATCGCACCGACCCTTGGTGGCACTAACGGGCGCGGAATGGGTGAAATCAGGTAAGTGCCGTCCTTGCGCTCCCATTTCAGCCCCGCCACATCGCACAGAAAAGAGAGCGCCTTCTCAAAGGGCACATCCACCAACCGCAGCGTCAACCGCTGCTCAGTGGGTGTGCCGGGCATCAACACGAAATTCTCCCCCACCGCTTTGAAGAGTCGGTCAAAGGCTTCAGTGATTGGTGCATCTTTGAGTTCAATCGTCACCCGCTTTTCACTTTGCGCCGCCACCATCGCCCCGATCAGGCACAGCGTCATGAACGGCAGCCAGCACCGGCGCATCATCGCTCACCTCCGTTTGTGGCTTTTTCGCTTGCCGAATTTCGTGCCATTCCGCCACGACATGGCTCGGTTCGCTTTTATCCACCAACACCGTCCGAACCACCTGTCCTTGTGCGTCGGTCACTTGAACGAAGATGCGGTAAGGCTCATCGGCAACTTGATGGGCATCCACGCCCTGCCCCATCGCTTCCGCACTGTCAAGGGCGATTTCGTCCGTCGGCAAGTCGGCAGCGAAACGGGAATGCAACGGCGGAAGACAAAGCGGGCGCTTGTGTCCGACGCCCAACGCCATCGCCGCCGCCTCGCTCAATGCCAACGGGGTGTCAAAACGCCAGCGAGAAAGCGAAGGAGACGACGAGCGGTCAAAGTTGTTGGCACCTGCGAAAGTGACGGGACGAACCCGCAAAGGCGTTGACCGTTGCGATGGCGAAGGCGCAACACAAAGGCTCAACCCTAACCCTTGCACGCCCATCCACTTGCCCCCCTGACCCCCTACCTTTTCCCGCCCCTCGTCCCTCGTCCCCCGTCCCGCAACGGCGGCATTTTGTGGCGGCATGGACGGCATAGCGATGCCCCGAACGCCCCAACCCAAAAAGAACGCCACACATGCCGTCACGAACAACGAAACGGCAGCGGGCAACCGCCTTCGGTGTGTTCGCAACCGATGCCACAGTCGGTTTGGCACGGGCGGGACGCCATCGCTTTGGGCAATTGCCCGCAGCGTCGCCACGAGGCGTTGCCATCGTTGTGCTTCCGCTCGGCAAAGTTCGCAAACCTCCATGTGCTGCACCAAACTCAGCCACTGGCTTTCGTCCAATTCGCCCTCCACCCACGCCAACAGTTGTCGTCGCACTTGTCGGCAAGTCATCGCTTTCGCCTCCCATGCGCTTATGGCAATGCCCCCATCTTCGCCAGCAAGATGGCTAATTGCTTTAGCGCCGAAGCGACCCGCATTCGGGCAGTGCTTTCCTTGATGCCCAACACCTCAGCGATTTCGGGATAGGACAATTCGTCCCAAAAGCGCAGCACCAGCGGAAGGCGCAAATGTTCGGGAAGTTGGTGCACCGCTTGTTGCACCCTGTGCCGCCAATCTTGCTCGCACGCCAACGCCTCAATGTCCCGCAGCGAAAGTTCCTCGCCTTCCTCGCTTTCTGTTTCCAGCGGTTCAACGGGCACAGTCGCTTGCTTGCGCCGCCATTGGCGCGCCTGATTGAGAACGATGCGGAAAAGCCAAGTCCCAAAGGAGGCTTGCTCCCGAAAGCGGGGCAACGCCTGCCACGCCTGAGCGAAGGCTTCCACGACCACATCTTCCGCATCGGCGCTGCCGACCAAACTTTCGGCGAGCCGATACGCCTTCGCCCAATAGCGGCGCACCAATGCCTCAAAAGCCACTTCGTCGCCACCTTTCGCCCGTCGCACCAGTTCCCGTTCGTCCATCGCCTCGGCGCCTCCAACCGTTTAGATGCGACCTGCCCGCAAAACCGCAACGGCGCTTTGACGGCACAATTAGCGACGGTGAATGCCCAATGCTGCAAGTGACCGACCTGACCGTTCGCGCTGACGGCTTCACTTTGCACGCTGTCACCTTGACCGTCCCACGAGGGGCTTGCGGGGTTGTCCTCGGTCCATCGGGGGCAGGCAAATCCACGCTGTTGGAAGCCATCGCAGGGCTAAGGCAACTTGACAATGGGCACATCTGGCTGGATGGGCAAGACATTACCAACCTGCCGCCCGAACGGCGCAACATCGCCCTCGTCCCTCAAGACTACGCCCTCTTTCCGCATTTGACGGCGAAGGGCAACATCCTGCTGGCGCCCCGTTTGTTGCGATTGCCGCTCCCCGAGGTAGCGGAACGCTTCGTCTTCCTTTGCGACTTGCTCAACTTGCATCCCTTGCTTAACCGTCGCCCGCATCAACTTTCAGGAGGCGAACGGCAACGGGTGGCGTTGGCGCGGGCGTTGATGTTGCGACCGAAACTGCTTTTGCTGGACGAACCTTTCGCCGCCCTTGACCCGCAAATGCGCCCGACCGTTCGGCGGACTTTGCGGCACATCTTTCAGCGGCTGCAAACGACCGTCCTCATCGTCACCCACGATGTCTGGGACGCCGCCGCCCTTGGCGATGTCGTCTTCGTCTTGGAGAACGGGCGCATCGTCCAAAAGGGCACATGGCGCGACATCGTGGCGTCTCCCCAAAGCGCCTTCGTGGCGGAGTTCATCGGCATCAATCGCCTCGTGGGCGTCGTGGAACGAAAGGGACAACGATGTTTTTTGCGCATCGGCGAGCAACACTTGCCCGTCTCGGCAGATTTGCCCGATGGCGCCGCCGTTTGTTGGCAATTTTTCCCGTCACAAGTGCGTTTCGCCGATGCGCCCGATGCCCTTCAGGGTGTCGTGAATGAAGTGATGGAGTTGGGAGACCGAACTTTGCTCGTCGTGGAATTAGAGGAAGGTGTCTTGGTGCGATTGGAAGCGCCGTCGCCTTCGCCTTACAGTGTCGGCGATGTCGTCTCCTTCGCCATCACCGCTCCCCTCACTCCAACGGAAACCGCTCCCACGCTCCCCGCAAGACCCGACGCAACAACAGGAACGCCATGACGCCAAGCGCTGCACCGACGAACGCCGACCAACTTTTCGCCCGCCATCCCGTCACCGCCATCGCCACACCCCCGACGAACGCTGCCGCCAAAACCCAGACAGCACCGATGATTTGCGCCACCTGCCTCGCGTTCGCCCCGCCCGCCACCAAGCGCAGCCACATCAATCCCGAAATCAACGCCACCATCACCGCCACGACAAAAAATTCCGCCAGCATTTCAGGCATCTTTCACTGCCCTCGCAACACGCATTGAAATCGTTCGCCAAAGGGAGAGTTGCGCCAGTAAAGGCGAACAGTTAACCGAACGGGCTGATCGCTTTTAGGCAAAGGCACGACGATGCCGTCCACAACGATATCGGTGAATGGCTCAACACGCTTTGGGACGGGAACTTCCACGACATCTTTGCTGTCCACGCTTACCCGCACGACGATGCCCCGCTCCTTATCGCGGCATTCGTTCGGTGGCAACCACGCTGCCTCACCAGTGTTTCCCAACTCAACCCGCAAGTGCAATTGAGTCGCTTTGCCCAATTCAACGGTTTGCCCGTTCCTCACTTCGCGCCCTTCTTTGCCATCCATTGAAACCCAGACAGCGTTGATTTCGCCGTTGAGAAACT